>JACCDZ011023110.1_pt1 | contig 11273 bp, 11 predicted proteins | sample 7449551 | NCBI WGS metagenome assembly JACCDZ01 (sample SAMN15323452, study PRJNA562643) | freshwater metagenome | isolation source: river surface water | place: USA:Blue River Watershed | collected 2017-08-18
CTCCATCATCTGCGTCGCGGTGATGACCAGCTTGTCCAGCTCGCGGGCACGTTTGATCATGTGCTTTTGCAGGCCCGGGACGGCGGCATTGCCCACCTCAACCGCCAGGTCGCCACGTGCCACCATGATGCCATCGGAGACTTTGAGGATGCGATCGAGCTCGGGAATCGCCTCGGCGCGTTCGATCTTGGCGATCAAGCCGGGTTTGTGTTGGTAGGGTTCAGCGGCCACGTTGCACAGTTGACGGGCCATTTCCATGTCGGTTGCGTTTTTCGGAAAACTCACCGCCACTTAGTCCGCCTGCAGGCTCATGGCGGTCCTGATGTCCTCCATGTCCTTGGCCGTGAGGGCCGGCGCCGTGAGGCCGCCGCCTTGCTTGTTGATGCCCTTGTTGTTGGAAAGCTCGCCGCCCAGCTTGACCGTGGTGTGGACCTGTTCGCCCTTGACCGCATTGACCGTGAGCACGATCAGGCCATCGTTGAGCAACAACACATCGCCCGCTTTCACGTCACGTGGCAACTCCTTGTAATCGAGACCCACACCGTGGATGTCGCCTGGCTCTGTGCGCGAGGCATCCAGCACAAAGAGTGCACCCGGCTCCAGCATGACCTTGCCCTCGGCAAACTTGCCCACCCGGATCTTGGGGCCTTGCAGGTCCGCCATGATGGCCACTTCACGGCCCGCTCGCTGCGAGGCTTCGCGCACCAGACGGGCACGGTCCACGTGGTCCTGGGCTTTGCCGTGGCTGAAATTGAGACGAACCACATTCACCCCGGCTCGAATCATGGCTTCGAGCAAGGCGGGATCGCTGGAAGCAGGGCCTAAGGTGGCAACAATCTTGGTGGCACGACGGGGCATCAGGGCAACTCCAATGTAATTTGGTTTCAATTCTCACACGAAACCAGTTACATGTCGGGTTCTTTTGGCTTTGCAGTGCGCATACCCGACATAACGACCAGGAAGTTGGCCGGTTTTGACGGCAAGTTGTCATCAAATCGTCACTGTTGCTTGCTTTTCCCTACCTAATATCCCTGAATTGATCTTTGTCATGCTCGCAAAGCACCAAGCCGACTAAACTAGCCCTTGAGCGATTTACATTCAAGCGTCATGACTGCCTTACACCATCCGTCCGTTGATCAGCCCATCCCTCTGGACCAGCCCCTGCCGCACCGCAAAACCTTGCGTGAGTGGTTGATCCCCTTGTCCGAGCGCAGCACCTTGCGCGCCTTGGTGCTGTTGGCTTTCGATTACGCCTTGTTTTTTGCCCTGATCACGGCCACCGGGATGGTCGAAGCCATCTGGGTCAAGCTGCTGTGCGGCATCGTGGCTGGCTTTGTCATCGGCCGCTTGTTTGTCATCGGTCACGATGCCTGCCACCAGAGCCTGACACCCCACCGCGAGCTGAACAAAGTATTGGGGCGGATCGCATTTTTGCCTTCTCTGACCCCTTACAGCCTGTGGGACACCGGCCATAGCGTGGTGCACCACGGTTACACCAACCTCAAGGGCGTGGACTTCGTCTGGACCCCGTTGACGGCTGCCGAGTTTGAGGCACTGAATCCCCTGCAAAAACTGCTGGAGCGCGCTTACCGCAGCGGCTGGGCACCGGGCCTGTATTACATGATCGAGATCTGGTGGAAGCGCGAATTCTTCCCCAACAAGACCCACATGCCCACGCGCCGCCCGATCTTCTTTAAGGACAGCATGCTGGTCAGCGTGTTCGCCGTGATCTGGATGGCCGTGATTGCCGGTGCCGCGATCGGCACAGGCCAGTCGGTCTGGTTGTCCTTGCTGCTGGGTTTTGCTGTACCGTTCTTTTTCTGGAACAGCATGATCGGCTTCGTGGTCTATGTGCACCACACCCATGTGAAGGTGTCCTGGCACGACAACAAGGCCGCCTGGACCAAGGCTGCGCCGTTTGTGTCGACCACAGTGCACCTGACTTTCCCCTTCAACATCGGCGCCCTGATGCACCACATCATGGAGCACACCGCGCATCACGTGGACATGAGCGTGCCGCTGTACCGCCTGAAGAAAGCACAAGCCAAGCTCGAAGAAATGCTGCCTGGCCGCATCATCGTGCAGCCCTTCTCGTGGAAGTGGTACTTCGAGACCGCCAAAAACTGCAAGATGTACGACTTCACCCGCGAGTGCTGGACCGACTTCAAGGGCAACATGACCAGCCCGGTGCGTGGCAACCTGCCACCAGCTGCGCAAGCCTGATCAGAGCTTCGGCTCTGACAATAAAAAACCCCGCAATGCGGGGTTTTTTATTGGGGCAAGAGCCGCAACGTCGCGGGAGCTAGCGTGTACCCCGAGTCTTCGCCCGGGGTGACAAAGCACTTCTGCCATCGCAGCCACGCCTTTGTCTTCCATGCTGCGCATCCGTCACCCCGGGTGCTCATCTGTCATCCCGGCCTCCGAGCCGGGATCCATGCTTGCCAAGGCCGCTGATCAAGCCGCTGCGCGTTGCATCAAGATTTCAAACGCAGGCAAAGTCTTGCCTTCCAAAATTTCAAGGAAGGCACCGCCGCCGGTCGAGATGTAGCCGACCTGCTTGTCAATGCCGTATTTGGCGATCGCAGCCAGCGTATCACCGCCGCCTGCAATGCTGAAGGCGCTGGACTCGGCAATCGCCTGGGCAATCACTTTTGTACCGTTGGCGAACTGATCGAACTCAAACACGCCCACTGGACCGTTCCAGACGATGGTGCCTGCGGCCTTGAGCTGGGCCGCCAGCTTGGCGGCCGTCTCAGGGCCAATGTCCAGGATCATGTCGTCGTCAGCCACCTCGGTGGCTTTCTTGACGGTGGCCACTGCGTCGGCGGCAAAGGTCTTGGCGGTCACCACATCTGTCGGGATCGGCACCTCGGCTCCACGAGCCTTCATGGCTTCGATCACGGCTTTGGCTTCGCCCACCAGATCGGCTTCGGCCAGGCTCTTGCCGATCTTCAGACCCGCGGCCAGCATGAAGGTGTTGGCAATGCCGCCGCCCACAATCAGCTGGTCCACGTTCTGGGCCAGACTCTTCAAGATGGTCAGCTTGGTGCTGACCTTGCTGCCCGCCACGATGGCAGCCAGCGGGCGCTTCGGGTTAGCCAGCGCCTTGCTGATCGCATCAATTTCGGCGGCCAACAAGGGGCCTGCACACGCAATGGGCGCGAACTGGGCAATGCCGTAGGTGGTGCCTTCGGCGCGGTGGGCGGTACCAAAGGCGTCGTTCACGTAGATGTCGCACAGCTGGGCCATCTTGCGGGCCAGCTCTTCCTTGTTTTTTTTCTCGCCCTGGTTGACGCGGCAGTTCTCCAGCAGCACAACCTGGCCGGGGGCGACCGTCACGCCGTCCACCCAGTTGGCCACCAAGGGCACTTCACGGCCCAGCAGTTCGCCCAAGCGCTTGGCCACCGGGGCCAGGGAGTCTTCGGGCTTGAACTCGCCCTCGGTCGGGCGGCCCAAATGGGAGGTAACCATGACGGCGGCACCTGCAGCCAGCGCCATCTGGATGCAAGGCACGCTGGCGCGCACGCGGGTGTCTTCGGTGATGCTGCCGTCATCGGCTTGCGGCACGTTCAGGTCGGCACGGATGAAAACACGTTGACCTGCGGCTTTGCCGCTGGCACACAAATCAGAAAAACGGATGACGTTCATGGGAAGACAGGTCCTGTATCGAAAAAACTGTTCTCATTTTAAAAGCGACATCTGACGCGGGCTGACAAATGACGGGTAACGTCACCCGAACAACTCCGCCTTACCAGCCCAGACCCAAGTGCAAAGGCAAATAAACGGCCATGCCCGCCACGATGGTCAGCAACACATCACGCCGCCAGAAATACACGCCCGCGCCCACGGCCGCGGCAAACAGGCGTGCGTCCTGCCAAGTGCTGATGAGCGTGCCCTGCACCGTGATGATTTCGGGCACCACCACGGCAGACAAGGCCGCGATCGGCGCGTACTGCAGGCCGCGTTGGGCCCAATGTGGGAGCTGCCAGCTTTTGCTGGAGATGAAAAAGAAACTGCGCGTGAGCACCGTCACCAGCGCCAGCCCGACGATGACGGCCAAAGTCCAGAGGTCGGTGCCCCCTCCATTCACATTCATGCGACCGCTCCCGGGGCAGGCCGGAGTTTTTCAACCGTCAGGCACAGGATCACCGCCACGGCAATCGCCACCACGATGTTGAGCTTGAGCGGCAGGCTGTAGGCCACCACCGCCGCTGCACCCGCCACCGCCGCCGACAGCATGCGCATGCGCGAACTGGCCAGCGAGCACTGGATGCCCAGCAGGCACAAAATGCCCGCAAAGCCCAGACCCCAGGTGGTCGGGATCAGGTTAGCCAGCGCAACCCCCGCAAAACTCGCCACGATCCAGGACAGCCAGTTCAGGAAATCATTGCCCGCCAGATACGCTTCTTGTTCCAGTCGCCCTTCGGCGGTCTCGGCCGGGTGGGCGTATTTGCGGGCAAACAGCACATAACTGATGTCCGCCGTCAGGTAGCCGTGCAGCATGCGCTGCCAACGCGGCAAATGGATCAGGAAAGACCGCAGGTGCAGGCTGAACACCACAAAACGCAGGTTCACGCAAAAGCCGGTGGCCAAAATCACCCAGGCCGGCGCGCCCGCCACGATGAGCGGGATCGCTGCCAGTTGTGAGCTGCCCGCAAACACCAGCAGCGTCATGGCACTGGCCTCGAACACGCTCATGCCCGACTTGACCATGGCCACGCCCGTCATCAGGCCCCAGGCGGCAATGCCGGGCGACTGCGGCGACACCTCGCGCATGCCTTGTACAAAGGCCGGGTGACGGTTCAGGCGCGAGAGGAAAAACATCAGGCCGCCACCAGACGCTGACCCGCTTGCAAAGGGCAGCCGCGCAGGAAATCGGCCGCGCTCAGGCGCTTGCCGCCCGGCCGCTGCAGCTGCGTGAGGCACAACTGACCTTCGCCACAAGCCACACGCACACCTTGGTCATTGGCCTGCACCACGGTGCCGGGCTCGGCAAGGTGCGCCAAAGGCTCGGCCACCGCCTGCCAGAGCTTGAGGGTTTCTGTGCCGCCAGCGGTCGTCAAAGGTACGGTCATGCCGGGAAAGGGGTCGAATGCGCGGATGCGGCGTGCCAGCACCTCGGCAGGCAATGACCAGTCGAGCGCGGCTTCGGCTTTTTCGATCTTGTGTGCGTAGTTCACGCCTTCGGCAGGCTGCGGCACGCGTTGGAGCTGATCAATGTCGGCCAAGGCCTGCACGATGGCCTCTCCGCCCAATGCCGCGAGACGATCGTGCAGCACGGCGGTGGTGTCGGTAGGCAAGATGGCTTCGGTGTGCACCAACAGCATGTCACCGGTGTCCAGGCCTGCGTCCATCTGCATGATGGTGATGCCGGTCTGCGCATCACCCGCCTCGATCGCTCGGTGAATGGGCGCCGCACCGCGCCAGCGGGGCAAGAGCGAGGCATGGATGTTCAGGCAACCACGCGGCGGCAAATCCAGCGTCCACTGCGGCAGGATCAGGCCATAAGCGGCCACGATCATGGCGTCAGCGTTTGCATTCAGCAGGGTCTGGCGGGCGGCAGCAGCGTCTTCGGGGTATTTGCCGTCCAGGCGCAGGCTGCGCGGCTGGGCCACCGGCACCTGATGTTCCAGCGCCCATTGCTTGACAGGCGAGGGCTGCAGCTTCATGCCGCGACCGGCAGGCCGGTCGGGCTGGGTCAGCACCAGAACGATTTCATGACCTGCTGCGTGCAGGGCCGCCATGGCCACTTGGGCGAATTCGGGCGTGCCCGCAAAAATCAAACGCATGCGGATCAGCGCTCGGCTTTCTGGGCCTTGACCATCTTGGTCTTGATGCGGCCTTGCTTGAGGGGGGAGAGGTACTCCACAAAGACCTTGCCCTTGAGGTGGTCCAGCTCGTGCTGGATACAGATGGCCAACAGGCCTTCGGCTTCGATGTTCTGGGTTTGGCCGTTGCGGTCCAATGCCGTGACCTTGACGGCGGTGGCGCGTTCCACGCCGTCGTAAATGCCGGGCACCGACAGACAACCTTCGTCGCCTTTGACGCGCTCGTCGCTCATCCAGGTGATTTCGGGGTTGATCAACACCAGTGGCTGGTTGCGCTCTTCCGAGGTGTCGATCACCACCAGACGCTGGTGCACATCAATTTGTGTGGCCGCCAGCCCGATGCCATTGGCGTCGTACATGGTCTCCAGCATGTCGTCGATCAGCGTGCGCAGACGGTCGTCCACCGCAGCCACAGGCTGGGCCACCTTGTGCAGGCGAGGGTCGGGATAGCAAAGGATGGGAAGCAGGGCCATGGATCAAATAGGGCAAGGGGTAAACCAATGCCCTATTGTCCCTAATTTCGAATGGGCTTGCCGCTCAACGGCCAGCGGCACAGGCGGCAAAGATGTTGAGCTCAGGTTTGGCCAAGCGCGTGTCCACCTGGCTCAGGTCCAGCATCGAGTGAAACAGGTTGTCGTGCGACCAGGGCTTGTCCGCTTGCGCCTGCAAGCAGGCCATGCGCCAGCCGCGTTGCTGCTGCATCGGCTTGGACAACCAGGCCAGCATGGGCACATGGGTCTGCTCGCGCGGGGCCATGCGGTAGGGCATGCCGTGCAGGTACAGGCCTTTCTCGCCCAACGATTCACCGTGGTCCGACAGGTACATCAAGGCCGTGGGGCGGGGCTGGGCCTGCAGCCATTGGACAGTCTTCGAAACAAAATGGTCGGCATACAGCACCGAGTTGTCGTAACCATTGACGATCTGCTCGACCGGACAGTTTTGCAAAGCGCTGCTCTTGCATTCGGGCTTGAACTGCTTGATCGCCTCGGGCGAGCGTTTGTAATAAGCCGGGCCGTGGCTGCCCATCTGGTGCATGACCACCACCGTGCCTTTAGCGCGTTTGACCGGGTCCAGCAAGGCCAGTTGCTTGGGCAATTCCTGCAACATCACTTCATCGAAGCATTCACCGTCCTGGCACAGTTCTGGCACTTTCAAGGCCTGGGTTTCGTATCGGGCAACCCGACTGCAAACCCCCTTGCACCCGGACTGGTTGTCGATCCACAGCACCGCCAGACCTGCGCGCTGCAACACATCGAGCAAGCCCTCATAAGGCTGGTCGTTGTTTTCATAAGCGGCCTTGCCCAGGTGCGAAAACATGCACGGCAAGGAAGTCTGGGTGCTGGTGCCACAAGAGCTGACGTCAGAGAAATAAACCAGATCACCCTGCGACTTGAGCCGACTCAGCTCCGGAGTGGTCTGGCGTGCATAACCCGACAAACCAAAGTTGGCAGCACGCACCGTCTCCCCCACCACCAGCACGATCAAGGGGGCCTCTTTTTCTGAAGCGGGCACGGACAGCAACTTGGCGTCTTCACCCATCGGCAGCAAAGGCTTGGTCGCTTGCGAGGCCTGACCCACAAACAAGCGCGTCACCGCATACAAGCTGTTGAAGGGGTTGGCCATATAGCGCAAAGACGTGTGGTTGCGCATCAAGGAAGCCAGATCCTGAAAGGACGCCCAGACCAACACGAACATCAACACCCAGGCCATGACAAACAGGCCCAACTGACGCAGCACCAGTGGCTTGAAATTGACAGCCTTCACCGGTTGACGCCACCACCAGATGCTAGGCAAGACCACACCCAACAACAGCGCCACCAGCATGCGCCAGGAGAGCAAATCACGCACCTCGCGTGCATCGGTGTGCACCACGTTGGCGATCATGCTGGGGTCGATCACCACGTTGTAGGTCAGCATGAAATAGCTGCTCGAGGTCACCACCGCCATGAACACGAGACCCGCCGGCTTGAGCCACTTGGGCCAAACCAGAAACAGCAAAAGCCAGCTGACCATGCTCAGCAAGATCAGCATCAGGCTGCCCAAAGTGGTCACTGCCTTGAAGCCCTGGGTCTCGGGCAATTGCCAGACCGTCAGCCACATCGGCAAATTGCCCACCGTGGCCAGCCAAACGGCCAACACCATCAACAAATGAGAGGGGTGCCAAGGCTGTTTTCGGAAAAGGCTGTTCATGCAGTGCTCAGATGGGTGGGGGCTGACCGATTTTAGTCGCCCATGGTCTAATCCGGCCTCAGCTTTCGCCTATCCCTGACCCCATGGCCATGAATCTCTCCACCGACGCGCGTGAACACTCTGCCTTGCGCGATCTGACGCTGTACAGCCTGCTGGCCGTGCTGTGCGTGATGGCCTGGGATTTCTCGGGCCTGGACTATCCGGTCATGCAGATGTTGGGCGATGCGCAAGGCTTCGGCTGGAAAGACAACTGGTGGCTCGAAACCGTGCTGCACACCAAGGCGCGTCAATTGTCTGGCGTGGTCCTGGCAAGCTTGGTGATCATGGTCTGGTGGCCACGTGGCTGGTTTCGCCGATTGAGCCGGTTGCAGCGCATCGAAATCGTCATGGGTGTTTTGTGGTGCCTGCTGTGCATCAGCAGCCTCAAACGCATCAGCCTGACCAGCTGCCCCTGGGACATGAAAGACTTTGGCGGCACCGCGATTTACGTCTCCCATTGGCGCTGGGGCGTGGCCGACGGCGGCGATGGTCATTGCTTCCCCGGTGGACATGCCTCTTCAGCGCTGGCCTTTCTGGCCTTGTGCCTGCCCTGGCTGACCAACGCCACGCAGACTGACCGACGCCGCGGCCGCACACTGTTGATGGGCGTGCTGGTGCTGGGCTTCATTTTGGGCATGACACAAACCGTGCGCGGCGCACATTACCCCAGCCACACTTTGTGGACTGGGCTGATCTGTTGGGCCGTGGCTGTGCTGAACCACTGGGTTTTTGACAGGTTTTCTCACCGCAGGCACGCGCTCGCCAAAGTCTGAAGGCCCGTCCACGGGCTGCTTGACGCCCGCCCGATGCGGCTACCACAATGGTCCCACAGACAGCCATTCAGGCTGCACAGGGAGACAGGGATGGTGAACACCCCCGAAGAATTGGGTTCTTGGCTGCGGCTGTCGCTCACGAGCGGCGTGGGCAATGAAACCGCACGCAAGCTGCTCGCTGCTTTTGGTGAGCCCGCGCAAATTTTTGCGCAAAGCGAATCGACCTTGCGCCAAGTGGTGTCGGCCACACAAGCACGGCACCTGACCACACCACCTGAGGGCTGGGCCGAGTTGACACAGGACACTTGGGGATGGCTCAAAAGCCATGCAAACAGCGGTGTTTCGTGCGCCGTACTCACCCTGAGTGATGCCGACTACCCCGCGCCGCTGTTGCTCATTCCTGATCCACCTTTGATGCTGTACGCCTTGGGACAAACCGGCGCACTGCCAAGCCTCAACGCAGAGCACTGCCTGGCCATGGTTGGCAGCCGCAACCCCACCCCCCAAGGCCAAGCCAATGCGCGTGACTTTGCCCGCAGCCTGGCAGGCAGTGGCCTGACCATCGTCTCGGGCATGGCGCTGGGCATCGATGGGGCAGCGCACGACGGCGCCTTGCTGGGGGCCGGGCACCAAGCGCTGGCCACCATCGCCGTGGTCGGCACCGGCCTGGACCGGGTCTATCCGCGTCAGCACCGGGAACTGGCGCATCGCATTGCGCAGCGCGGCCTCATCTTGAGTGAATACCACCTGGGCACGCCGCCGCTGAATGCCAACTTCCCCAAACGCAACCGCTTGATCGCGGGCCTCTCGCAGGCCACCCTGGTCGTGGAAGCGGCCTTGCAATCGGGCTCGCTCATCACCGCCAAGCAAGCGCTGGAACAAGGCCGCGATGTGCTGGCCATTCCGGGCTCCATCCACGCGGCGCAGTCCAAGGGATGCCATGCTTTGATCAAGCAAGGCGCCAAGCTGGTGGAGTCCGCCCAAGACGTGCTCGAAGAGTTGCGCATGCCCGACCCGTTCACGCAGGTGCCGCTGGCCATGGCCGCAGCATCTGCAGATACCGCCAACGAAGATGAACTGCTCGGCCTGATGGGCTACGACCCGGTGGGACTGGACGCCTTGCAAGCACGCTGCGGCTGGCCCACGGCCCAATTACAGGCCCAACTGCTGGAGCTGGAATTGATGGGGCAAGTGGGCCGTTTGCCAGGCGGGCTGTTTCAGCGCATCGGCCAGGCGTAGGCGCCCCAACAAAAAGGGCACCCGAAGGTGCCCTTGTGCGCTTGGCTCAAAAGCCTCAGACCACCGCGCCCGCGTTTTCGTCACCGGGGTCGTTGTCTTTCTTGATCGGTTTGATCAGGTCTTCGCGCTGAATGCCCAGCCACATGGCAATGGCCGCGGCCACGAACACCGACGAATAAATGCCGAACAAAATGCCGATGGTCAGTGCCATGGCAAAGTAGTGCAGGGTTTCGCCACCGAACAGCAACATCGACAACACCATGATCTGGGTCGAGCCGTGGGTGATGATGGTGCGGCTGATGGTGGAGGTGATCGCGTTGTCGATGACCTGAACCGTGGTCATCTTGCGGTAGCGGCGGAAGTTCTCGCGGATCCGGTCAAAAATCACCACCGACTCGTTGACCGAGTAGCCCAGCACCGCCAGCACCGCCGCCAGCACCGCCAGCGAGAACTCCCACTGGAAGAAGGCGAAGAAACCGAGGATGATGATCACGTCGTGCAGGTTGGCGATGATGGCCGAGACCGCGAACTTCCATTCGAAGCGGATCGCCAGGTAAATCATGATGCCGATCACCACGAAGGCCAGGGCCTTGAGCCCGTCTTCCATCAGCTCGTCACCCACCTGCGGGCCCACGAACTCGGTGCGGCGCAGCGTCACATCCGGAGCGTCGGCCTTGAGGGCGGCCATCACCTTGTCGCTTTGCTGGGCCGAACTCACGCCCTTTTGGGCGGGCAGGCGGATCATCACATCGCGTGCGGTGCCGAAGTTCTGCACCTGCGTTTCGGCAAAGCCCAGACCGGCCACCGTGCCGCGGATCTTGTTGAGGTCGGCCGGCTGGCTGTAGCTGACTTCCATCAGCGTGCCGCCGGTGAATTCCACCGACAGGTGCAGGCCCCGGGTGAAGAGGAAGAACACGGCCAGGGCAAAGGTCACGAAGGAGATCACGTTGAAGACCAACGCGTGCTTCATGAACGGGATGTCTTTTTTGATTTTGAAAAACTCCATCTTGCTTTCCTCAGTTCAAGAGAGTTTTCAGAGAAGGCTCATATGCGCATAGCGCATGTGATGCCGGAACTAAGAATTCCATCGCGCGTTCTCCTTAATCGGCTTTCACTGCCGTGCCCGCCTCGGGGCGCCAGACCGTGCCGATCGACACGCTCTTGAGCTTCTTCTTGCTGCCGTACCAGAGGTTGACCAGGCCGC
>JACCDZ010929642.1_pt1 | contig 11265 bp, 8 predicted proteins | sample 7449551 | NCBI WGS metagenome assembly JACCDZ01 (sample SAMN15323452, study PRJNA562643) | freshwater metagenome | isolation source: river surface water | place: USA:Blue River Watershed | collected 2017-08-18
CCTAGCTCAAGGGTTGACGCCCCAACCCGTTTGATATTCAATGCAGCATTTTCATCGCGGTCGTTTACCGACCCGCAAGCAGGACAACGCCATTCACGAGTATCCAGCTCCAAGGACTCCAGCACATCTGGTATCGTGTTCATCCACTGCTAACTGAGACATTTGGTTTTAGGCGGGCGATCGAAGCATTCGCAGAATAAATAAACAAGAAAAACCCGAACGATCTATAAAAGATCGTCCGGGTTTTTGTTTGAATTGTTACGGGTGAGCTTAAATTAACTCAACGCTTGATTTTCTTATGTTAGCAGCGAAAACAGCGTCTATTGGTTTAATGTTGTCGTAGTCTATGAATTCCATGACGCGACATTCGGCACGTTCCAAAATTTTCAAGCAAGCTTCAGAGATGTGATTTCTGAGTTGATTGCGTTCACATCCCAGTAGCGCCTCAATTTCCAGTGCGGTCATACCCCATAGCGCTTGATATATGGCATTGGTGGTGTTGGCGTACATTGAGTGTTGAGGACAAGTTGTTGCGCTTGGATTGTTGATATACCAGTCACGGATAGCGTCAGTTAGTGTACGACGAGTGGCTTTACCGGCAGTCCGAATCTTTTGCCAGCGATCGGCTAACTCTTTTTCAGCCTGCTCTGCCTCTGCGGTTAGCGGCAGAAATTCTCTGTTGATAACAGCACTTAACACCACAGAAGCCCAAGCTGCAAATTCGGGACTAATCCACTGCGCTAAATTCATAGCCACATTGTGATGAACCCATGTGCCTTGTGTATCTTTTTCGTTGCCACCTACCAAAACGATAATCAATTCCCGCTCTACCTCAGAGGTGGAGCGGTTGCTGTGTAAGGCTTTCAATTCTCGCAAGAATGGCTCTGTCTTAGAATATTGGAAATATTTAGACAATACTTTGCCATTCGCCTTGCACATTTGAGTCGCGTTGACCGATGAGAATGGGATACAAGCCCCGTCCTTCTAGGAAGGCTTTAATTAAGAACTGTGAATAATCACTGCAATCCTTTTTCAAGATTGTATAATTTGGGGAGGAGGCAAGCAAATGTTAAATCTAACCTACGAGTACAAACTAAAACCAACGCCAGCGCAAGCTGTCATCTTTGAAGACTGGCTGGAGCAGTGTCGTCGCGTCTACAACTACGCGTTAGCTGAGAGAAAGCACTGGTTTCAGTCTCGTAGTTGTCAGATCAACGCTTGTTCAATCCGTTCTGAGTTCATCATTCCCGCTGAAATAAAGCGACCGACTTACGCCAGCCAGTGCAAGAGCTTAACTACAGCTAGAACAAGTATCCCAGCTCTGGGCAATGTTCAAGTACACGTATTGCAGCAAACATTGAGACGACTTGAGAAAGCGTTTGTCAGTATGTGGGAACAGAAACACGGTTTCCCTCGCTTTAAGAAACCGGGAACTATGCGGTCTTTTGTTTTTCCTCAGTTGGGAGTTAACCCAGTTCAGAACGGAAAAGTAAAATTACCCAAAATTGGATTGGTGAAATTTCACCAATCCCGACCTATTCCCGACGGCGCAACTATCAAGCAAGCCAGAATCGTAAAAAGAGTTAGCGGCTGGTATGTAATACTGATCCTACAGTGGGAAGTGTCAGTACCATCGGTTATGCCACACGGAGAAGGAATCGGGATTGATGTTGGTTTAACTAATTTCATAGCAACTTCCAACGGTCTTTTAGTCAAGCGCCAAAAGTTTTTCGTTGACGCCGAGCGCAAGCTTAAATTGCTGCAACAGCGTGTCAATCGAAAAAAGTTAGGCTCAAATAATTGGAAAAAGGCTCAAAAGAAAGTTGCTCGACTGCACGAGTACATCGCCAACTGCCGTAAAGACTGGCACTGGAAGTTAGCACACCAACTATGCAAAGACGCGGGCATGATTTTTGTCGAAGATTTGAACCTGGTTGGTTTAGCTAAAGCGATGTTAGGAAAACACTGTCTAGATGCAAGCTGGGGTCAATTTTTTACAATCTTAGGTCAAGCTTGTTTTAAGTATGGCGTGTACTTCCAGAAAGTAAGCGCTCATAAAACAAGTCAAATTTGCCCTAGTTGTGGAGTCGAAACAGGTAAAAAGGAGTTGTCGGAGCGCGTACATTCGTGTTCGAGTTGTGGTTACACAACCGATAGGGATGTGGCAGCAGCGCAAGTAGTTCTAATTCGAGGACTCGCAGCCGTGGGGCACACGGTGAAGATGCTTGGGGAGGGTAAATTTGTTGGAATCCCTGTGAGCCAAGAAGCTTAACTGATTACTGTCAACAACATGATGCCTCAAGTCTTCAGTTGAGCGTGTCAAGAACCCAGAAATGGTATTTATTAGATACCAAAACCACTAATTTTATATAGTTAGTTGTAGCCGTAGGGCATACGGTCAAGAAGCTTTCTGAGGGTAAATTCGTCGGAATCCCTATGAAGAAAGAATCCTCACACCTTTAGGTCGAGGAGTGTCAACTTACCTCCGATCGAGGTATCTTCGGATAATTGTGGGATTTCGATTTTGTTGAAACTATGTGCTAGAATAGTCATGTTGTGTTCTGGTGATTTTGATAAATAAACTATAACACGACGCAATTTAAATAGTTTTAATTAACGTACTAGCAATTTCAAACAAAAAGCCCTGGCATTAACTGCCTGGGCTTTTTGTTTGTAGATTAGTGTTAAGACTGAAGCGAGTGATCACCCGCCCGCTAATTCATTAACTGTTCAAAATCTCTTCAAGTGCTGCGTAGCACCTGTTGAATTTATCGGAAGTGAGCGTATGCTCGTCAAGTAGTTTGACGATAGCCTCTTTGTAACTATCATGTTCTTTTTGAGATTGCAACTCTTTTGGACAGAACAGATATCTGTAGTGTCGTTTTTTGGAAACTTGCTTTCCGGTTTGCCGATCGAATCGCAGGCTAGGGTAGCGTTCTACTTGAATGTATTTAGCTGTGACAGAAACAACCTGGGATAAGATATTATCCTCGAAATATCCCTCAAAGATTGCGACCTTATCTCCAGCTTTTAAGGATTCAAGGAATTCTATATGTTCGCTCATTGGACTTGATATAAATTAACTACATATTTACTATATCAAACTCAAAACGTAATATCAATCAATTGTTTGGGCTTGCGAACGTTCCCATAACACAAAGGGTTTTACAGAGTCATCAACAAAAAACCAATAAGCATTCCTTCCGTGTGTTTCTGATTCAACCCATCCTTCAGTCCGTAGCATTGCCAGAAGGGATGAAGTGATCGAATGAGTGCATCCGATCGCCAATGCAATTTCTTTGTTAGTGATGTAGTCTTTCTCTGCAAGTATTTTCAGTATCTTCCGTTTTCGATCGCTGAGTTTGGCGAATCGCATACTAAGTTGGAGTAGCTCGCGGTTTTGCTCAAGTCGATCGTAATTAATTTGTGATTGCATTGGTTCTTTTGTTTGTAAAGATTGAATTCATTATACCTGAAGCATGACAATAGTTTTATTAATTTTGTCGTAATAACACAGGGCAGCAAACAAAAAGCGTGTCGCTTAAACTAAGCGACACGCTTTCTTATTATTGTGGTCTAAACTCGATTTGAGTTATAGGTACAAGTTTTTGCTCTTCAAGGATCGATCGCCCGATCCAAATTCGCAACCGCGCTGCAATCTTATTTAGATCGTCGGGCAGATTGTTGCGAAGTTTTTCGCAAATATTGTCAACACCTTCGATGCCTTGAAGCCTTGCTTCATTTTTAACATCGACCAGTGCGGCGTTGTAACCTCGCAGGTATTCTGACTGAAGGCTTGCCTGCCAGAGAATCCGCAATTGCGGAATATCGGCAAACAGGATGTCTTGCTCCAGAATATCTATTATACGCTCGTTGGCTTCGGCTAATTCGTCAGCCAAGTCGGCTAACAGGAACACATATTCATTGAAGTCGGTACGAGATCTTGCTTTTTGGTGTTCAAGCTTTGCTTTTGCGAAACCTTCTGGAGTTGCGAAGCGATAGATGTCACGGATCGTTTCCGCGACAGGACATTTGCTATCAGGGAATACCCTGAAATTTTGATAATCCCTTACGAAGCTTGCGACTTCGGAGATGATATCGATTTCTTCGACTTCCTCCCCTGGTTCGGGGATTGGTTCAGCTTGGGCGATCGGGTTGATCTCGATCGCCCGACACTCGAAAGTGCCGTTGGTGTCAAGCACTTCCTGGACGAGTGCGTCCGGTAGTGATTGTTGCTCTTTTCTGAAACTGATGAAGTGCGGCTCGTGCAGCACTGCAATGGCAGCTTCTGTTTTGTCGTCGCTGAGACGACACAATTCTGTATCACTGGTCGGCAGGGCCAACCTGAACCTCGGTTCGAGGTTTTCGATAATCTCTGCAAGTGCAACAGCACTCACATAGATTTTGTATGGCGTAGTGTCGTAGCCCTTGTTTTTAGGCTGTAATTTCACTACACCGTCAACACCTTGAAAGGTCAAGGCATCCTGTTCCCACCAAATTCGGCAGTAGTTGTCGGTTGGATTTCTCCAATTCAACCACCGCGTTACCTTTGACAAAGCTTGTAAGAATTCGTCACGGTTGAACTCTGCGGGGACTTCTCTGCTGATTGGCAGCTCGTGCCAATCGCTTGGATATTCATTGACATCCATTAGTTCGCCGCGCAGTGCGGCGCTCTCTGATGTCAACACAAATTCTCCGTTTTCCTTGAAATACAAGGAAATTAGTTTGTCGCTGTCCAATTGGATGCGACAGAATTCGTCAATCCCGCTTTGCGGAACCAAGAATCTTCCAGAACCGTCCGATCGCCCGATCTCAGCGCTATAAACACTGATACCGGAAAATCCCTTGATCCGGGTATAAGCCCCGGTATGGATCTCTACGCCGGTTAGGGCGTAGTCGGACTGCGATCGGCAGAGCATACTCGCAACCGTTTTGGCGGCAAATTTCATCTTTTTCCAATCTTCTGTCTGAAAACGAACCGTTGCAACGGTTGGGATTGAGGTTTGCACCTCGCGATCGAATGCAACCAGATCACCATTATGGTGAACGATACGCAGGCGATTGTTTTCCATTAAACAGACCGAGAGTTCCCAGTCTTTGTCTAACGCTAGTTCAATATCCCATCGTGGGATATTGATCGTTCTGACAGTGCCATCTTTTTTGGTGACTTTTGTTGTCACCTCAGCAATTTTCTTGGTTGCTTTCAGTACGTAACTGTCTTTTTCTTTCTTGATTGAGAGCTTTTGTGCCAGAGGTCTTAGTTGTTGGTGATCGAGACGGAACACTTTGAATTGTTCAAGATTCTCCACCACGCATTCAACTTCGTTGTATTCGCTGGCATATCCGCTCGATACGAGTTCGCCATCGTCGTCGTAACAATCATCCTCTTCGTCGGAGATAAGTTCTATTTGTAGAACTTGAATCTTTTTTGGCGCTTCCGGCAGTAGTGACGTTTCGTTTATTTCCGCCTCTTTTTCTACTACTTGGAGCGTTACTTCCGTATAGGACGATCCAGAAGGATTCAGCGCTTCTAATGCGCTCAAAATATTTGCAGTCTCTACAGTGATCCTGAAAACCTGCGTCTGGGTAGCCCCAATTGCAGGTAAGGCGATCGTGTATTCGCCTTTTTCTGTAAGTTTTTTACCGCTAAAGATAACAGAGTTGTACGCCCAGTCAATGGTGACTGTGTTGGTGTTCAATTCTGTTATTACGTTGACTAACTTTTGAATTTTCAGATTTTGAACTTTCATGCTTTTACTAAGAAAGACTACTTCATTATTATACTATATATAATGTATTTGTAGTATAATAATGAAGTAGTCTTTTAAGGATCGATCATGACATTTATCAATCTAAAAACTTTCAAAATTGCCGTTGCTGTTATCGCGAAAATAAGCGATGAATATACGAGCATTCACCTGTCGAAAGATGGTGCGCTGTCCTTCAGGACATGGTTTGGAAGTCATGGCTGGGTTTCTATCCCAGTCAAGTCAAGTACGATCACCCAAAGGGCTAAGGCCTCAACTAAATCAGTTACGGTTCCAACTGCACTGATTGCTAAAATAGTGAGGCAACTTCCAATTCTATTGGAAGAAATTGAAATTGAGTTCGCACCACCAGGATTGATAATTTCCGGTGAATACGGTACGAAAGGTGACAAACCGTTATATACGTACAAGTACGAGTTGCGGAATTGTTCATACTTCCCTGATGGGGAATACGACTTGACCGAAGAGAAAGTTCTTGAGTTCAATACTGGCGCAGAAATTGCGACCGTATTGAGCAATGCAGCTACAATTGTACAAAAATCTTCCGATCCGCGTTTAGACAACGTGTTTCTTTCCTGCAAAGAAGATGAGATTCTCATCTCAGGAACAGACGGATATCAATTGATACAAAAGTATGTCTACACCCAAGAGGTGTTAACTCAAAATATCGATATGGTAGTCAGCGCTGAATTAGGGCTGGCGATCGGGAAGTTTACCTTTGAGATCGCCCATTTCGATGTTTACCAAAACTTTGTCAAGGTAACACTTGACGATAGTATCGAAATATTTGCAACTCGACCGCTGATGCCGGAATTTCCGGATTTCAAAAAGTGGCAAGACACGTCGCATCACACTACGCTCGTAGTTGATGTTAACGAACTCAAATCCCGGCTTAACAAGCTTGGAAAAGATGTTTGGATGTGGTTGTACACGGAGGAAGATGGGCGGCTGGCGATCGAATGCTTTGAAGGAAGCAGCGTCGGCGTTTCGTGGGTGAAAAACACTCTAAAAGCGCCACCTGCACTAATAATTCTCAATAGCAAGCGGTTGCTTAAAATCTTAAAAACCGCAAAGAAAACAACAAAGCAAATACGACTTCAACTACCTAAATTGGTAGGCGAAGACGAGTTTGATGATTTCCTTAACGGAAACAACGACGACCGTCGTAATGTGGCGTTCCTAGAGTTCGACAAGAACTCCCACCTCATTACCGGAAACAAAAAAGAAAAGTTGCGTACTCCGCCAGGTGTCCGTGACTGGCTGATCGCCCAAGGGTGGTCAATTCTGCCAGAAAGCAAGCCAGTCTCGACTGCTGCGAAGTCAGTGGTTAAGATCCTAAGTGATCGCTGGACGGGCAAGGGTTGGGAACGACCCGAACTTGTCGAGTGTGGATGTGGTACGGTTCATGCCGAATCGTGTTTGCAACCGCAACTAAAAAAAGTGAGGGGTTATTGCGATCACTGCGAAGACTATCAAGAACTCTCGCTGTACCAGATCGACTACCGCTGTAATAGTTCAACGTGCAACACATTGAATACCGCATATGTCGATCACCCAATAACCAATCCAATCTGCATGCAATGCGGAAAGGATGATTTCACAACGCGGCACTATTTTGAGTGCGTCGAGTGTGAGCGACCCGTAACGGTCAACGACTGCAAGGCCTGTCCCTGCGACACGATCTTAGATGAAGATGAGATGATGTGGCAGTGCAGTGTCTGTGAATCCGCGCTTTTCGTAGACGATTTCTGCGATGAAAATGATTTGGAACACATTCAAACGGCGGCATCTGATGATGTCGTCATCCTCGAATCTGCTGACGATGCCAGCAACGAAGATTTGTTGTATCTTCAAAAAACTGAATCTGGTGATATTGTCTTCATCGGATGTCCGTGCTGTAAGCGATTCGATATCGAGCTAACTATCGCGCAATTGTACTCGTGTTTCGAGTGCGGTTCGCGAACGCACGATTCTTTTTACATTCCGGTGATCGAAGCGCCTTCGCTTCCTTGTCCAGAATGTAATGCGGATCTGAGTGACGCACCGCCACAAAAGGTGAACGACCCATTTGTGGTCGGTAGCGTGACAAGATTCTAAAATTAAAAAACCCAGAGGTAAGTCTATCTCTGGGTTTTTTAATGTTTAAATGTATTTGATTTTCTGGTATAATAATAGAGTAACGTCATAAAGATAAATTCATGAAATCTACAACCAAAAAGTCTACATTCCAACTTCTTGAAGAACTAAACTGGTGTTCCAGAACAGAATTCGCGATCGCCTGTTTAGTTTGGATTGTCGTGTACGGTATGGCTCTGAATGAGCCAGACATACAGGAACAGAACTTTTTTATTGTAATGTTCAAGTGTTTTGCTTGGAGTATTCCGATAATGATACTTCAAAGATGGGTCAAGAAAATCCCGCAAGGGATAAAATGGCTTTGGGTTAAACTAATCCAGAAACTTGGTCTTGACAAATAGTTACTAAAAAGCCCCGCAGGATATCAACCCTGCGGGGCTTTTTGTTTACTCCTTAATAGGTAATCCGAGTTTGCGGATCAAGTACGTGCAAATCCGATCGCCCGCACCTGAAGTGATAACTTTACCCTTGGCATCCAAGATGCCTTCTGTAACCCAATCTTCGTTTCCCTTTGACCAGTCGATGAACTGAATTTTTTTAAGGAATTCGATTTTGCCTTCACCGAGTTCTTTTGCTTCGACGAGAAAACAACGACCGAGTTTCCCTAATCCTTCGAGGGTTACACCGTGAGTGGCGATCGTCAAATCCCGTACTTTTACCGGATCTGATAGCTGCCAATCGGTCATGTATTGTGCCACTGTGAACCAATATTCACGAACAGTTTCGATTTGTATTGGTAGGTGGCTGTTTTTAATGTGGTATCGAGAATGCTCGATCGCCTTTTGCAAAGCTGTATAGGAAAAGATTTGAGTATCTTTTTTGCCTAAACTCGCCTTGTTGTAGTTTATATATTTTTCCGCAAACACGAGAACCCGATAGCGCGAACTATCTTGTGCGATTACGTGAGCAACCAAAGATGTTCCAGGCGATCGGTGATCCATTGCTTTCGCCGGTGCGCCGACGCGCTTCGCTAATTGATTGATATCAAAGAACGCTTGACGACGCTCCAGCAGACCTTTACGGTCTAAAACTACGGCTGCGATAGTTTCGCAACCCAAGTCTTCCATCGTATGCAAGGCGTGTTGAAGTCCGAGTAGCCTGTGCTGTCCGTCTAGTGGAAAGAGCTTCGTACCTTCGTTAAGGACTAACAACCCGTACTGCGAAGTTTCGGAATATGGATCAAATCTATACGTGCCCTCTATCACAATCGTGACTGCTGGCAATATGTACGAGACGCGATTCGACATGACGTAAGTGGCTAAAGATTTCACTCTTGTACCGTTCACGTCGCGCTGGATGCGCTGCGGTGCAGGAATATTCTTCTCTGCGAACGACACCAATAATTTGAGTTCATCAATCCGCAACTGAACCGTATAGTATTCGGCATTGGCCTGGATACCGCGCAATGCTTCTAGTTTTATAAAACATGGTTCCTCAGTTTCTTCGATCGCCTGTGGAATTTCTTCATTGCTGGCGATCGCCTCGGTCGTCTCTGTTTCTACGATTTCTGTTTTTTCAGTCTTAGCGACAGGTTTTTTCTTGTTGTTTAAAGGCATAACAAATCCTAGATCAACTACATTTACATTTTATATTATTAAGTAAATAAAATCAAACAAAAAGAAACCCGCATTAACTAAATATAGTTAATGCGGGTTTCTTTAATTTTTACCATTCGTCTTTGGTTATCTCTAGTATTCCTGTACTAAAGTCACCTTTCTCGAAAAGCCAAGCCTCTATCCGATTCCATGCTTCGTCAACAGACGCACATAGTATTGGGAGTTCTTGTCCGTCACTTAGTTTCACTAAGTGTACGAACAAATCGCTTGTCCAAGGGTCTTCATATTCTTCGATATCAATTTCACGTTCTGTGTTGTACGTGAGTCCAAACCACGGCGTGAAGCCAAACCGTGTTAGTACAGTTGCAATCTTGGTTATAAACCAAGGCTGCTTGTACCCGAATTCGTAGCGAAACAATATTGTGTTAACGAAACGGTAGACTGTTACGAAGAATTGATTTGTGAATTTCATTTGATTTCTCCTGGTTTAATGAGAAGGTTCTCTTCTCTTGTATGTACTAATTATACTACGTATAGAGAATAAACACAATAGGCGCGCGGTTGATGTTTATATAAAAGCGAGCGATCGGATAATTGTCCGATCGCTCGCTTGTAATAGACCGCGACAAAAAAGACCCCTTTCAAATTAATTATTGAAAGGGGTCTTTTTATTTGATGCCCGCTTTAGTCTTTAAAGTTAACTCTCGCTGGACGTATCCGAGCACGTCGGCTTTCGCTTTGCATTTGGTTGAGTCTGTTGCTGATGCGATCGGCTGCTTCATGACCAATCTGGGGGATGCACTCGCCTGCGCGGTAGCTGTCTCCAAGTTGTTGAGCTTTCTCCCAGTCGAGTCCGTTGGCGACGTACTGGCATTCGGGGAAGTCCATCTCGGCTTCATCATCGCAAGGAAGGGTACAGTCGGTATCGCAAGGACGGGTACACGCATCTCGTGGCTCGCGACAGTCATCATCAAAGTAATCATTTGATTGATAACCCACCACAAAGTTGTCCACAGCTTCCCGCTGCTCTGGGGTGAGCGTACCGTTGGAGTTCAAGTGCTCAAACATATTCAGATGTGATGCCAGCCGATACCGAGAATCATCGCCATAGTGCGGGATGCGCTCGATATGGCGCTTGATGTAGTCTGGCTCAATAGCCTGGGAGCTGGGGGTGTCGTCGCCATCGTCATCATCAAAAAAATCAGAAAACTCGAAAGGTACTAAATCATCGGTAATCATCGTCAAAACTCCATTTGACTAAAGGGTTCGGGTGCGATCGGGATTTCGGACATGGGCTGGGCACTTGCGGGCATCGGATGGGGGCAAGCTTGAATCTGCCAAGTGGCGAGAAGGTGTATTCAGTTTGCATGGTTCGGTTTTTCCCTTGTGGGATATGGGTTTGAGACGCTTGAGAGAGTCTGTTTTGGGCAACCTCGCGGGAATGTACAGGTGACTGTTTTACGCTGGGGACTGGTTTTCTAGCGTCTATGAGTGCTATTGTAGTAGATAAGTACATCACTTATCAAATATGATGTACTTGGTGGTAAGTTTTTGCCTTGGTAGATAATTGCGGATAATGTCTATATATAGACACCGCGAACCAATGGCTACCAAAAGACCGAGAACCACCATCAGCTTTGACTTTGACGAGTATCGAGAATTGAAGGACTGGGCTGACTCCGAATTTCGCTCTATCCCGCAACTGGTTCTCGTCTTGGTCAAGAAGGCATTGATTGAGAGAAAGGAAACCGCGCCCACAGAAACCAAACCCTCGCCAGCCACCAAAGCCAAACGGGGCAAGGCAA
>JACCDZ010497093.1_pt1 | contig 11264 bp, 11 predicted proteins | sample 7449551 | NCBI WGS metagenome assembly JACCDZ01 (sample SAMN15323452, study PRJNA562643) | freshwater metagenome | isolation source: river surface water | place: USA:Blue River Watershed | collected 2017-08-18
CCACCATCGCCGCATGGGCGCCCTACATGGAAACGGTGAACCTGCCGATGGGCAAAGTGCTTTATGAACCCGGCAGCATTTTGAGGCACATCCACTTTCCCACCACCGCCATTGCATCGTGTATTTACGTGCTCGAAAACGGTGCCTCCACCGAATTGGCCATGGCCGGGCGCGAAGGCGTGGTGGGCATGTACCAGCTGATGGGCAGCGGCAAGTGCCAAAACCGGACGATCGTGCAAACCGCAGGTCAAGCTGTTCGCGTGCCCCTGAGCGTGGTCCTGGACAGTTTCAGCCAAGATGCAGAGGTCCGGCGTATTTTGTTGCTCTACATCCAAGCCTTGATCACACAGATGGCGCAGATCGCCGTCTGCCATCGACACCACACAGTGGACCAGCAACTGAGCCGGATGTTGCTGCAGACACTCCAACGCATGGATGGCGACACCATTGTGCTGACCCATGAGGTCCTGGCCAGCTTGCTGGGTGTGCGGCGCGAGGGCGTGACCCTGGCTGCCAAACGATTGATGCGCGCCGGCACCATCCGTTATTCGCGCGGGCGCATCACTGTCCTGAACAGGCCCCAGCTGGAAAGCAGTGTCTGCGAATGTTACGGGGTGATCACCCAGGAATACGATCGTCTTTTACAGATGTCCGAAACGGTCCATCACTGACAGGTCAAATCGAGACCATCTGGTTGCGGATCGCATAACGCGTCAAATCAGCCACCTTGTGCAAGCCGACCTTGCGCATGATGTTGCGGCGGTGGACTTCAACGGTGCTGGGCGCAATCTGCAAGTTGCGCGCGATTTCCTTGGAGGAATAGCCATCGGCAATCAAACGCAAGACCTGCTCTTCGCGACCACCCAGTTGAGAACGCACGGTGAGATCGCCTGAGCGTGATTTGCGAACACTGTCCATCATCTCGGAAGCAGCAGACTGGCAAAGGTAACCGTGCCCGGATGCAGCAGCGCGTATGGCCGACATCAGCTCATCGATGCTGCTGGTGGTGGACACATAGCCCCTGGCCCCTGCATCCAGAATTTCAATGATCGAATTCCGGTCGGTTTGGCTCGAATAGGCCACGATGTTTTGCGGCAGCTCACGGTGCGACATGCGCTGCATCAAATCCAGCTCCGGAGCCCCATGGGAATGGATGCCCACCAGCAAAACATCGGGATCCACCTGGTCACACAAAGTTTGTGTCTGTTCTGTGTTTTCCGAAATGCCCACCAAATCCATGTCCTGGTGCGTTCGCAAAACGGCGGCGATGCCTTCGGAAACCACTTTGTGCTTGGAAGACAATAAAACGCGTATCGACATATTCAATCCTTCAGCGATCGTTCTCAAACGGGTATCGATTCATCGCAACAAGGTAGACGGTCCTCATGTACGTTGCCTTAGCTACATTGACAAGTCTAGCTGTGCAGGAGCTCAAAGAATGTGCGGTGCAGCACACAGAACAAGAGTTTTGCGCTGCAAGCAACAGGCCATCTCAGCCCCTTCATTGAACATGTGAACTCCCCAGAGAGTTTGCACGGATGCCCAGCGGCACATCCATCTGCCCAATCTTTTCGCTGATGAGCAGCGCCTCCTTCAAATGTTCGTGGGCGTTGAATGCATGGTGCTTGGACAGCTTCACATGGTGCAAGGCCGCCTTGAAAGCGCCCGCATCATGGTGGCGGTTGGCTTCCTTGTTGCGCTGATAAGCATGGAGCAATTCTTCAGACGCGCGCCGAAAATGCTCGCTCACGTGAAGGGCATAAGCCGATTCGATCATGCGGTTTTCATCAGACATGGAGTCTCCTTTCAAGAACAATGATGGGTTCCATCGACGCCGCATCACACCAAGCCATGCTCTTGCATGAAGCGTTGCAATGACATGCGACCCGGACAATTGAGTTTTTGGTAAACGTGGTGCAAGTGCAGCTTGGCTGTGCCCTCGCTGATGAACAGTTTGTTGGCGATCTTTTTATTGGGCCAACCTTCGGTCACCATGCGCGCCACCATCAATTCGCGTGGCGTGAGCAAATGCGAAGCCTGCGCGTTTTTCTTTTTCTGCTCCAGCAAAAGCGACATGGTTTTCAAGGACAAGTCCCGGTCCAGCCATTGACCGCCCTCGTACACCGCCTTGATGCATCGCGCCAAAACCTGTCTGGATTTTTCCTTGGACACCAGGCCCTGCACCCCCAGATCCAGCGCCTGCATCACCTCACCAATGGGCGCCCCCGTGAACACCACGGATCGGGTTTTGAGCTCAGCAGTCTGCAGCTCTTGCAACAAAGCCAAACCACTTCTTTCGGTCAAAGACAAATCCATGACCAGAATGTCTGGCTGGTAATGCTTGACCGCCTGCAAGGCCGCATCGCCATGGTTCACACACGACCTGACGGAAAAATCAGGTGAACCCTGGAACACATGGCTCAAGCCATCCAGCATGACGGGATAGGGGTCTGCAAGCACAAGGTCAATGCACATTGGTTCGTCCTTCATCAACAAATTTCGAATGCTCTTCAAACACAGCCTGCGCGATACAGACCATGCCAACCATGCCTTCAGGATAGGTCGGGCACTGATCCAATGAAATCCCTCAAATTGGTGAGCGCACTTACTTTCAAACCAGTACGCGTGTCGACAGTTTGGTGACAGCTTCACGTTGATGCGCGGTGACGATGCCGGTGCTCAGGCCCTTGATGCACGCCGCTTGCCGCGCAGGCACGGCGAAAACGTTGCAGTGTTTTTTGGGCCCGACCCAACACCGAATCAGCGGCATAAGGGCCCACACCCTGGTCGCCAAAATCCACCCCCGTGAGCAGCGTCATGCCCTCGCCCACATCGTCGGCCGTGTAGATGTGAAAGTACCCGTTGGCCACAGCGGCGACCACCGCCGCATCCAGCATCAGGTGACGCACGTTGCGTTTGGGGATCAACACACCTTGGTGACCGTCCAGGCCCAGGCGCTCGCAACTGCGAAAGTAGCCTTCGATCTTTTCATTGATGCCGCCCACAGGCAGCACCTGGCCGTGCTGGTTGATCGCACCGGTCACCGCAATGCCCTGACGGATCGGCACGCCAGACAGACTGGACAACAGCGCATAAAACTCGGCGCACGAAGCCGAGTCGCCCTCGACACCGCTGTACTCCTGCTCGAACACCACCGCCGCATTCAGCGCCAATGGCGCGATGTTGCCAAACAAGGCCGACAAATGGCTGTGCAAAATCATCACGCCCTTGTCGTGGATCGGTCCGGACAATTCGACCTCACGCTCGATGTTGAGCAAGCCATCTTCACCCGCATACGTGCGTGCCGTCACCCGCACCGGAAAGCCAAAGCAGTAGTCCCCCAAATCCACCACCGTCAGGCCATTGACCTGGGCCACACGCTCGCCGCGCACCTCCAGCAGCCGCTCGCCATCGGCAATGGTTTCCTGCAAACGCTGCTCGGGGTAGTTGAGCCGGTGAATCCGGGCTTGCCGCGCCGCCAGCACATCGCACGCCTGCACGGCCTGGGCGGATCGGCGTTGCGCCAGGTCTGCGCTTTCCATCACCAAGGCCTCGGACAAGGCAAAGATCGCGCTTTGACGCGATTGGTCCTGGGCCTCGCGGTGGGTCTCTTCGATCAAGGATGCGACCGCCTCGGCCGAGAAATGCAACAGGCCTTTGCGCTGACAGGTGTGCGCCACAAAAATCGCCGTGGCCCGCGCTGAATCGGTCGTCGCGACAAAGCTTTCCGCAAAATCTACCTTGCAGCGAAAGCGCCGTGCAAATTCCGGGTCCAGGCCCTGCACCGCGTAATACTCCTGCACCGAAGCCACCAGGACGATCTTGACCTGCACATCCACCGCTTCGGGCTCCAGCGAAACAGCGGCCACCGGGGCGTGCATCATCCCCGGCTCTTCAATTTGAAGCCGGCCGCTGCGCATGAAGCGGCGCAACTTTTCCCAAACCGGCTCATCGGCCAGCAGATCGCGCAGGTGCAGCATCAAAAAACCACCGTGCGCCTTCAGCAAGCTGCCCGCGCGGATGTGCGAGAAATCGGTCATCAGCGCATTGCCATCGGATTCGTATTCGATGCTGCCAAACAAATTGCGGAACAGCGGGTTGTCCTCCAGGATCACCGGCGCACCTTGCAAGGCATGGTTGTCCACCACCACATTGACGCGAAACAGCAAGAGCACCACCTCCAAGGCTTCCATGCGCACGGCATCGTCCTCATCGGGCTGGAATAACTCGAGGTTTTCCAGCACCGCGTGGTGCACCTGCTCCAGAAACTGCGCCAACCGGGCATCGTCACGCACAGCAGGCTGCAAGCCATTGCGGATCAACTGCATCTCGTGTTCGAGTAAGGGCTTGATGGTTTGCCTGCGCAGGGCCGCCAAGCCCTCGTTCATGACCCGGTCCATGGACTGCGCCTTTTCCAGGTACTGGGTGATTTCGTTGCGCAAGGCCTCTTCGGCTTTGGCCATCTCCACCCTTTGCGCCGGTGTGCGCGCCAGCGCTTTGCCTGCAGTCACCGGTTCACCCTTCTCGTCCTTGAGTGTGAACACCATGTGACCTTCATCGCGCATCAGCCCAAAACTGTGCGCTTCGGCATAGGCGCTGAGCGCTTCATAGCCTCGGTCTTTTTCAAGCGTGCAGGCATCCTGGATGCGCTGGCTCTCGGCCTTGAAGTCGTCCTGCCCCAGGCGCTTGGGAATTTCGGCCTGCAAGCGTTTGGCCAATTGGCTCATCAACTGCCGCAGCTGCCTGCCCTGCCCTGCGGGCATTCGAAAAGCACGCGGGTGCTCAGGCTCGTCAAAGTTGTGCAGGTAGCACAAGTCAGGGGGCACAGGCCGCTTGGTCGCCTCGGCCTGCATCATCTGGCCCAGCAAGGTGGTGCGGCCACTGCCGACTTCACCCAACACAAACAGGTTGTAGTCAGGCTGCGCCATCTCCATGCCAAACCGTGCGGCCGATTCGGCGCGCGATTGCCCGATCCACGGCAAAGGCAGGTGCTGCAACTCAGCGGTGTTCGTGAAACCCAGCGCCGTGGCATCCACGCTCAAGCGCAAGTCACCAGACTTCAATTCGCTGATGGTCATGGGCGGCTGTCCGACTGTGCTCAGCACTTGGCGTGTTCAAGGTCAGGTGATGAATCATGGTGAAGCCCATCCTAGGTGGCCATACTTCCGGGGTCGGTGCGTCAGGCCACAAGCCCGTGAGCAGCGTCAGGCAAGACCGCCCAGCCGGGTTTTCAGGGTGGGGCAAAAGCCAGCCCCGCAATGCGGAGACAATCAAGGCATGAACACGTCTGCTACACCCGCCCAACCCCGCAACCCCTTGCATGGCCTGACGCTGGAAATGATCGTCACACAACTGGCCGACCATTACGGCTGGGCGCAACTGGGCACCTTGATCCCGATCCGCTGCTTCACCCACGAACCCAGCGTCGGCTCCAGCCTGAAGTTCCTGCGCCGCACACCCTGGGCGCGCGACAAAGTGGAAAGCCTGTACCTGTTCATGTTGCGCGAACTCAAAAGAAACGCCCACGCCGCAGACTGATCCGACGACGGTATGCCAAACCACAGACCAAAGCGTCTGCGGTTTTTACAGTGAAGGCCTCTTCTGGTTTCATTCACTGCAAAGGCCACCATGTCCGATCCATCGCCCCCTCCAGAAAAAATCACCAAGCAGACGGCCGGCATCGCCGACACGGTCAGCGATGTACTGACCGAAGTACGCCCACTGCTCAACCGCATCGCCGATCAAGTCACGGACAGCGTGCACGAGCTGGCCAAACAAGGCAAAGACGCGGCCTGCGCTGCCGAGGACCGTCTGGAAGAAAACGCACGGCATGTGCGCGTCACCGCCGAGCACTACATTCAGCACGCCCCCTTCAAATCGATCCTGATCGCTGCGGGCACGGGCGCTGCCACCGCGCTGGCCGTGTCCTGGTTCATGCGGTCGCGCACACGTTGATGTTCGAGCTGCTGCTGAAACTTCTGGTCTTGCCGCCTGAATTGCTCAAAGTGCATGCACAAGGCTACGCCGATCTGGCCAGCCAGTCCTGGCGGCAGCACCTGTGCGCACTGAAAAACCGTTGGACGCTGTATGCACTCAGCGCACTGGCTTTGCTGCTGGCCTTGGTGTTGGGCGGTGTCGCCTTGCTGCTGTGGGGCGCAGTGCCCCTCGCGGACGCGCCGCACGTCTGGGTTCTGTGGGCCTTGCCTTTGGGCTTGCTGCTCAGCAGCGGCTTGTGCTGGGCATGGGCCCGCAGTCTGCGCGTGCGGCCCATGTTGGACGACATCAAGGAACAGATTGCGCTGGACGTGCTGACCATTCAGCAAACGCAAACGCCATGAGTGGCGACATGACGCCTGCGCAGCGTCTGGCCATTTCACGCGCCAGACTGGCCGACGCTTTGCGCGATCCTGTCTGGCTGATCCTGCTGCGGCGCTGGTCTGCTGCTGCGACGCCGTCAAGCACCGATCACCAACCGCCTCAGGCCGAGCCCGCCAAACCCTCGACGCGTGCATAAAAACGTTTCTTGGCGAACTCCACTACACCCACGTAAGCCAAAGTCAAACCGATCATGCCCAGCACCAGCGGCGCGGGCAAAGGCACAAAGCCCAGCAAATCGACACCCGGCAAATAAGGCAAGACCAACGCCGTGCCCAAGACCACCACCGTGCTGGCCAGCAACCATGAGCCTGGTCGGCTGCGGTAAAACGGCCTGCGTGTGCGCACCACCAAAGCGATCACCAGTTCCGTCATCAGCGACTCGATGAACCAGCCGGTGCGGAACTCATCCGGCCCCGCCTGAAAAATCCACAGCAGCACACCAAAGGTCAGAAAGTCAAAGAGCGAACTAATCAGGCCAAACACCACCATGTAATTGCGGATGAACAGCGTGTCCCAATGGCGTGGCTTGGCCACCCATTCCGGGTCGACCCGGTCACTGGCAATGGTGGTGGCCGGGATGTCGGACAAAAAATTGTTCAGCAAAACCTGCGCGGCGAGCAAGGGCAAAAAGGGCAAAAAAATCGATGCCGCAGCCATGCTGAACATGTTGCCGAAATTGGCGCTGATGGTGGTCAGGATGTACTTCAGCGTGTTGGCAAAGGTCACGCGGCCTTCGTCAATGCCCTGACTCAGGATGCCCAGGTCTTTGCTCAGCAAGACAAAGTCGGCCGCGTCCTTGGCCACGTCCACGGCGGTATCGACCGAAATGCCCACATCGGCCGCACGCAGTGCCAGCGCGTCGTTGATGCCATCGCCCATGTAGCCCACCACGTGGCCGGTTTTTTGCAACGCCAGGATGATGCGCTCTTTCTGGTTGGGGTCCACCTCGGCAAACACCGTGACCTCTTTGGCCACATGCATCAAGGCTTCGTCACCCATCTCGTTGAGGTCTCGCCCCGTCACCACCCGGCTGACCACCAAGCCCACCGACTCGGCCACATGGCGAGCCACCTTGTGGTTGTCGCCTGTGATGATCTTCAGTTGCACACCCCGGCGCGCCAGGTCGGCCAGCGTCTGGTGCACATCGGGCTTGGGCGGGTCCATGAACAGCAAGAAGCCGTCCAGGTTCAGGGCCGTTTCATCGGCCCGGCTGTAGGGCTGCTGGCGCGCCTCCACCGGTCTGGACGCCACGCCCAGCACACGATAACCCTGTGCGCTCCAGGCCTCAAACAGGGTGTCGATGCGTGCACGTTCAGCGCTGTCCAGTGGCAAGCGACTGGCACCCCAGGTGGCACTGAGCGCCAGCACCTTGTCGAGTGCGCCTTTGGTGATCAGCGTACAAACGCCTGCAGGATCCTCGACCACCACCGACAGGCATTTGCGCACAAAGTCATACGGGATCTCATCGACCTTGCGCACGGTCGCCACTTGCACGCCCGATGCCGTGGCCGCTGACAGCACCGCTTCGTCCAGCGGGTTGCTCAGCCCCGACTGGAACTGCGCATTGATCGCGGCCAGCCTCAGCACCGCTGGCGAAGGCTGACCTCCGGCATCCAGCGCACCGTCGAGTTTGACCACCCCCAAGGTCAAGGTACCGGTCTTGTCGGTGCACAGCACATCCATCCCGCCCAGGTTCTCGATCGAATTGAGGCGGCGCACGATGACCCCCAGCTTGGCCATGCGCTTGGCCCCATGCGACAAGGTGATGCTCACAATGGCCGGCAGCAGTTCGGGCGTCAGGCCAACGGCCAGCGCCAGCGCAAATAGCAGCGAATCCATCGGCGGCTTGTGCATCAGCATGTTGATGGCCAGCACGACCACCACCATGACCAGCATGATGCGGGTGAGCAGATAACCGAAGCGGTGCACGCCGCGCTCAAACTCGGTCATGGGCGGGCGCAGTGCCAGCTTGCCAGCGATCTGCCCAAACACCGTGGCCCGGCCCGTCTGCACCACCAGCACGCGGGCCGTGCCACTGCTCACGCTGGTGCCCATGAACACGCAGTTGCTGCGCTCGCTCAGACTGGCATCTGCACTCACCGCGCCAGGCTTTTTTTCCATCGGGAAGGTCTCGCCCGTCAACACCGCCTGGTTGATGAAAAAGTCTTTGGCCGACACCACCATGCCATCGGCCGGGATCAAGCTGCCCGCCGACAGCAGCAGCACATCGCCGGGAACCACTGCATCGGACGACAGCACACGCACCTGGCCATCGCGCAGCACATTCGAATGGATCATCACCTGCGAGCGCAGTTTGTCGATCGCATTGCCTGCGATGTATTCCTGCGCAAAGCCGAGCAAGGTGCTGCCCAGCACGATCGCCAGCACCACACTGGCGTCGATCCACTCGCCCGCCACCACCGAGATGATGGCGGCCACGATCAGGATCACCACCAAGGGGCTTTTGAATTGACTGACCAGCAAACCCAAGGCCGAGGTGCGTGGCTGCGTGTCCAGACCATTGCGCCCCACACGCTTGAGCCTGAGCTCTGCCTCCTGTGACGACAAGCCCTCAGCACCTGATGCCAACGCTTCAAAGACATGCGCTGCGGGCCGATGCCAATAGGCTTGTTCAGGAGGCACGGCGTCCTTACTTTTTGGGTTTGAGCTTGACGATGCCCAGCATGTCCATGACCATCTTTTCATAGAACGGCTCCGAAGTGCCTTTTTGCATTTTGCGCATGAAATACTTTTCAAAGGCCACTTTCGCAAAGTGCACCCACTTGCCTTCTCCGAACCAGCTGACGTTGCGCGGCGGGATCTGTGGCAAGGCCACAAACGCGGCACCGGTGTCGCCAAAGTCGGCCAGGCACAAAGTGTTCCAGGTCGCCTTGTGGCTGAGCTCCTGGCCATCGAGCAGCTCACGGATGTTGTGCGCCGTGGCGGTGACCATGGACTCGATCATGAAACCCGTCTTGGGCGTGCCGCACGGGATCGGCGTGGCCTCCACCGGGGGAATGGCCACACACACCCCCACGCTGAAAATGTTCCTGAACTTCGGATTGCGCTGGTGCTCATCGATGGTGATGAAACCGCGCGGGTTGGTCAGCCCCTCGATGCCAAACACCGCATCAACACCCCGGAAGGCGGGCAACATCATCGAATGCTTGAAGGGCAGCACATGCTCTTTCTTGGGCTTGCCCTCGTCGTCATGCTCGGTCACGTACATCTGACCGTCTTCGATCTTGGTGGTCTTGGCATTGCAGATCCACTTGATGTGCCGCTCGCGCATGGCCGACTCCAGCAAGCCCTTGGAGTCACCCACCCCACCCAGACCCAAATGCCCGATGTAAGGCTCAGACGTCACATAAGTCATCGGCACCTGGTCACGGATTTTGCGTTTGCGCAAATCGGTGTCCATGATCATGGCGTATTCATAAGCCGGGCCAAAGCACGAAGCGCCTTGCACCGCCCCCACCACGATAGGACCCGGGTCGGCTGTGAAGCGGTCCCAATTGAGTTTGGCCTGCTCGGCGTGCGAGACATGACAAATCGACTGGGAATGGCCATCGGGCCCCAAACCGGGAATCTCATCAAAAGCCAGCTTGGGGCCGGTCGCGATCACCAGGTAGTCGTAGTGGACCTTCTCGCCATTGAGCAGCTCCACCTCGTTGAGCTCCGGGTGAATCCGTTTGGCCGCCTGCGCGATCAAGGCAATGCCCTTGCGTGACAAGGTGGGCTCGATCTCCATCTCGATGTCGCTGCGCTGTCGCCAATTGACCGCCACCCACGGGTTGGACGGCACGAAGTGGAACCGTGGCGAATCACTGATCACGGTCACGGTGTCTTCCGGCCGCGCCAGTTCCTTCATTTCAAAAGCCATGGGCATGCCACCAATGCCTGCGCCAACGATCACGATATGGGCCATGAGAGTCTCCTTGTGCCAATGTTCAAGTCAACGCATAGCGTGAACCCTGCACATGCCCGCCCGATTGATTTACATCAATTCATTCATAGGGAACTCCCCCTAGTACCCTGAATCACTTATCACGAGAACTCAAATAATTAAGCTGAAAGAATGCTCTCATTGATGATTTCATAACGCCGCCCCTGCTTGTCGCAGGGTTTGAGCGCACCATCACGCACCAAAGCACTGATCTCTCGGCTGACCGTCTCCAGCTTCAAATCCAGCATGGCCCCCATGTCTTCACGCGCAAAAAAAGACGTGAACTGCATCTGCTCAGCATCTCGCATCTTGAGTGCCAAACTGGCCACACGCTGTCGGGCAGAGCCGAAGTTCAAATCGGCCAGCCAGTCGTCGGCATCCTTCAAGGCGTGCTGCCACTTTTGCATCAAGCGTTTGTGCAAGCGTGGCGACTGCCCTGCCAAATGGTGCATGACGGACAAGGGAATGCGGCACACACTGACATCCATCAAAGCGATGGCCTCGCTGTCGTAACGCGCAGTCGCCAGTGCCTCCAGGCCAATCACATCGCCAGCACGCAACACACGCACAATGCGCTCGCGACCATCCAAGGTGGATCGCACCAGCTTGACCATGCCCTTGCGTAAAGTGAACAGCCCCAAGGCCTGCTGACCTTCGGTGTAGATCACCGCTCCAGCCGTGAAAGCCAGATCATCAATCGGGGTGTGGATTTCAGCAAAATCCTGCTCGTCCAGATCGGCAAACAAAACCATATCGCGAATGCCGCAATTGCGGCAATCCGAGGTGCCCTTCCAGGCGGATTCAATGTGAATGGGGATCATGGGCTAGAAAACTCTCCGTGGCGCATGGCACAGGCGACCTTCTTTAATTTAGCACGGCTCAATGCCGGGCCACCCGATCAGATGGCCAGCATGGTTCCCCGGCACTTTTTTGCACCGCA
>JACCDZ011393079.1_pt1 | contig 11263 bp, 12 predicted proteins | sample 7449551 | NCBI WGS metagenome assembly JACCDZ01 (sample SAMN15323452, study PRJNA562643) | freshwater metagenome | isolation source: river surface water | place: USA:Blue River Watershed | collected 2017-08-18
AACCTTACCTGGTAATGTTGCTTTCGATTGGTATAACTACATTATCAATAGTGGTGGTAATGTTTTGTTAACATTATATGGTGGTCCTAATGGGGTTGAATATTATAACGTTGTTAATGGTTTTTATGATTCTAATAATGACACAACAGTTTTAGCAGATGATAACTTTACTGGGGTTACTGATGTTGATAATTTTGAATTTAGTGCTATAGTAACAACACAATTAGCAAAAATCACTTCTAACACTTTTGCTGGGGGTAATTTTGCAAAGGCAACTGGTGATATTTCATTTATACATTCTAAAAATTCAGAAGTTAGTGGTGATAATAGTGCTATTTTAGGAGGTCAAAATAATCTATTAACTGGTGATAATAGTATTATTTTGGGTGGTCAAAATATTACAGCTAACGATGATAATTTTGTTTATGTCCCTAATTTAAACATTAATAACACACCAAACAATGATAATGATTTAACACAAATATTAGTTAGAGATGATGCAAGTGGAGCTATTTTATATAGAGAAGCTAATACACTAAGTCGTGATATTAATATACAAAATTATGTTTTTGTTGATTCGGTATACGGTGATGATTCTACTGGTGAAAAATATAATATAAATAAACCATATTCTACATTAGCTAGTGCATTGGCAGTATCTTCTAGTGGTGATATAATATTCTTGAAGCCAGGTAATTATGGTTCACTAAACCTTAAAGATGGTGTTGATGTTTTTGCTATGTATGGTGTTGTTGTTAATAATATTACGGATAATGGTTTAACTGTTACATCTAAAATATATGGTTATATGGATATAGGTGTATTCACATATATGAATAGTGTTATAAATATTACTGGTGCTAATAGTGATGTTACAATTGAGTGTAGAAATATTGAATCATTTGGTATAGTTATTACGCAAAACCCAGGTGCAAATACAAATAACTTAAACGTAACTTGTAATGATATAACAATTAAACAAATTAACTATATTTTAAATCTTCTTGGAGGTGCTAATTTCACTATAAATGTAAAGGGGGTTGCTAAATTAAATACAAATGTATCGGCATACTTAATTTTATTGGCTAACTTATTTAATAATAAAGTAAATATTACAATCAATAAAGTTATAATTGAAAATACAACTGTTGGTGGTGGAGGTGTTTTAATGCTTGGTTCTCAAGATAATATGGAGACAACTGATGTGACCTTGAAGATTAATGAAGTTATTTCAAATCAAGATACTGTGTCACCATCATCGTTTTTTGGTTTCATCGGTGATTCGCTACTTACTATTACTGGTTTAGGTAAGTATAATATTGAAATTGGTAAAGTAACAACTAAATCAAGAGGTTTGTTATCTGTTTTTAGTTATGATGCTGGTACTGGTCCAGATATTAATTTAAAAGCAAATTTAGTTGTAGGTAATGGTTTATCAGATACTTTAATAAGAAACACCGGTTTAGGTAAATTAAGGATTTATGATTCTAATTTTATTAGATTAACTGGTGGTACGGATAGTAATAAAATGGTTACTATTGGAAACCCTACTGGTAGCACAATTACTGGTGGTGTTAGTGATAATTTAAAAACAGAATTTATAAATTCAACATTTACTAAAATATCAAATGGTGCTAGTATAGATAACATAATTAATGTTGATGGACTGAGTGGTGTTACAATGTTTAAAGGTTGTGAGATAATTGGTGTTAACACATTTAGTGGTATTAGTTCAGTTTATAGTGACACATTATCAGAGGGTAATATTTATTTTAAAAATACATATTCTAATATTACTCCCTCAATTAATATAACTGATACCGCTATAGTTAGTGGTTTTATATATGATAATAACCTAACAAGTTTTAATATTTATTAATATGCAAACAAAAATTACTAACATAAACGAACTACCATCTGGTTTTTCTGAAACAATAGATGTTGATATCAGGGGTTTAGATGATAAGCGTAGCACTATTTACATTAGTGGTATGACTAGTGGTGATTCGTTAACATTATCTAATTACATTTCAACATTAACAACAACAATAACACAAAACCAAGGTAGCTATAGTGCTGATACTTTCGTTGAGTTATATATTAGGTCTGATAATTACCCATCAATTTTAAATTTAAGTGGTATAACAACGATACCAATGAGTTCGTATTCAATACCACAACAAAATATAATAAATGATTTCATTTTAATGATAAAAACAATTTAATTTAATATATAATGGATAATAGTAAATACAGTGACGTTAAAGTTAAAAATGAATATCTTAGGTCAATAACATCTGGGTATATTACAGCGTCGACTAATAATTTAGTAACAATTGAACGGTTAGGTGTTAAAACATTAGGTACTGGCACATCTGTTACAAATTTGGGGATTGATTCAAATGGTAATGTTGTTAGTGGTGTAGGTGGTGTAGACTATTGGTCATCTGGGTCGACAGGTGTTTATTCAATTAAGGTTGTAAATGATTCAAATAATGATGCCACTGGTGATTATGCTTATTCTGAAGGTGTTGCGACAACAGCAAGCAATACTGGGGCTCACGCCGAGGGGAATTTATCAACTGCTTCTGGTGTATTTTCACACGCACAGAACTACAATACAATAGCTCAAGGTGAAGTTTCACACGCTGAGGGTGAGCAAACAACAGCGATTGGTATTGCTTCACATAGTGAGGGTAGTTTCACGACGGCTCAAGGTAATTATTCTCACGCTGGAGGAACGCAAACAATAGCGATAGGGGAAAGAAGTTTCGTACACGGAACAAATTCAGTTACAATTTCAGATGATACTATTGTATTAGGTGCAAATATCACTGGTTACACTGCAAATAGAACTTATGTTGATGGATTAAATATTAAGGATTTAGCCAATGGTAACTTCGTAACCAATATAGGTTTAGACGAAAATGGGTATGTTGTTTCTGATGCCTCTAATTTAAGACCAAGTTTTGATACGGCTATGTATAGTTACGATGGGGTTATATCTCCGTATATAATGTTACAAACATCAACATCTAGTTACCTAAGGACAATCAATTCTGATTTTGGCTATAAATTCGAACCAACAGCTTCTTTAATTGAGTTGGAGATAGCATTTGGGATTTCACAAATTGCGGTTCCTTTAAATATTCCAATTGAATTAAGAATCCAAGATATTGGTGGTATAGGTGCACCAACAATTAATACGGGTTTTCTTTTGTCCACATCTTTTATCAACGTACCAATTGGAACTAGATATGATGATAGATTTACAATTACAACTGATATACCTCTTGATTCTTATTCAGGAAAAACTTTAACGATTAATACTGGTAATTTTATTGTTGGTCCACAACAAATTCAAGATGTTCAAGTAATAGCTAAATTCAAAAATTAAAAAAAATGGAAAGAATTTTATCAATACAGAATATAAGCGGAAGTACAACTATAAATGGTGTTCTATTACCAACGAATGCATTTTATTATCCCGACTTTGGGTTTTGGCTTAACAATCAATACTTAAGCTATCACGAGAGCCCTGCGTTAAGAATTTCACTTACAAATGGGACTCAATATACTTATACTGGAAATACTTACTTGTACACGCAAGCCTGGGCTTATACCAAGAACTTTGTTCAGGATAATTACGATATGCTTACCGAACTCGCAAATCCGCAGGCTCAAGTTATAACAACTGGTTCAACGACAACACCTATTGTTGAGTTTTCATTGCCAAACGGACAACACGCAATTGAATGGATAATTGAAGCTTCAACGGTAACTGATGGATTCGTTGAATATAACCGTGGAGCTGTTCAGGTTGTTGGGAATATACACACTGTTAAAGGTTCTACTTCACAAACGAAATTAGGGACTCTTGGTGGTAGTTCGGTTAGATCAACATTGACAACAACAACTAATGCAGTAAGAATAAATGTAAATGGTCAAAACGGTAAAACAATAACTTGGAAATTAACTTTAATACGCAAATAAAATGAGTTTAGAAATAAATGGAAATAAGATTGCTGCTAATTATACAGCAAATTCACAGATAACAATATATGGTGGGGCTGTAATTATTATGGGTTTTCTGGGGAATTCAAGTTCAAACACAATAACGAATTTTAAAATTGGGACTACCTCAGGAGCTTCAGATGTATATAACAAGGCAACGCTTTCACCTTTTGAGGTTGTTGTTTTGTCAGACAATAAATTATTGAAACAGTTTTTCTCGATAAATACAGACCAAATCTTATATATAACAGCTGATAACTGGAATGGTGGTACTGTGGGTATGACTATATTTTTCGACTTTGTATTTATGTAAATTAAAAAAGGGGGGTTAAATAAGCCCCATTCTTTTTTCATTATAAAAATTTTAGTCTTATATTTAAAATAATTTATCAATTTCAGAGATAACGCTATTGTGATTTGTTATTTCTGAAATCTCGTAATTAATATTTTTTAAATATTTATTAGCATTTAATCTAGTTGTGTTAATATTAAATTCATGATTCATTGGTGTTACGTCACTAATTAATAAAACATGTACACCCATAGACCATGCTAACCAAGACAAACCAGAACTCACACCAATAAATAGTTTAGCATTTTTTAATATTGTACACCTATCACTTAACGGGTAATTACCAGATAAATCAATAATATTTTTTAATGATGTTTTTTCTTTTGAAATAACAAACACATCATAATTCAAATTAACTAAATAATCAACAACTTTTTGCCAACCATCAATCTCTTTCCACATTTTAACATCATTACTTGCAAATTCAGATATACAAACGTAGTTTTTATTGTGTTTATAACTATTAAAGGTATTTTCTAATATTGGTCTTTTTTCTTTATAATCCAAACCTAATATATTACAAGCTATACTTTGTAGTGGTACAAAATCCATGTTAGTTGGTGAGTATATTTTATTGTCATCATTTGATGCCCCAATATAGGTTTGATAATAGATGTTACTAATGGTTAGGTTTGGTTGTACAAATAAAATATTAGGGTATGAATCTTTTATTAAATCATTATGGAATGTTGAACATATTACAGTACAATTGTGTTTTATTCTAAATTCATCAACATATGGAATCCATGCTAATGTATCACCTAAAGCATAACTATCTATTTTAATAAAACAACTTTTACCATTTAAATCTGTTTTGTGATGGTAAACTAATTCATCGTTCTCTAATAAAATAACCTCCCAATCACTAAACCATTGCTTGTTGGATGTGTATATACCATCTTTAATATCACTAAATATTATCTCTTCATTGTTTATTTTATCAATTAATATTAATTTATATTTAGACTCGTTATTTAAATCACTTAATATTACTCTTGGTATACCTTTATCTTTTGGCTGTTTTGTCACATAATCTAATTTAACCATAATTATTTTTTAAAATTATCATATCTAAACCAAAATAACATAGCTAATAATTCTAAACTAAAAAAATGACCAACGGTTACTTTGGTTTCATTCCAATCTTTAACTATATATAATAATAAAAAAAATAAAATTAACCATTCTATAAATGTAATATGTTTTTTCCCTTTCATTTTTTTTAATTAATTTTTTTAATAACAACTTGTATTTTACCTTTCTCGTGTTTATCTAATAAACCAAAAGCTTTAAAACTTAAATCTATCCTGTAATCCAATTTAACCCCCATTCTATCGTTGACGGTGACAATACATTGTTTATTATTTTTAATGTTTGTTACTAATAATTTAGTACCTATTGGGTAATAATTATATGCCGCTGTTAATGAATCCCTATTCATTCTAACACCAGAGGCTGTTTTTTTACCATGCATATCATACCAAGAGGCAATACAATTTTTTTCGATGTTGTTAGCTGAATAAAAAATAATGCTAGATAGTATTATACATTTTATTATCATTATATTCAACCCATAATTTATACCTATCCTTTTCACTTCTATTTTTGGTTTCAGTGTACCATAAATCTCTTTCTTTAGCTTCATCATAATATTTTAATATAAAATTAATATCAAATAAATTTTCACCCCATTTTTTGGACTCAAAAAAACCATCATCATTTAAATTGACAATTTCTAATATTTTTTTTGGTAAAATACCATTAAATTTAATATTATCATACTCTTTAAGTTCTGTTGTTTTTAATATATCCTCTATAACTTTTAACTCTGTTTTTATACCTTCTTTTTTTTGGGTTATCAATCGCTCAATGTAATCGAATTTAACATCTAACCACTCATCTTCGGTCATAAAGTTAGGTATTTTATCAACAGACATCCAAAATTTAATCTCACTATCACTCATGTTCATTAAATCAATAACGTAATCATCTTCATCTGAGTCGTCAATTGGTTGCCCAGATATTAATTTACATTGCTGATGTGTAAATGCGTTAGCTTCACTTAATATTAATATTTTAGTTTTTTTATCTCTAACAACATTTAATAATATTTTATCTCTAATTTCCTTTTTAAAACAAACCAATAAAGGACTTATTCTCTTATTTATAGCTTCTATATATTTAGAAACATTGTAATTTTCATTAATCAAATTTGGGTTCCCATTAATTTGTTCGTTACTTATTAATTCACAATTGAATTCAATATCAACCCCACCAGTTTCTTTGTTTTTAACCGCTTTAATGTCAGAGTTAGATTTTGATTTACCAGTATTAACATAATAAATAATATCACCATTATCAACCTTTAAATTATGTTTCAAAGCTAATTCCATATGTGCTTGCCTTGATTTATTGTTACCATTTTTATTTTTTTGTAAACAATAATTCTTATATTCATTCAAAGTTAATTTAACTTTTGATTTTGAGGCAATTTTAATGATAGGTATTCTGTAGTTATATATATCATTTATAGTTTTATTATATAACTCTATAAATTCATACCCTTTATCATTTAATAGTAATTCAATACCTTCATTTATAAATTCTTCAATATATGTTGGCATAGCTTTAGATTTTATACTATTACCAACTAATTTAATTTTACCATCAATTTTATTTGCATAATTTTTTCTTTTAAAATTAATTGTTGATTCATATATATCATCAATGTCTAACCCCATTCTACCTTCCATATATGTTTCATTAAATTCAGCTAAAACAGCATCCAAACCTGTTAATATGGTACCTTCTTGGTATTTTTTTGTTTTCCAATGTGATGATTTACAAGTGTATTTTATATCATTTATATTTTCAGGTATTTCAAAATTACAACCGTCTGTATCTAAAACTAAAGGTATGAACCCGTAATTATCTTTAAAAAATTTAACCATCAAGCGCAATGATTGTCTACCTCTACATGTTGTTTCTTCAGCACAATCAGTATCACCCCATGGGAATATATTTGGTGCACCATAAGACCCAAACCAAGAATTTGCTAATATCTTTAAAGGTAATTGTTTTTTATCATAATCAGATTCTAACTTACTTTCTTTACTTATTAATTCGTTTGCCTTGTCTATTCTATCTTGTGTTAATTTATTAAAATATTTTTTTAATTTATCTTTTAATTCTTTAACTTTTTCTTTATGTTCACCAGCTAAAAACTTAAACTCGTCACGTTTATCAACAACATATGTTAGTAATCCAGCCATAACACCAGTGATATCTAAATCAGGGAATATGTTCCATGTTAATTCAGTTTTAGGGTATAAAGCAGCAAAGTCAAATTTAACAACATTTTTTGAGAAACCAGTCTTTAATAATCTAGATAAACCACCTGTAAAATCCCTTTTTGGTTGAGTATTTGGTATCCCTAAATCATTCTCATATGACCAAGCACACATTATTAATTTCCATTGCCCAGCTGTACCCATAGTTGAACTCTTTATATATGTGGTTGGTAATATCTTAGCTAACAAGAAAGATGCTTGATTGTATATATAATCAACTTGTTCTGTTTCCCAAAGGTCATCTAATAGATATCTTTTAACTATATACTCACCTTTAACCAATTTAAATGATTCTGGTAACCCATTAGTGTATTCAGACCCGTGTAATAAACCCCATTCACCATTTTCATTATTAAACCAATAATCACTATCGTCAGACCATGTTTTATGTATTAAATCACCATCAACATAAACCCTATCTTTTTTACCAACCTTTGAGAATTTTGTTATATATTTTAGACCCCACTTTTTAATGTCTGAATTTATAGCTTGTGCTCGCCTAACAGCATGTGATATATCCAATATATTGTAACCCCACATATATGTTTGTAGGTATGGTATGACTTCAGACCCTAATTTTAATTTAGCTTCTCTTCTTTTTATTTTATGTTTATCACTTAGTGTTTTAGCTACACCTTTTAAATCTAATGATAACCTTTCACATCTATAATCAAAAAAAAGCCAATCAAAATTCTCAGAGTTATAACCAGTTATTAAATCTGGTTGTAATATATCTATTATCTCAAAGAATTTTATTATATTATTTTTTTCAGATTCACGTTTTTCTTTAGGTGTCTCACCTTTAGTTTCTAGTATTAACTCAAAACCTTTGTTGTTGCGTATACCAATTTGGAATATACCATCTGTTTTTGGGTCTAAACCTTCTGTTTCTAAGTCAAATTGAAGTCTGTTTAAATCATTGTAATCATCAAAACCTTTAAATAACCTCTTACCACTCTGTATTAAATATTGCTCCTGTGGTGTTAAAACCAAAAAACTACTTTTAAATTCTTCTGACCATATATCAACACCACCACTAATAAAGAAATTAATTAAAGATGTGTAACTATTTTTAGTTTCAGCTAAAAACTTATAACCGTTATTTAACCTTTCTGGTACATACCCATCATCATTCGATATTTTTAAACCTTTTATTTTAATACCAAATTTTAACATATTTTCCTTTATTAAGGATTTTTTACCATCATATAAAACACTGGTTATATCCTCCTTGAACCATAAGAAAGGTTTGTATTTACATCTTTCAATATATTTACCTGTTTCTGGGTCATTAATAATTAAATCAACGTAATTATCATAACTACCCTCTATGGCTACAATATATTTTTGAGGATTGTGACCCTCTAAAAACTTTTCAATTAAATCAAAACTAATGTTGGACATATTTTGGGTGTTTTCAATGTTAATAATTAATTAATATATTTTTTCATATTGCAAATATATGATTAATTGGGTAACAAAACAAGTTTATGTAACTATATGGTTTTTTTATTATAAATATTTATGAACAAATCTTTATAATTTTTTGGTTGAATATATTAATTTTATTGATGTTTATATAGACTTGCTTATATATAATAGTTAGGTGCAATGCTAATCCAAAACACCTACTATCCAAATTGGACAAAATATTAACCAATACAAAAATCGTTCTTGTAAGCTAACAGCTAAGTTTTCTTTGCCTATATTTTTGCAATCATTTCTCCAAATCAAATAGAATGGTATGAAAAGGACGATTTGCAATAATATACATATCAATATTTTATTCATTTTGTTTTTAATTTGTGAAAAGCACGGCACCTAACAGCAAGTAAGCAATAGTGCAGAAACATTCTCGGTTAATAATTCATTTATCGTAAGCACCATCGCTTACTTGCAAAACGTTATGTACCATTTTAAGTTAACATATCGTATTTAGTTTCAATTATTGTCTTTACTTCTACTACCTTTGAAGAAAAAGACTTATGCCAACACTCTTTATTTACTTCTACAAGTTCATACCAAACAGTTTGAAGTTCCTCTTTGGTTTTAGCTAATTTTGCTTTTTCTTTCAAGATATTTAGTTTTTCGTGTGTGTTTACGGAGTTTGTTATAATTTTCCACATTGACCACACAGCCCCACCAATAATTGAAACTAATATCAATCCAAGTATTAAGTAATTCATTTTAATTAAGATTTGTGAAGAAAAACGGCACATAACAGCACCTAACCAAAATTGGCGGTTTAGTGCTGAAATGAACTGTTGTACTTCGATTAAACATTATTTCTATATTCAAGTTTTGTGCTTTGTAATCGCCAACTTCGGTTAGCAGCAAAACGTTAGTACCCATTTTGCAGACTACTCAAAACGAATTGTTACTCCTTTCAAAACATTTGAGCAAAAACAACCTTCTACTATATTTCCACTCTTGTCTTTACATCTAAAACCTGTTGAAAATGTATCTTTTTGGTCGCAACAAAAAAAGTTATGTCCTGTATTTACAACATCTGTATAACCTTGCTGTTCTAATTGTTTCTTTCCTTTTTCAAAGTCGTTTGAACTTGTACAACTTGAAATAAAAACAGCTACTAATAGCAAATACGCTATATGCCTAAGTTTTGTGCTTAAAATAAGTTTTTTCATCTTTAATTAAATTTGTGCGTTAATAAAATATTGTGCGTTTAATGTCGCCACATCGCATAGTTGCAAAACGTTAGCGGTAATATTAAAAACCCAATCCCAACATTTGAGAGTAAAGATTATTGACAATTTCCCATTCTACTTCACTTGTAAACCTTGAAGGGGATAACATTTCTTCTTTATCATACTCATATTTTCGAGTAACATCGTGAGCATATCTAATATCTAATGGTTCTATTGTAAATACCACAAATAAGTTTTGTCCATTAACAGTTTGGTGTAAATCAATAATATCACCATTTTTTAATTTTCTTTCGTTTATATCAAATCTTTCCATAAAAACACTACTGGTAATTAGAGTCTAAAAAAAGTTCCACTTCGTCTAAATATATTTGAAACTTATTAAATTGACGTTCATTAACAAACTTAATAAAAGACCTTAATATTTCGCTTCGCCCACTAACATCATCTTGGTTTAATTTAATAAGTATTTCGTCCACAACACAGTTAAAGTTATCTTCATGTACTGCTTGTTCAGTTCTACTTCTATCCATATAACCAGCGTGGTTATTTAATATTTCTATGATTTCTTCTTTTGTTATCATAATAATTTAATTATATCGTATTAACTTTCGTTGTTCTAATCTTTTTTTTAATTAACCTTAAATTTTGGTGAACAACCAAGTACTATTGTATTTTTAAATAACTGCTTATTATATCCTCTATATTTATATTTTTTAATTATAGAATTAACAATATAATTAAATTTATCTTCATCTATTTCATAAGACATAAAATCAATTTCTTTTTGACCGCTATCGTTTACATTGGCGTTTTCTACTAACACATCAAAGTCTGCTGATGGTGTTGAATGTTTAAATAGTTCTACATAACATTTATGTATT
>JACCDZ010425116.1_pt1 | contig 11261 bp, 12 predicted proteins | sample 7449551 | NCBI WGS metagenome assembly JACCDZ01 (sample SAMN15323452, study PRJNA562643) | freshwater metagenome | isolation source: river surface water | place: USA:Blue River Watershed | collected 2017-08-18
AATTACTTTTTTATCTCTAGCAAATTTTTTAAAGTAAAATTTCTTTTATCTTATTTGGTTTGCTTTTCAATACTTAAGTAAGAACGTCTGCTTTATTGCGGGTGCAAAAGTACAACCTAAATCCGCTTTCACAAGCTTTTTCTACCTTTATTTTCGTTCTTTTTCTTAACTCGCTGATAACCCGTTTTCTATAAGTGAAAGTTTTTTTGAATTACGAATTCTGAATGATGAATTATGATATTATATCAAGAAAATTGAAATGTGGGATTGTTATTGAACTTGGAATGTTGAATAACGAATGTTGAATTTTGAAATTGTTATTGAAATTGAAGTTGTACCCGCATTAGGGATAGCAGCGGCATCCTTTTTAAAAGGAGACTGAGGAACTCGAAGTCGCCTTTAAAAAGATAGAGCGAATAGCCCGACCTGAAAGGGAACGCCCAAGTTCAAAAAGCTCAGTTATGACAATTATTTATTCGTAGCGAATGGCTTTGATAGGCGAAATTTTAGTTATGACATATGACGGAATCAGCAAAACCAGGAAACAAACTCCCACTGTAAGCAGGTTTAATGCAGCGATATATCCTAAATTAAAATAAACTGGAGCTTGGTTTACATAATAATTTTCAGGATTGAGTTGAATAATTCCAAAGTATTTTTGGATAAGTAGCACTCCTATTCCGATACAATTACCCCATAAGAGTCCTCGAAGAATTAGATAAAACGCATTGTACAGGAATATTTTTCGCACGGACCAGTTGTTTGCACCAAGTGCTTTTAAAATCCCTATCATTTGTGTGCGTTCTAGAATAAGAACTAGCAAAGCCACTACCATATTAATAGTAGCCACCAGTATCATCACCCCAAGAATGACTATAATATTGAAATCGAATAATTGCAGCCAATCAAAAATATAACTGTATTTTTCGATTATAGTTTTAGAATCCAAATTGGAAGGTGTTTGCTGATACACTTCCTCTCCAACCTCCTGAATCTGATCGAAATCTTGAACAAAAATCTCAAAAGAGCCAATTTCGTTTGGAGTCCACTTATTAATTCGTTGAACGTGTAGAATGTCTCCTATTATATAAGTAGCATCAAATTCTTGAAATCCTGAGTTGAAGATTCCTGTGATTTTAAGTCGTCGAATGTTGGGAAGTTGATTTTGATTTTCTTTGATAAAAAAAGTATTGAAAGCATCTCCTACCTTTAGTTGTAATCTGTCGGCTAAGAATTGAGAAATCACAACTTCTGAGTTAAGTTGGCTTGACAAATTGGGCAAATGTCCTCCTACCAAATATTCCTGAATATTATCCCATTTGTAATCTGTTCCTACTCCTTTGAAAATAATTCCTTCGAAAGCTTTTTCTGTTCTAATAATTCCAGCTTTGGTAGCCACAGCTTGAATATGGCTAATGCCAGCTACCGAATTAAACTTGGGATAAAATTTCTGATTTTTGGCAATAGGAGCTAGTGTTGCTTCCGATTGATTATTATCATAATTTGAAATAATAATATGACCATTGAAAGCCGAAACTTTTTCGCGAATCTTTTGCTGCAAGCCAATTCCCGTGGCAACCGAAACAATCATCATTACCATTCCAATAGCAATAGCTGCGATGGCAATTTTTATTATTGGCGCAGAAATACTACTTTTATAATCTTTAGCAGTAATCAATCTTTTGGCTATGAAATATTCTAAATTCAAGTTTATTCGGTATTTACTTGAGCCAAAAATACAGCTAAAACAAGAATTACACTAATTTACTTTAACATTATTTAGTATACTATGACAGTCTTTTTTAAAAAATCCATTCCTTTTGTTGGTCTACTTTTTATCATAACTTCTTGTTCTGTAAACAAAAACATCCAATCCAAAAACACGACTCTAAATCCTACAAATACTGGAACTCAAAAACAAATACGCCTTTCTCAACCTATTAATTTTAAAACAGGAGCCGACAACTTTGAAAATTACCTTCCTCTTTTAAAAGATAAAAAAGTGGGGGTAGTAAGTAACCAAACTGGGGTTTTGACTAACAAAACACATCTAGTAGATTTTTTGCTTGCTAATGCCATCAATGTAGAAAAAATATTTGCACCAGAACACGGATTTCGTGGAACTGCAGATGCTGGCGAATTGATTGTGGATGGTAAAGATACTAAAACAGGTTTGCCAATTATTTCTCTTTATGGCGCCAATAAAAAACCAAAATCAGAACAATTAGAAGGGATTGATATTTTAGTTTTTGACATTCAAGATGTGGGAGCGCGTTTTTACACCTATATTTCTAGCCTTCATTATGTAATGGAAGCTTGTGCCGAAAATAACATTCCTCTTTTGGTTTTAGACCGACCGAATCCAAACGGATTTATTATTGATGGACCAATTCTAGAAAAAGAATTCACAAGTTTTGTAGGCATGCATCCTGTTCCGGTATTGTACGGAATGACAATTGGAGAATATGCTCAAATGATTAATGGCGAAAACTGGTTGCATTCTTCTATAGATTCAGGACAAGCGCTGCAATGCAATTTAACAGTGATTCCATGTGTTCAATATGACCGCAATGCTTCTTATGCTATTCTTGAAAAACCTTCGCCAAATCTTCCTAATGATCAATCGATAAATTTGTATGCTAGTTTGTGCTTTTTTGAAGGGACCAATGTCAGTAGTGGACGTGGTACAGATAAGCAATTTCAAATTTATGGTTCGCCATTTTTACCCAATACTGGATTTAGTTTTACTCCTAAACCTAATTTAGGAGCCAAAGAACCTATGCATAAAGGTGTTTTATGCTACGGCGAGGATTTGTCCACAATTGTACCTGTCCACCAAATTGAATTGAAATGGCTTATACGTGCTTATAACACCACACAAGACACTAGTCAATTTTTCATTCCGTTTTTTAACAAATTGGCAGGAACAAAAACCTTGCAACTACAAATAGAAGCAGGACTATCTGAACGAAAAATCAAAAAAAGTTGGAAACCAGGTCTGGATCAGTTCAAAGAAATTAGAAAAAAATATTTACTTTACTAAAGCGGTAATTTCTTTTTCATTTCTTCAACTATATTATAGACTGCAGGACAAATTGGGATGTTTTTTAAAGTCAAATTGAAAATTTGCTGAAACTTTTTTCGGTCAGTATGTGGAAATTCACGGCATGCTTTTGGGCGAACATCATAAATAAAACAAGTGTTGTCATGATCCAAAAACGTACAAGGTACTGATTGCAATACATAATCATTGTCCTCGTCAATGCGAAGATACTGCTCAATAAATTGTTGTGGTTTTTGCCTTAGATGTTTAGCGATACGTTCAATATCTGCTGAAGTAAACAAAGGCCCAGTTGTTTTACAGCAATTCGCACAAGTCAAACAATCCGTTTTATTAAATTCGGCATCGTGTAGTTCTTGCATCACATAATCTAAATTCTTAGGCACTTTCTTTTTCAGCTTATCAAAATACTTTTTGTTTTCGATATGCTTATCTTTGGTAAGTTTCCCGAGTTCATCTAAATTTGGCTTTAACATCATATTGTATTTCTAATGCAAAGTTAAACAACTTGAAACTATAAACTATAAAAAGAGGAAAGATTGCTTCGTTCCTCGCAATGACATTATGAAAGACCTTTTTGGAAAAGCCATACTCGATTATCAAACCAATTCTTCACCTGAAAATATCATTACTTCGACTTCTATTTCGGAAGATGATGAAATGGAAGTGGCGTATTTATTTCGAAGCTTTGACGAAATGCCAGCAATTGAACAAAAAGCTTTACAGTTAGCCAATGGAAAAACTTTAGATATAGGTTGTGGCGCAGGTAGTCATAGTTTGTATTTGCAAAACGAACGGAATATTAATGTTCATTCTATTGATATTTCAAAAAATGCTATTCAAGCTTGCTTACTTCGTGGATTGAAAAATATACGAGCTATCAATGTGTTAGATTTAGAAAACGAAAAATACGACACGATTCTCTTATTAATGAACGGCACAGGTATTTTTGAAACTTTGGAAAAATCAACAATTTATCTGCAAAAGCTAAAAAGCTTACTGAATCCATACGGGCAAATTTTAATTGATTCCTCAGACATAATCTATATGTTTGATGAAGACGAAGATGGAGGAAAATGGATTCCGAGTGACAATTATTACGGAGAATTGACTTTTAGCCTTCAATATAAAAAGGAAAAAGAAGTTGATTTTCCATGGCTTTACATGGATTACAACACGCTTCAGAATGCTGCTTTAGCCAATGGTCTACAATGCCAACTTGTTTTGGAAGGTGACCATTTTGATTATTTAGCACAACTTACAATTTTATAACTTTACTAAAAATGGAAAATAAATTATGTTATCCAATCGGAAAATTTACAGCTCCTGAAGTTTATACAAAAGAATATTTATCTAAGCGAATTCAAGAAATAGCCGAATTTCCAGTATTGCTAAAAAGAGAAGTTTCACAATTGAGTGATAAACAATTAAACACCTCTTATAGAGAGGGCGGATGGACTATTCGACAAGTGATTCATCATTGTGCTGATAGCCATATGAATTGTTTTATCCGAATCAAATGGGCCTTAACCGAAGACTCTCCGACTATTAAATTCTACTATGAAGATCGTTGGGGCGAAATGGAAGATAATACAAAAATGCCTATTGAACCGAGTCTAACTTTATTAGAAGGATTGCATTTCCGTTTGTCTTATTTAATGAATAGTCTTTCTGCATCGGATTTACACAAATCATTTATTCATCCCGAACACAACGCATCATTCCAAATCAAAGAAATTATAGGCACCTATGCTTGGCATGGATTACACCATTTGGCACATATAACCGAATTGAAAAAACGAAAAGGTTGGCAATAAAAAAACTCCAAACAGTTGTTTGGAGTTTTTTTATTTACGGAATATTCAAATATTTATGCGTTTGTAAGGACACTCTCCATTTAGGATTGTTCATCACATAATCAACAATCAAAGGTGTCATTTCTTCTCTTTTACTCCATTCTGGCTGCAGAAACAAAATAGCATTTTTATTTACTTTTTCAGCTTGCTCTTCCGCAAAAATAAAATCATGTTTGTTATAAATAATTACTTTTAACTCATCGGCATTATCATAGACCGTCTGAGTTGGTAATTTATATTTTTTTGGCGAAAGACAAATCCAATCCCAAGTTCCCGAAAGCGGATACGCACCTGAAGTTTCAATATGTACTTTTACCTTGTTTTCTTTTAATTTTTGAGTTAGTAAAGTCATGTCCCAAGTAAGCGGTTCGCCACCTGTTACCACTACAGTATCAGCGTACTTTGTTGCATTAGCAACAATTAAATCGACATTGGTTGGTGGGTGCAATTCAGCATTCCAACTTTCTTTAACATCGCACCAATGACAACCTACATCGCAACCTCCTATTCTTATAAAATAAGCCGCAGTTCCAGTATGTGAGCCTTCACCTTGAATTGTATAAAACTCTTCCATCAAAGGCAACATGGCTCCTTTATTAACTTCTAATTGTATTTCTTTTGATAACATCTACTTCATTTGAAGGAGCAAAGATAGTCAATTAGAAAATTCTTATCCTATCTTCTTTCAACCTTAGAACAGTAAAATTTATGCATAAAAAAACCGACAATTAATTGTCGGTTTTTTTTATAATATGAAATGACTCTTATTTCAATTGCTTGATTGAGCTCAATGCATAGGCATTTGCTGGATCAATAGCTAATGTTTTATTGAAATACTCAACAGCTTTTACTTTGTCAGTATTGGCATAAGTTGCTCCAATCGTATTATAACTTTCAGCAATTTTTTTAATTACTGCTGGTTTAGCAACCTCTTCTGCTCCTTTAGCAGTTACTGCAGCTACATACGCTTCGTAAAATTTAATGGTATTCTCATCGTTTTCCATTAAACTATTTGTTCTAGCTTTGAATATATAAGCTTCGTAATAACTTGGCGAAGCAACTAATACTTTATCAAATGCAGCATCTGCTTTTTGAAGACCAGCAATCTCAGGTTTCACGTCTTTTTTATTGTTTGCATAATACAAAGACAAGCCAAGGTATAAATTATCATCTAAATAACTTTTAGATTCTGAATTACTTGCCCCTAATTCAAAAATAGAAGCAGCTTCTTTGTATAATTTTTGACCAAACATTTTTTTACCAACCTCATTCAAATCCTCAACAGCTAAAGATTCCATTTCAATAGATTTTTTAATAGAAGCTAAACCTGCTTCGAAAGCTACTGGATCTATTGAAAGTCCATCTGCACTTGTTCCTTTTTTAATTTTAGCCAAACCTAAAACTTGAAAGTCTTTTGCGATAATTTTATTAGTTGCATTAGACGTAAACGTTTCTAGAGATTGGATTGCTTTATCTACATTACCATTCTCAAAAGCTGCATATCCTAAATAACGGAAAATTCTTGGATTAACTTTGTCTAATTCAATCATTTTATTCGCTTCTTCTTCTAAAGCTTTGTATTCTTTTGCTAAAATTAAGAAGTCAGCACGACGCATTCTTGAATGAATAGAATAATCCGTCAAGTCCATGTACTTTTGGTAATAATCAATTGCTATTTTAAAATTTTCAGCCGCTTTAGACGGTTTATTTCTTGCAATTTTATAATAGGTTTCAGCTAACTCTCTGTAAACTGGACCATAATTTGGATTAATGGCAATTACTTCATTATACGCTTTAGATGCCTCATCGTATGACTTTGCACCTTTTAATAAAACTCCTAATTGCATTTTTGCTCTTAGCAAAGTATTGTCAGCCTGAAACGCGTCTCTATATGCTTTGTAAGCATCATTTTGATTACTTAAGCCATAATATGCATCTCCTAAAGCCAACTGCACTTGTGCATCCATAGGGCTGTTAACTAAGGCTCTTTTTAAAACAGCAAGAGCTGCTTTATAATTTGGCTTTTCAGCATTCATATATGCTCTTGCAACATAAACATACTCTTCAAAGTCTTTTTTACGCATGTCTTTTGTTGCCAAAATAAACTTTGCATTAGCGGCAATCGTGTCATTTCGATCCAAATCCACTTGACCTAAACCAATATGATTGAAACGTGCAGCCTCTGAAGCACTTAATCCTTTTTCAAAAGACAATGTAGCTGAATCTTTTACACTTTGATTTAGGTATACATTCCCCAAAAAGAAAGAAGCCATCCCGTTTGAAGGCTTTGCTTGCAAAATTGATTTTAGGATAGTTTTTGCTTCCTCATATTTTTCAGCATCAATTGCCTTTTTTGCTTGATTAATATCTTGAGCATTTGCAACTGAAACAGAAGCCAAAAGAATTAGTCCGAAAATTTTAAATGTATTCATCTTTAGTTTTAATTAATTTATTTTTTATCGTTGCTGATTTGTTTTCTGATACTTAGTTTACGAGGTGGTACTTTATACGGCAACAAACCTGATTTTAATATGATACGTTGACCAATATCACCCGCTACAAAAGAAGCAAATCCCATTCCTAACCCAGAAAAACCTTGGCAATTAACAATATACAATTCGCGTGCCAAAATATATTTACCCTCTGCAATATTATTTTGATCGGGTGCATAAAAATCATTTTGATTATAGCCTTTAACACTTAAAGCCGCAACTTTATCTACATATTGTTGCATTTCTGGTCTAGGTTGTGTTAACCAATTTAATCCAACTACACCAATCATCCCTTCATTTTGAGATACAAATTTAATAACTTCATTGTTAGTTCCAAAAGAAAAGACTCCTTTTTGAGGAATTGAAGTTAGACCTGCTAATTTATTCATATACCTAACTGTACTAGAGTTAGGATTGTCGAATACCAAACCTTTAATTTTTGAGGAAAAATCTCCTTTCATAAAATTAACTACGTCCTTAATAGCAACAAGAGTATCGCTTGAATTTCTATTAGTAATTAGTGCCACAGCATCTAAAGCAAAGGGTGTGGTTTTTGGAATAATTTTTCTGCTAGCAAAAATTTTCATTTCATCAGCATTCAATTTTCTTGAAAGCACTGCTATACTAGAAGTATCTTTAACCAAAGACTGTATCACTTCAGCCTCTGACTGTACATTCATTTTTATTGTAGCTTCATATCTGCTTTCAAAAATTTGAACTTGATCTTCCATAACTGGCATCAAGGTAGCATCAACTAGCAAAGTAGCATTCCCTTTTAGAATCGTTTCTTGATTAGAATCAGTTGAATTCTTACAAGAAATAACTAAAAATAAACTAAAAATAGCAGCACTTAATTTTAACCTAGAATTCATAATTTAATCTTTACTATCATTAATAATTCTTGTAAAACGTATTATTGAGTATACAATTAAAAGAACACCGAAAGCAAGTCGATAATTGTATTGCATTTGAAATGGAAATGGTTTCATAAAAATAAATAAAATACCCAAAGTAAGATATGACATCAAAAACAAAATCCCCATAACGAGAAGAAATCGCTCTTTGAGCGATTTCTTCTGAAAACTATTAACAAAGTTTTGTATCATTACTCTGCAGATTGAATAGTAATAGGAAGAGAGTAAAGTACTCTCACTTTTTTACCATTTTGTTCTCCAGGAGTCCATCTTGGACATTTGTTTAATACACGTATAGCTTCTTTTCCAGTTCCATAACCAATATCTCGTAATACTTTAATATCTGTTAATGACCCATCTTTTTCTACTACAAAAGTTACATAAACTTTCCCTTTAAGACCATCCTCTTCTGGAGTTTGATAGTTGTTACCTACAAATTTGTAGAATTTTTCCATTCCACCTGGAAAATCAGGTTTTACTTCGATACCAGCAGTATTATAAATGCTATTATCTTCTTCTACTACAGCCGCTGGTCCATTACCTACAGGTTCCACTGTTAATTCAGCGTCTGGATCTCCTTTGATAGTTTCATTACCTAATTTTTTGTCTTTAATTTCAGTAATTTTTGGTATCTCCTCTGTCACCTCTTCTGCTTTGGCCACAACTGGCTTAACAAATTTCACTTGATCCACTTTTGGTGGAGGTGGTGGAGGTGGTGGAAGATCTTTTTTAGGCTCTTCCTTTTTTGGTGGTAACTTCATGGTTACGATTTTAGTATCTAAACTATCATCATCACCTGAAGAATCTGGCAACAAACTCATAATAAGAGGCGCGGCTACAAGTACAGAAAATAAAACTGCACCAATAATTAAAGCTCTAACTGTGGTTTTTGTATTTGATTTTCTAAGTTCATAAGCACCATATGCTTTATTTTTCCCTTCGAAAACAATATCAAGCCATTGATTTGTGAATATATCTAATTTCATAATTCTTAATTATTAGGTTATTGAGTAAATACTAATCTTATTTACTTTCTAACAATTTCTTTTCTTCAGGAGTATAATCATTAACAATTGCGTAGGTTGGTACATCAACAATTGCCATTTCATCTAATATATCAACCAAGTTACGATAATTCGATTTCTTACTTGGTTTGATAATTACAATCATTCCTTTATCCTTATTTCCAGTGTACTCAAGTACCAGCTTTTTACGAGCTAATAACTCTTCGCGGATCCCGCCTTTCCCATAAGAAAAATCTTTTGGGGCACCACCTTTAACTGGAGTTGCAAGAAGACCCACATAACGAACTAATTTGTCGTTATCACCCAAAAGAATTGTCATTGTACGATTCTCATCCACTTTAACTTGATTCTTTGGATCTGGTTTATCTTCTTTATCTGGCAATCCCAAACTCATCGATTGGGGTTTAGACAAGGTCGTAGTAAGCATAAAGAATGTAATCAATAAGAATGCCAAATCTACCATGGCTGTTAAATCAACCTTAGAGCCAGACTTTTTACTTCTTACTTTTTTATCGCCTTTTTTACCACCACCGTCGCCGGTATTTAATTCAGCCATTTTAGTATCTTTTTATATTATTTATCTTTTGCTCTTAAACCAGTAACTAAATTAAAGCTATTGATTTTTTGATCTTGAAGAATGTCCATTACTTTTTTAATAGCAGGGTATTCTTCTCTAGCATCTCCTTTGATTGCAATTTGCAATTCTTTATCTTGAAGTTCAATATTTGCAATTCTTGCATTTTGAATCCATTGAGACAACTGATTGTCTAAAGAATCTTTAGGAATTCCAGGTTGTAGATCCGCTTTACTTCTGTCAGAACTTTTCATTGCAATTAGTTGCTTAAGACTTGTAATTGGCACCCCAACACCTTCCATTAATGCAAATTTTGCAGATTCTTCTTCAGTAAAAGCAACTTCATACTTTTGACCCATTAACTCTAAAGTTCTTTTTCTAACTTCTCTCCCTTTTAAGTCAAAGAAAACTTTTCCTTTTCCTACGGTAATAGTAGCTAAATCAGTGTCTGGCAATTTGGTTTGAACTGTTGATGCTGGTGTATCTACTGGTAATGGTTCTGGAATTTTGGCTGTAGCAGTCAAAATAAAGAATGTTAACAATAGAAAGGCAACATCACACATAGCGGTCATATCAATAGACGCAGCTTTTTTGGACATTTTTACAGCCATTACTTTATATTTTATAATTTAAATAAGCCCCTAAACTAAAGGAAACTTACTTTAATTAATTATTAATTATTTTTTTGAACTTCTGAAGTGTCTGTAAGTATTTACAATTGTATTACCAGCCTCATCAATAGAATAAGTCAAAGTATCAATTTTAGAAGTAAACAAGTTATAAGTAACAATTGCTAAAGCTGAAGTAGAGATACCTGTTGCAGTGTTAATTAACGCCTCAGAGATACCGTTTGCAAGGGCGGCTTGATCTGGAGTACCAGCAGAAGCCAACGCACCAAACGCTTTAATCATACCTGTTACAGTTCCTAACAAACCAGCTAATGTACCTAAAGATACTAAAGTAGAGATGATAGTCATGTGTTTCTCTAACATTGGCATTTCTAATGATGTAGCTTCTTCGATTTCTTTGTGAATAGTTTCAGCAGCAGCTTCGCTATCTAATCCTTCAGCTTTAACATCTTGGTATTTCAATAATGCAGATTTAATTGCATTTGCAACAGAACCTTGTTGTTTGTCACATGAAGCAATAGCAGCATCAATATCTCCTTTAGTAATACTTGCTTGAACAGTTTTCATGAAAACATCTAAATTTCCTTTTCCAGCTGCTTTTGAAATAACTGCAAAACGCTCAAAAGAGAAAACAATTACCATCAATAAACATCCTAACAAAATTGGAACGATAGGACCTCCTTTGTATACCATTGCTAAATAGTTTCCTG
>JACCDZ011410053.1_pt1 | contig 11254 bp, 10 predicted proteins | sample 7449551 | NCBI WGS metagenome assembly JACCDZ01 (sample SAMN15323452, study PRJNA562643) | freshwater metagenome | isolation source: river surface water | place: USA:Blue River Watershed | collected 2017-08-18
CTTTTTGATAGTTTTCTTTTTGATAGTTTTCTTTTTGATCTATTTCATTAAATTCTTTTGGAAAACTATGAAGTAATTGATCACCAATCTTTAAATCTGTTGGTTTTATTGGTTCTAAATCAGAATTAATTAAAGAATGATCTTCTGTTACATCTACACATCCAGTATGAGTTAATACTCTATAAATTTTTTTATCACATTTATGTCTTATTACTCTTTTAATATCAACCCATCCAATATCAGACCAAATCTGATAATCAGATGTGGAATATTCTTTTTCCAATCTAACATATTTATCAAATATTTTAAATCCTGGATATTCCTGTTTTTTTGATTCGTCAAAAATACTACTAATAGTTTCTATGTAAACTAAATTATTCTTCTTTAGAATAAGAGGAGTATCACCAGTTACTGAATCTCCATATACAACTTTAATATTGAGATCAACTGGTACTTCTGGATCTTGTTTATACGGTTTATTTGTTAAACTAATAAAATATTCTTTTGTATTATCATTGAATTCAATTTCAATTTGACGATTTGGATATTGTTCTCTTAATATAGAATATACAAGTTCAGTATCACTTACATTATTTGTTTTAAATCTTTGCATATTTTTATAAATTTATAATTATAAATCAATTATTTTTAAACACAATATTACGTTTAAAAAAAATCTAATTCGTTTAAAATATGTTATTTTATTATTAAGGAATTATATAAATAAAATGTCAAACTTTTCACCCATGTTTTTTGAACAACCGATTGTGATTTTTGATACTACACAATCGCTAAACGCTAGCACTGGAGCCTTTGTACTGTATGGTGGTTTAAGTATTAATGCAACTTACCAAAGTACAAGTACATCAACAGGTGGATTTGTTTTGTCAGGTGGTATGGCAGTACAAAAAGATATTAGTGTAGGTGGTATTCAACATATTTACAATACAACTGATAGCACTAGTACTAATGATGGCGCATTAATTGTTGATGGTGGTGTTGGTATTGCTAAAAGTCTTCACGTTGGAGGAGATACTACTATTTTAGGAAATCTTTTTGTCCAAGGAACTTATACATATGTCAATACTCAAACCATTAATGTAGAAGATAACACTCTTGTTATTAATGCTGGTCCAGCTGGTAGCGGTGATGGAGGTGTATTGATTCACAGACACGGATCTGATGTTGTAAGTGGTATAGCTGTAACAACTGGTTCAAATGCCACCATTGGTTATGCTTCTATAACTTTACCAGATAGTTATTCACAAGTCGATGATTATTATAGAGGATGGTGGATAAAAACAAGTGAAGGTAATGCTCAAGTTCTTAGTTATAGCGCTGGTAATTTAGTCCTTGCTACTGCTGGTAATACTATTAGTACAAGTGCAAATACAATTGGATCTTTTGATTTATACAATCAAAGTTACATGGCAACTTATTACGCTGAAACACAAGATGAATATCGTTTTGCATATGTTGCTGACGTAACTGATCCAGATTATCAACTTGATAACTTTAATAATTATGCTGATATTCGTCTTAAAAGTCTTTATGCAAACGAAAGTGTTTCTACTGGTTCTTTCTATGTAAGTGGAAATGCTACAATTGCTAACTTGGCTGTTACTGATTTGTTAGTTGCTAGTGTTAGTATGGAAAATGCAGAATTGAATTCCGCAACAATCGGTGCTTTATTTGTCACTGGAGCTTCTATTCTTCACGAAGGTATAACTGCTGGTACTATCAACGTCACCGGAGATTCTATTCTTAATGGAGGTGTCACTGCTGGTACTTTGTACGTCACTGGAGCTTCTATTCTTGATTTGGGTGTTACTGCTGGTACTATTAATGTCACTGGAGATTCTATTCTTCACGGAGGTATTACTGCAGGTACTTTGTATGTTACTGGTGCTTCTATTCTTGATTTGGGTGTTACTGCTGGTACTATTAATGTTACCGGAGACTCTATTCTTAATGGAGGAGTAAGTGCAGGTACTTTGTACGTCACTGGAGCTTCTATTCTTGACTTGGGTGTTACAACTGGTACTATCAATGTTACTGGAGACTCTATTCTTCATGGAGGAGTAAGTGCAGGTACTTTGTACGTCACTGGAGCTTCTATTCTTGATTTGGGTGTTACAACTGGTACTATCAATGTTACTGGAGATTCTATTCTTCATGGAGGTATTACTGCAGGTACTTTGTACGTCACTGGAGCTTCTATTCTTGACTTGGGTGTTACAACTGGTACTATCAATGTTACTGGAGACTCTATTCTTCACGGAGGTATTACTGCAGGTACTTTGTACGTTACTGGAGCTTCTATTCTTGATTTAGGTATTACAACTGGTACTATTAATGTTACTGGAGACTCTATTCTTCACGGAGGAGTAAGTGCAGGTACTTTGTATGTTACTGGTGCTTCTATTCTTGATTTGGGTATTACAACTGGTACTATTAATGTTACTGGGGATTCTATTCTTCACGGAGGAGTAAGTGCAGGTACTTTGTATGTTACTGGTGCTTCTATTCTTGATTTGGGTATTACAACTGGTACTATTAATGTTACTGGAGATTCTATTCTTCACGGAGGTATTACTGCAGGTACTTTGTATGTATCTGGAGCAACATTATTGGATATTGGTCTTACAGCTGGTTCTTTGAATATTACTGGTGAATCTTGGTTACAAGGTGCTGTTACAGCTGGTGCTTTGAATGTTACTGGTGATTCTATTTTGGAAAATAACTTGACAGTTACAACAGGTAATGTTACTGTTTCTACAAATGATTATTCTCCAATTCTAGATTCATCTTTTGCAACAGGAGGTTCTATTATCTTTAATACAGTTGATGTTTCACCTAGTTTGGGAGATATTTCTAGAGAAAGAATTTTCACTGCTGTGAATAATCAATCTAGTCCTGCTAATATTACCAATTTTGTTTTCAGTAACTCTGTTGTTCGTGCATTTGATGCAATTGTTTCTGTTACAATTTTGACAACTGATAATACAAATAGATATGCTTATTATAATTTGAAGGGTGTTCAAAAGGCAGGAAATTGGGTTGTAAATAGTTCTTATGTAGGTGATGCAACAGGTTTTACATTCTCAATTACAAATGCTGGACAAATTCAATACACATCTACAAATATTGCAAACTATGATTCTAGTTTTGTAAGTTTCAGAGCATTAACTACATCCATCCATTCTTAAATAAAAGAAGAATCAAAAAAAATATTAAATAAAAACTTTTTATTGAAAATTATTAATTGTTCTTTTAGATCTGAATAAACTTAAAAGAACTTGATCCAGGTGTAGTAGAATATCGAATTATTAAATGATCATAAGAAAAAAAATCTTGTGATGGTAAATAACGTACATTTTTAATACTAATATTTTGTTTATCAGATATCCATTTTTGGATGTGATTAAAATATCCAAATGTTTTTTTCATATTATTTTTATGTTTTAATAAATCAATTTCAGATACTAATTCATTTACCAATTTAGTATTATCGTAGTCTATATTTTTTTTGATAATAGTATTTACACAAAGATCTTTGAGAGTCGTCATAATTTTGTTATTATATGTAAAAAAATTCAATTTTTTTATTTTATATGGCATTTATATATGAATATAAATTTTGCATTTTTGCGTCACGGTCACGGTTGTCATAATGCAATTTCAAATTTAGTAAATTATAATATGATAAAAAGAGAACAAGGTATAAAATTTTTAATGAAAAAAGATAATAATCATAATATTTTGAAAAATGATATTTTACCATTACATGATCCTGTATTGACACATTTAGGTGTAGAGGCATCTGTTTACAATGGTTGTATAATTAACAAAATATTAAAAAATTTATCAAGATTTACAGCTAAATCAGAATTGCAAATGGATACATTTAATATAGTTGGTTGTTCACCTCTAATAAGATGTATGGAAACAGCTTATTATATGACTAGAAAATGGAAAAATCCACCAAACAAAATATATGTTTTTCCATTATTAAGAGAAATTGACGAATCTAGTATGGATAAATATTCTGAAAAAAGTAAAGAAATAATTAGAATAACTCCAAGTTATTCTATTAAATCTATTGAGGAACAAAAGGAATATTTACGTCAATTAGGTATTTTAGATAAATTTGATTTTTCTTTTCTAGAAGCTTTTCCAACCGAAAGATTAGAACCAGGTGATATAGAAGTATTTCTAAAATGGTTTGGAAAATATTTTATGAAATTATTAGATAAAAAGGAAAAAAAATTAAATGTTTTTATTGTTACACACGCTGGTGTTTTAAGAGATTTTGCTCAAGAAGGTTTTTATAACAATTCTGGATTTGTAATCAATACTATATTTGATAGAACAAAAAGACATTTTACCAATCAACGATACATCTCATTAAATAATTATATTGACAAATACAATTTTTTCAAAGATTATAATAATCCTATATATAACACTAAAACTTATTATTGTCCTTCAAATAGGTGTGGTCAATTATGCTCTGTTTCAGCTGGATCTTCAACGGAAAAGGTAAAAAAATTAAATTTACAATGTGATCCAAATTCTTAAAAATAATATAACGTCCAAAATTTGATTAAATTATATAATTAATTATTAATTATATAAATGTCAACTCCATTAGCTACTATATTTCACGGAGATGTTACTTTAGAAACTGGGAGTGATGTTACTCAATTTGGTTGGGGAGATATAAACATTAATAGAAAATGTATAATAAATGGTACAGAGAATAGTACTTGTAATACAGATGGTGCTTTGATTGTTGCTGGTGGTGTAGGTATAACAAAAACATTAAATGTTCATGAAAATACAAATGTTTTGTATGGTATTACAAATTTAACTGAAACACATATAGATACTAATAATGGTCCATTTACTGTAACAGGAGGTAATATAGCATATATAAGAGTTGATGATGATGCTACATTTGTCAGTACAGGTGGTGATGTTCATATTAATTCACTTTTAGGTAATTTACAATTATATTCTGGATTTAATCAACCTGATGCTATAAGTATTTTAGCATCTCATCAAGATGGAGGAATTTCTTTATTATCTGGAACAGTTTCTGGTCAGATATCTATTGTTTCAGGTTCTGGTGGTATAACAGAAACAACATCTAATGGTAATATTTCAATTACAGCAAATAATGGAAATGGTAATTTTATTGTAAATTCAGAAAATAATAATCAACATTTATCAATTAGTTTAAACGGTTCAACGGATTCACAATTAAAAATAGAAAGTTCTGGTACAAACATAACAAATCAAGCACTTTTGATTAATACAATTAATACAAATGGAAGTATACAAATATCAAATGCAAATGGATTAGGTGAGGGTTCGATAACACAATTAACTGGTTCTGGTGGTTTTACAATGATTACAAATACATCAGGTCCTATATCAATAACATCACAAGCAGCAAGTTCTAGTTATATAGTTGATTCAGCTGGTAACAATCAAAATCTTACAATAGGTTTGATAAATGAAACAGATTCTTCTTTAATAATAAAAAGTGCTGGTAATAACACCACAAAAACTGCTTTAGAAATCCAAACAACATCATCTACTGGAAATATTTCTATAAATCAACCTATTGCTGCATCAGGTCAAACGATAATAAGAACAGGCACTGGTGGTTTAGATGTTTCTACTCAAACAGGAGGTTCTATATATATGACAACTTATGGTGCTTCAAGTACATTTACGAATACAACATATGCAGATGATCAAGATCTTAACATTAGCGTCACAGGAAATACAAACTCTCGTGTAAATATAACTTCATCTGGTATAGGAAATGATGCTATTAAATTGAGTACAACAAGTGTTACTGGTGGTATATTTTTAACAGCAAATGGAACTGTACGTTTAGAGAGTGCTGATGGTAGTATCCAAATTGCAACAGATACACCTAGTACACCTGTTTATATTGGTACAACAAATAGTACAACTACAATTTATGGAGATTTAGATGTTAAGGGTGTTACAACAACTGTAGAATCAACAGTTGTTACTATTAATGACAATATTATTACAGTAAACAATGCTCCATCTGGAACTTCTGATGGAGGTTTGTCTATTAAAAGATATCAAGCTGCAAATGATTCTGCTTTTGGAGACGTTGTTTCTGATGTTCCAGATCATTCAGGTACAATACAAAATGGTAGTAATACAACAACAACAGCTCATCTTAGTTCTAGTGCAAGTAGCGTTGATGATTATTATAATGGATGGTGGATCAAAATTACATCTGGAACTGGAGCAAATCAAGTAAGACGTATAAAAAGTTATTCTGGTTCCACACGTTTAGCAACAATTTATAGTACAAGTGATCAAACAGGAATTTTAGGAAATCCTATTCCTGTAGAAGGAATGGACTTTTCAACTATTTTAGATACTACATCAACCTATTCTTTATACCCTTGTCATTTTGTTATGATGATCTGGGACGAATCTCTTGATGAATTTTCATTTGTATGTAGTAGTCAACATCCATCAGAAAATTCATCAATTGTTCATTATTCCGATTTACACATCAACAATTTAAAAGCAGCTGATATAACAATAGATACTATTAATGGTTCACAAGCTGATATAACAACATATGTAACTTTAAACAATAATTCAACAAATCCTGTAACAATAACCGATTTCCCAAGTACATATGGTATTTATTTACTATTTGTTAAACCAAACATAGACTCTGCAAGAACACACGGTATTTTTATGATAGGTAGAGTAAATGGCGTTGGTATACCTGGAACCGTTATACGTCTCATATCTGTTAAAGGTATGCACAATGATCAATTAGATGTTCAATGGCCAAGTGATTCATTACCACAATTATTATATAGACCATATCCAAATGGTATAGGTGGTACTACACAATATAAAATTAAAATTGTTAGTTTATAAAAAAAGAATAATTAATTCCAAAAATAATTACTCTTTTAATCATCTTTTTTAATTGCATCTTTTTTGTTAGTTTTCTTTAAAAAATATTTGGTAAACCAATTTTTAAACCAATAACTATGTAATATAAATGTTAAAAAACCTAATATCATAAAAAATTTATTATAACTAAATTTCCAAACTAAATATCCATGATAAACAATACGACTCAAAAAAAAGGTCAATCCAAATAAATTATCCCATCTAAAACGTTTATTATAATTACCAACACTCAAAAAGAATGTAGGTAACTCTTCTATCATAAATAAAAAATAAAAACTCTCTGCACCTAATTTAAAAGATAACATACTTACAAAAACATATATTATATGATGAGGATACCCAGATAATATACACATATATTTATGATATTTTTTATAACCAACATAACAATCTGTAATTAAATAAGCAATTAAATTAAGTACACCTAATTGTACCAAAAATCCATCACTTTTTGTTAAACTTTGTGTATAAGCATCAATATCAAAATTATTACTTATCAATTTATAGTTAAAATAACTACTTAATAAAAATAATGTAACTGTCGCTTTTATAGATAAAATATGAGCACGTTGTTTTTCTGTTAATCCCTCCTTTTTACTAACAGTTTTATACATGAAATAATAATCTAAAATAAACAACACCACAAAACCTATTGATAATAAAACATTCATACTTATTCTTATATTATAATTTTTAAATTAACTCTTAACATAAACCGTAATTATATAAAATAACAGTAAATAAAAAATAACAATCCAAAAAATCACAAAACTATTTAATACACCATTTCTTACACATATATCATTCGTATCATTCGTATCATTCGTATCATTTGTAAAATTTTGATTATAATTTGAACTATAATTTGAACTATTTACAATTTTTTTATTATGATAGATCAATAAACATCTAATTAATAATTTATTATATGAAAAATCAATAACATTATTACATAATTTCCACAATAAACAATCTAATTTATACAAATCAATTTTTGTATCTGTTTTTTTTAAAATATCATATAAATTTGTAATTGTAATATATTTATATGGATCAATAAATCCTCTACATAAAGGACATTGATATATTTTTTCCATAAAAATTAAAAATAAACATTCTGAATGTATATTATTTTTACAACATAATAATTCTATTTGATTTTCCCGATTTTCATCTAAACAAATACAACAACCTACATCAATCGTGAAATCTTCCATAATCAAAATACACGTTTATTTTTAAATTACTTTTGTTATTGAATTAAATGTAATGAAGAATTTGTATAATTTATTTCATTAGATTTACTATTCATCATAAAAATAAACGTTGACATTATTAATACCAAAATAATACATAATATATAATGTACCATTCTTTCAATAGTTAAAAATGAAAAACAACTAATATTATTATTTGAACTTTTTTGCGTATTAAAAAGTAAATAATCTAATAATCTATCATTATTAAAATTTTTTAATATATTATGTACTTTAATTATTTCTAAATTAACACCACTTTTTATTATAATATCCAATATATTTAAAAAATCAATCAATACTATTTTATCATCTAAATTATCAATATTATATCTACAAATAGGACATTTTACATTATAAAATAATATCATTTCAACAAAACATTTTTTATGGATAAATTGTCTACAACAATTCAAATTTATAAAATTACTTTGATAATAAGTATTCAAACAAATACAACAATAATTATCATCTTCTTGCGAACCACAACTTGATATAATAATATCTATATTATCAGAAATATTATCTGAAATATTATCTGAATTATTATTTCTTTTTTTTATAACTTGCAACTCAATATCTTCATTCTTCATTATATAATTATCAAACTTGTTTTTAAATAATTATATTTTATTATATAATAAATCAAATGGATAAATCCAAAAAGATTTCTAGAAAAGAATCTTTGAAAATCCAAATAAAAAAACTTAGCACAAAAAAAAAGAAAAAAAAAGTTAGCGCAAAAAAAAGAGTTAGCGTGAAAAAAGTTAATAGAAAAAAAAAATCTATGAATTATCAAATTGGAAGTGGAGATCAAAAATTACCTAGCGAAATAATAGAAAAAATTTTAAATATACGTCAATCAAAATCTTTAATAAATAAAGATTTAAAACGCGGTATAGAAATGTTAGAAAAGGTATATTCTCTATATAAAATATTAGTAATTAATTTACAAAAAGAAAGATTATTTGGATACAAATGGAAAAGTATTAATGAAATTTTAGCAAAGCTTGAAAAATATTTTCAAAAAGGTTTTGCAAGTCATAATTGGTGGATGATTGAAGATAAAAAAGATTGGTACAAGATATCATCAAGTATAATAAAAACAATACATAGTTTACAAGACTTGAAAAATGTAATCAATATAATCTATAAAAATAATCTTAATAAATTTCAACTTTTAGCTCCATTTGTGTTATTACCTACAAAAATAAAACCGCAATTTTTAAAAATATTAGAACAAATACCAAATTTTTCAGAACTTTCTAAAATTATTAATCAAAATATAGAACGTTTTTATGATGAAGAAAGAGATGATTTTATAATACCAGATGATTTTACATTACCAACAAAAGATATAATATATATAAAAAATATAATAACAAAACATTCAGACAAAATTTTGAAAACACTTGAATTGATAATAAATTACTATAAAAAACCTCAGCATAAATTTTATGTATATTAATAAAGTATTTAAAAAGTTTTAATAAAGAGTAATAATCTAGAATTTATTTTATTATTTAATAATAGAAATGTCTAATAGATTAGGCGATCATTATAATAGATATACAAAAACAAATTATTCTGAAAGTAATATAAATCAATGGAATCAAAATAATTATCAAGATGTTTACAGCACTACTTTTAATACAAAACACAGTTTATCTTCAGAACCAGCAATTGAATATGAAGAATATATTCATTATATAAGTATTTCTTCAAAAGATAGAGATAGGACAGTTTATCCAGATGTAAATCATTATTCTATAACATTACCACAAGAATTAAAAAACATTTCATATGTTGAATTAATACAGGGTATTATACCAGCAAAAAATAATGTTGAAGCAGAACCTTATTTATTATTAGATATAGATGAATTAGAAGAAGTAGTTATATCAAATGATATTAATATTTCTAAATCATTTGCTATATTACAACCAACATCACCAACAACAGTAGGAGGTTTTATACAAATTGATAAACGTATTCATGAAAATACTGTAAAAATATATAAAACACCAAGAGCTAGTTTATCTAAATTAACAATATCTATTAAAGATTATCTAGGTGAAAAATTTAATTTTGGAAGTGATACATCACCTCCGACTATAATGAATAAAGCATTACAAAGCACTTTTATTTTTAAAATAGTTACATTAGAAAAACGTCGTAGTGATTTACATCATAGAAATGTTTTTTAATTTTAAAGATTTATATATAATATTATATAAATCATTTATTATATACAAATCATTTATTGTTTTCTTTTTATTTTAACAAATCTTGTATTAATTCCTCCTCTTGGACCAAAAGAATCAGTTTCAACACTTTTTAAAGGATCTGGTTTTTCTATACCTTCAAACAATGTAAATGATCTTTTATAAAAATCAATATCGCGTGGATTACAACTTTGTTTATTAGTTTCAGTTAAAGGAGTTCTCATAGAACCTTCAATATCGAAATTACCATGTGCAGTTTGGTATTTTGCTGGCATTGTTGGAAATGGCAATTGACCAAATTCATTTTTTATATTTGGATTTGTAATAATTCCACCTGTTTTACCATAACGTAAAAATGAATCTTGATCCATATTTTCAGATGGAACAAATAATTGATCTCTAATTGTCATACCATAAAAATTTAATTTTTCTTTTGCTTGCAATAAATCAACGTGATTTGTAGTGATATACTTTATTTTTTTACTATTATCATCTGTTCTTTGTTGAATTGCACAAGGATCATCTATTGTTCTATTAAATTCTCTAACATTTACTTTTGTAAATCCCGAATCATCAAAATTACTATTATATAACATATATATAATTATAATAAACAAAATAAAAAAAGTAAAATATTTCGATAAAAATATAAACATTAAATTTCAACCATATTATTAGTAAAAAGATTATCAATAATTTGATATTGATATGTTTCATTTAAAACTTGCTTTGAAAGATATTTATACATAATATCATAATATACATTATATAGTTTATATA
>JACCDZ010754118.1_pt1 | contig 11247 bp, 10 predicted proteins | sample 7449551 | NCBI WGS metagenome assembly JACCDZ01 (sample SAMN15323452, study PRJNA562643) | freshwater metagenome | isolation source: river surface water | place: USA:Blue River Watershed | collected 2017-08-18
ATCGTTATAAAAATACTCATCATCATTTTCAAGGAAGATTATATCAAAATACTTATCGTACTTACGAATTATTGATTTTTTAAAATATTGATTTTCTTAGGAAAATTAGATTAGATTAATAAAAATGATAATTAAAATTCCATATCAATTCACCCAAGAAGAATTTGAAGATAAAATTAATGAAGTAGGAATTGAGAATATTACAGAATTAGATCTTAATTTTTGTGAAAATATTTCTAACATTTTTTATTTTCCTAATTTGAAAATATTAAATTGTTCATATGCTAGTATTTCCTCAATTGCTCTCATGGAAAAATTAGAAGAATTATGGTGTCACCATTGTCCAAATCTTGTAGAAATTCCTAATTTTCCTAATTTAAAAGAATTACATTACTGGAATTGTTATAATATTTTAGAAATTCCTAATTTTTCTGATTTAAAAGAATTAAGCTGTGAATATACTAATACTACCTCAATTCCTCTCATGAAAAATTTAGAAATATTAGATTGTAGAAAATGTCCAAATTTTTATAAAATTCCTCATTTACCTAATTTGAAAATATTAAAATGTAATAATAATTTAAAAATCAAGTTTTATTTTAAAAATCTAGAAATAAATTATGAAGACATTCATTTTACTAACCTGGGATATCGTTATAAAAATACTCATCATCATTTTCAAGGAAGATTATATCAAAATACTTATCGTACTTACGAATTATTGATTTTTTAAAATATTGATTTTCTTAGAAAAATTAGATTAAACTAATAAAAATGAAAGTTGAAATAGAATATTATAATCAAAAAGAATTTGAAGAAAAAATCAATGAAGTAGGAACTGAGAATATTATAGAATTATATATACTTTCCAGTTATTCTATCAAAGAAATTCCTTATTTACCTAATTTGAAAATATTAAATTGTGATTATACAGATATTAAATCAATTCCTCTCATGGAAAAATTGGAAGAATTACACTGCCGTGACTGTAAAAATCTTTCTAAAATTCCTCGTTTTCCTAATTTGAAAATATTAGACTGTCAGTATCTGGATATTTTTAAAATTCCTTATTTTCCCAATTTGCAGATATTAGAATGTTGGGATTGTAAAAATCTTTCCAAAATTCCTTATTTTCCTAATTTGAAAAAATTAATTTGTGATTATACAAATATTAAATTAATTCCTCTCATGAAAAATTTAGAAGAATTATATTGTTCTTCCTGTTCAAATCTTTCAGAAATTCCTAATTTTCCTAATTTGAAAATATTAGATTGTCCAAGTACTAATATTTACTCGATTCATTTCATGGAAAATTTAGAAGAATTATGTTGTTCTTTCTGTTCAAATCTTTCAGAAATTCCTAATTTTCCTAATTTGAAAAAATTAGATTGTGCATATACCAATATTTCATTAATTTCTTTCATGGAAAAATTAGAAGAATTAGATTGTATCGATTGTAAAAAAATTTCCAAAATTCCTTATTTTCCTGATTTAAAAAAATTAGATTGTACCGACACAAAAATTTTATCAATTCCTTTCATGGAAAAATTAGAAGAACTACGCTGTCGTGATTGCTTAAATCTTATAGAAATTCCTAATTTTCCTAATTTGAAAATATTAAAATGTTCAGGTACTAATATTACCTCAATTCCTCCTATGAAAAAATTAGAAGAATTATGTTGTGATCACTGTAAAAATCTTTTAAAAATTCCATATTTTCCTAGTTTGAAGGATATGTTTTGTGATAATGGTTTAAAATTTAAGAATTATGGTATAAAAATGTTTACATGTTATAATATTTACATTAGTCCTGATGATTTTCAAGGAAGATTATATCAAAATACTTATCGTACTTACGAATTATTGATTTTTTAAAATATTGATTTTCCTGGGAAAATCAATTTTATTCTCCTAGGAGAATTTTACGTTAATATTAGGATATATAGTATGGTTTTTCATCTTTATAATTATTTAAATCAATACCATTTAATGATCCGCTGAAATAATCAAGTATTCCATCTTTGTTCAATTTTGTTTTCCATAAATTGAAACAATTAGATCCAATTTTTTCACATATATGATCATTAGCAATACACCATTTGATTTTTTCATTTAAATCACTCATATCTGGTAATATACTAATATAATGAGCAACATTTTCATTTGATTCTAAGAAATCATATCTAATAAGAAAATCACTGTACCATACTCTCCAATCAGATTGTACAATTAGTAATACACTACCATAAGATAATTCTTTTCTTAATCTAAATGCTGCAGTATGTCCTTCAACATGAATTATATATTTAAATTTTGATTGTTCTTCACTTGATAAGAAACTTGATTTTTTATCTTTTGAGAACATTTCTGGGTAATTTTTTGTGTCAATTATTCTAACAACACGGTCACTACCTAATTTTGGTTTACGATTAAGTCCTGTTAATCTAACATTCATTAATTTATTATTTTTACCTAATTCATAAAGTCCAAGTCTTTTATTTGTATTAGGTGTTACTCCACAACCTGTTGCAGAGCCACGAAATACGGCAATATTTTTTTTAAATTTCCATTCTGTAAAATAAGATTGTGATTCAAGTCCCTCAATATCATCATCAGTAGGTAATAATATATCTGCATATACTGAACTAGTACTTTGACTAAATATTGGGGCTGTAATTCTGTATTCATCTCCTAAATATTTTGGAGATGAATATAATCTATCATATGGATGATTAAAATCTTTTCTGAGAATTGGAAAATCACGTGGATTAATAAAAAAGAAAATATTTTTAATACTTCTTTCTTTACATGTAATTTCTACAAGATTTTTGAAATTTTCAATTGATTTATCTCCTTCGTCAAATAAACCTTTTAATTTTCCATTTTTATAAACTGTATTTCTAAAAATGCAATAATTAGCATACCATTTAGTAGAATCAGTGCATATTTCTGTTGCATATTTTCCTTTGTCATATGATCTATATGTACTAATTGCTAATTGTATTACATCTGCACCATTACCACTAATTTTTCCATATTTTTCAATTTGTAATGTACTAAATTCCCAATCATTTTTATAATTAGCATAACAAAAAGGTAAATAAACTTGTAATTTACCTCCATTAATGTATACAAATACTCCTTTTTTAAATACTCTCGACATATATTCATATGTCTTGATTATTTTTTCTCGAGTTTCAATTTTTAAATCAGCGATTGTATCTAATACTTTATTAAATTGATCATCATCACCTGCGTGATAAATACTTTGGAAAAAATTAGGATATTTATCATTTGATGGAATTCGGTAACCTTCTGGTAAATTTTCCATGTTTGGTTTTTCATTAAATACAAAATTGTATCTTTCAGTGTAATATTTGATTCCGTTTTTGAAATGTTTCACAAAAAATTCGTTTATGTGAATTGGGAAAATTTTCTCTCCTAATTTTCCCTTGTTCCATTTTGAAACATTAATATCTTCAAAGAAAATAATATGTTGAATATTTTGTCTTAATATTTCATATTTTCCGTCGGTAATTTTTTCATTGTCATAAATTATTTTCATTAATTTACTAGCATATTGATACATCTCTAACCTAGGATATACTTCAATTTCAAGTAAAATATGAACAAAAATTTCTTCAATTTTTTTTTCAGTCTTTTTTTCAGCCATTTTGTAAATTATTGTTGATTTTTATATTAGTGAATAATTTTTTTTATTAATTTTTTATTAATAAATTAGGCAATTATCCAAGGAAAATATTGCCTAATTTTTCTGGAATCCCACAACCGTTTTTATTTCCACCATTAGCATGTACAACTACATATCCTTCTTTTTTTGCTAAATTAATATTATAATGATTATCGTCGAATAGTATTATTTGATTTTTTTGAAGGTCATATTTCTCCCTAATTTTATTAAGATTTTGTACTTTTTTATTAGCAATTACTATGTTTAAATTTTTATCTCCTCCATTTGAAAAATTAATTTCATCTCCGTGATAATAATCATCTTCTATCTCATGTTTTTCAATACCTAATTTTTCAAATTTTATATCATCACAATATTTTCCTGTTCTCGCAGTATTAATTGCTAATTTGTAATTATTAATTTTACATTGTTGTATTGCATTTTTTGCATTTTCAAGTCCACATGTTAATGTATCATCTAAATCAAATACACATACACCATTGATTTCATTTTTGATTTTTGTAAGATTTGTTAAATTTTCATTGATTTTTTTTTGTATTATCATCCTGTATATTAGGTATATTATTAGGCATGAAATTAACACTCCTAATAGTATATTGATTATTAAAAAATTCATTTATTTTTTTCAGAAGAAAATTTTAGGATAACTAACGCAAAAAGAATGAATACTACTAAACCAGTATTATTATATAGATTTATTAATAAATATAAAATTAACGATAATTTTGATAAGTTTTTTAGAACTACATTTAGGGAAGATCCTGTTGTTTCTTTAGTAACAGAACGTGATATTGATACTTGTGTAACAAAAATAATCAATAATAAATTAAAAATTTCTGATTTTTATCTTATTGAATTTTACAAAGATAAATTAGATATCACCAAACATGCACATAAAGAGCCATATTTATACGGCAAATATTATTTTAAGACTGAATATTTTAATTATTTAGCTGATGTTAGTGCAATTTTTCATCAACCAACTTATGCCAAATATGGTTATTTTTATGGAGTTAAATTTAAATAAGATTACAATATAATAAATATTAATTTCCCTTGGGAATATTGATTTTCTTTTGGTAGAAAATTAGGAAATGGAACAATTAGGAAATGGAACAATTAGGAAATGGAACAATTAGGAAACTCTATAGCTTCTCTTAACATTTAATAAATTAGGAAATACTTTTTCTTGGCCATATACTTTTGCAAAATTCATTGGATATACTCCTGAGTATGGTGCTGCGCTTTGTAAACCATATATATCTCCTAATAAAACAGGAGAATTATTTAAATATGAACCAAAGCTCTTTTTAAGTTTGCGTATTTTTTTTGATCTTTTGTTTTTTAATTTTTTTGATTTAATCTTCTTCTTATTAGGTTTGCGGTTAGCTACACCGAAGTGTAATTCTGATTTAGTCTTAACCATATTTAATAATGAGCTATATAATTTATCAGCCTCTTCTTTTCCTAATTGACCATTATTAACAGTATTTTGTATAATTAGTTTCAATAATTCTTGATTATCTGATAATCCACTTTGCATAAGAATAAATACTAATTCTGTAAGATTTTTTCTTTCATAATTAGAGTCAGATTGAGCATTATAAAGATTTTGCATAATTGTTTTTGATTTTGGATCTTTTACATTATATTTTTGTTTTTCACCTACTTCTTCTTCAAATTCTAATTTTTGTTTATTACTTTTTGTAGTGTTAATTTTTGGAATTTCTTCTTTTTCTTCTTCTTCCTCTTCTTCTAAACTACTATTTTTAAGCATTAAGATTCTAATTTTTTTATTTCCGCTATTAACAATAGTTGATTTTATAACTTCTGAGAGTTCTTCTGGAATGTCAACTAATTCTTTGCCATCTTTAAATCTGTATGAAAATCCATATTGAGTGCCATATTTTGCTTCAAATTTGTCTCTGTTTTCTGATTTTTTAGTTTTTTCATTAAAAACAACGAGCTCATATTTTGTCATAGCTTCTTTTGATTCTTTGAACTCATTAGTTTGTTTAATTTCACTACTAAATTTTTTAGCCAAATCATCAATATTATATTCAATGCTCATTTTTATTTAAAAAATGAATAGAAAATTTATTAGCTAGCTAATAATAATAATTCTTATGAAAAAAATAATTTTATTTAATTTTTACGAGAATTGAACTCTTTTGTATATAAAAGCTCTAATTCTTCATTTGTTATTAGTCCCACTTGTTCACTTGTTCTTATTTTTTTCTTGACTAAAAAATCTCTCATTGTAACTACTTTGCCCATGTCAATATTTTTGTCAAATTGTTTTTTGTATTTATCCCTTTTTATTTCAATTTCTTGATTACTTATTGTTGGATTATCTGTGAATTTTTTTGATAATTCAAAGAATTTTTCATCTTTTGTGATTTCTGCTAATTGTACCAACATTGTTTTCATTCCACCACCACCTAATATTTTATTTTGTTCGTTTATTTTACTCAATTGAATATTAGGATCTTTATCATCATTGAACATTAGGGTTGATTTAAAATTTTGTAATAATTCAAAACCTTCATTATTTTGGACTCTGTACAATGCAAATATGATTTCCATTAGTTCATTTTTTGTTTTTGCATTACTGTAATATTTCCACACAAATGGTTCTTCTCCTTTTTTAATAGCATAATCCATTAATTCATAGAAATTTTTATTGCATACTTCTGGATTAGAATTAAATGATTTAATATCTTCTGAAACAATAATAGAAATCATTAGGTCACCATTAGGCATTTTTTGTTCAACAATATTTGATAATTCCCATTCTTTTTTAATATCTATTTTTACTCCTGATTTATAATCAATAGGTGGCCATATTTGAAATAATTCCGTATCTTGAATTTCACTTATCATTTCTGTACTGTACAAACTTTTTGTTACAATATTATATAAGTAATATTTATCTTTACTTCTATCATAAAATATTTTAATTGCTTCATTCTTTCCTCTAATATTTTCATTAATAATTTCTTCAAGTCTTATTAAATTAGTATATTTATTCAATTCAATATCAATTGCAGTTTCTTTTATTGCGTTATCAAATTGAATATTAAGACGATTTTTTCTTTTTGCAGTAATATATACTGTTTGTTCCATTGTTAAGAGTGCATGATTTCTAATATGTTCTTGTTTTACTTTTACAAATTTTGTAGTAGTTCTTCTACTAACTTTTGCTCTTTCATTATTGATTTTTGTTTCTAATTGTCCTAATAATGCAGAATTTACACTTTTATAATCTTTACTAAGTACTGAACAATGGTAATAAATATCAACATATTGTCTTTCAGGTGGTAAATTATTATGTGAACAAAATCTAATACCTCTACCAACAATTTGTTCCATTTTTGATTCATTCCACCAAGGCATTGTTAAATGTACTTGTGAAATATATTTTAAATCAATACCTTCTGTAACTGTTGTAATTAGGACTTTACACATTCTTCCATTTTTATTTTCATCACAACTTATGATTTTTTGTAAATTAGATATATAAGCTTCTTGATCTTTATCTGTTTTGAGTCCTAATAAGTAATTCAATGCATCACCTGACCAAATTCCAATTCTTTTATTGTTATACGATCCTATTTTTTCATTATTATATAATGACCAACCTAATTGTTGCAACATTCTTACAAATGGGACAATGCCATACCATACCCATTCGCAATACACCATAATTGGACCTTCGTTATCATTTTGCTCAGATTCTAATATTTTTTTAATAATAAAAGCAAATTTTTCAGAATATTTACTGAAATATTCAAGTTTTTTCTCATAAGTATTGATTCTTGAAATATCTTCAAATAATTTTTCAATATTAGCTGTAACATTTTCTGGTCCAGAATGAGTTTTTGTAATAGATGGAATATAAATATTACATGCTTCTCTTGGATGTAAAAATCTACCTTCTTGTGTTTGTTGTTTTTCAATATTAAAAAATGAATTAAATACACTATTTTCTTCTTCTTTTTTATCAGAAGTTTTTGAAATATCAACTGCTAATTTTTCAAGATATCCATTAAGTTGTTCAGATTGCATCACGTGAATTTTGTAAATATTGCGGCGGTATGGAAAACTTACTGGACTAATTCCTTGAGAATATGATATATATCCAGAAAACATGTATTGAAAACATAATTTATTTTTCATGACATCTAAATTACGATTACGCCCTGCTTTTTTATCAATAAAATGACTTTCAAATAATTCTCTTGATAATGGAAATAGGATTCGTGGGCGGTGAAGATTTAAGACTAATGCTGCTTCGTGTGCATTATCAAATATTGGAGTTCCTGTAAGAAATACTGTTTTTACAGTTGGAGTTCCTAATATTTTATCACGTGCATAAATTAATAATGTACTGTATAATCTTTTATAACCTTTACCTTCAGAACTTACTTTTTTATGAATTTCATCAAAAATTAGGACAGTTTTTTTACTGTGAAAAAAATCAGGATGTGGTAATCCTTCTTCTGTTGTATTTTTACCTAATAAATACTCACTTGGAACAAAAATATCATCTCTTGTTGACAATCTATTTAAGAATGTATCTTGACTAATAATATAATAAACATTTTCAATATTTTTTACAATATTAGTTTTTAAATATATGATTTTATTTTTTATTTCTTTTATTTTAAGCTCCATATCATTTAAATTTTTAATTGTGTCCATTCTCAATTCAAGATTAGATTGATCAATATTTTTATTATCTTCTTCAATTTTCATTTTTTTAATTGTTAAATCAATAATATCTACTTCATATGTTTCAAGACGATTTAAATCATCAATATTAGGATCACCATTTTTTTTTGATGTTCCTGTATAATATTGTCTGTATCTATTATATCCATCATCAAGTTCTTGATCTTTTTCTACGTAAATTATTGATGCAGAAAGTGATTGTAATTTACCATTTTTTATTGAACCTAAAAAAGTTTTAAGATATTGTTCTTTTGTTTGTTTTGGCACTACGATTATTGTATTAACAATTCCTCTTTCATAAGAATCAGAACCTTCTTTTTTAATGTTGATTTTTGCACCTTCTCTAATTTTAAAATTACCATCTTTAATATATTTTCCTTTGTTTAATTCTGCGATTGCAAGTGCAGTTGCTGTTTTTCCACTTCCAATTTTGTAGTAACAAAGTAATGAATTAAAATCGGTAAAATAGGACATATGACTTCCTGCAAATTTTTGATGTGGTTGTAATGAAATATTAGAAAATGTGCAAATGTCTGTAATTGTTTTGTAAACATTGTTAATATCTTGTTGGAATGGACTTAAGATTTTTTTATCATTAAAATAATCAATGTACCATTTTTTAATGTAATTATGCATTTGAATTGGTCTGTAAATTGTTGCATTTGAAAATACTTCTGTACCGCTACCTTCAGGAGTTTCCCACGGTCTTTTTGAACATGGTAAATTACGTTTTAATGTTTCTTCAAGAGTAGGATAATAGAACATTGGGCATACTGCATAATCATCTTCAATGTCGTAATACAAAGTAACTTTTTTAATATATTTATTTTGTTTGAAATTAAAAATTTCAGTATTACTTTTTTTTTCTAATTCTGATTTTTTAAGATATTCTTCAAAACCATTATTAGCTGATTTAATCTCAGTCTTGATTTTTTCAGTAAGTTTTTTTCCAGCGTTACTATTTTTAATTTTATCAAATGCGCCTAATTGTTTCTTTTTTAACAGGGTATTAAAATCAAAATTCATAGTAATTTATTTTATATATTAAAAAATAAAATACTATTGATTATTTTTTTTTATTTTTTTAAAAGATGCCAAGGGTCACTAATATTATAAATATTGGTAATAACATATTGAAAATATTTTTTAATGATAAAAATTTTTTAGAAATTTATGAATCTAATACGGATTTTAATCATATTGATTTTATTAGGAAAACAGAAAATCAAAATCACGCTTCAGATTCTAATTTAAAAAATCAAGTTACAATGAATGGTGAAATTATAAATATTGAGAAAGATGGAGAAAGTGAAAGTTATTATGTTGCTTCATTTGGAGGTTTAATTGGAAAATTAGATCTTTCAATGATTTATGAAAAAAATGATGTAAATATAATAAAAATAAAATATATTCTACATAATAAATAAAAGTTAATAATTAGGAAATAAAAATGAGCACAGTTTACACAAAAGATTTTATTTTATCTTTAAAAAATAATTACAAGGTATATCCAGAAGAATTTAAAACATTAGACATAGGATTTTTATCAAAAATTCCAATAAATGTTCAAATGAAATCAAAGAAACATCAAGATAAAAATTCTTCATTATTTTCTAATATTAGTGAAGAAGATAAAAAAATAATGGGAATATTAAATAAACTTACGCGCACTAATTATGACGTTCTTCTTGAACAAGTCAAAGATATGGAATATGCTAATACTGTTGTATTTAATACAATGATTAGTAAAATAATATTTGATAGTGTTTTTTTCTCAGAATTATATGCAAAATTTTGTTATGATTTAGAAAATTTACATCCATTATTAAGAGCATATTGTTTTCAAGAATTTGTAAAAGATAAGAGTAAAAATTTATGTCTTTTTGTTAGTGAATTATATAAATATGACATTATTGACATAAAAGATTATGTATCTCACTTATTATTAGATGTTGATTCTAATATTGAATCATTACATGCAATAATTATGAGAATCAATATTTATGATGAATTGAAAAATATAATATTAGCTCTTGATTCTGAAAAAACTAAATTTTCTTCGAGAAGAAAATTTATGATAATGGACATGAAAGATAAATTAGATGGTAAAAATGTAAAAAAATTTTGAATTTCTTTTCAGTTTCTTTCATTTCTTTCATTTCTTTCATTTCTTTCATTTCTCTCCATCAGGAGATTTGTTGATTATTTCATTAATTTCCCAATTTTTAACTTCCTAATTTTCAATTTCCTAATTTTCAATTTTTTTTTTACATTAGTTTAATATAGTATATAATACAAAAACATGTTAAATCAAAATAATATTTATTTAACTAAAATGAACGAGGTGATTTCTGAAATCAAAACTAATAATATTTTAGAAAAAATAGGCACAAATATTAGGATAAATAAATGCTTATCATTAGAAAATTTAAGTAATAAAAATGATATAACACAAGAAGTTTTTGATATATTATTAAAAAAAATTAGTAATGAAAAAATAGAATCAATATATATTTCTGATTTATTACACATTTCATATATTCTCCAAGTTGATTTTTTAGAAAATGTGAAAATATTGTACTGTAAAAATACCAATATTAGATTTCTTCCAGAATTAAAATCAGTTGAAGATTTAAATATAACAAATTGCAAATCTATTTTAAATTTTGAGATTATTGAAACATATAAAAATTTAAAAAAATTTATTTGTACTAGGACACAGATTGTAAATATTCCAAAAATTGATAGTCTTAAAGAATTAGATTGTAAAGGTACAAATATTTCTAATGTTCCAGATCTTC
>JACCDZ011259857.1_pt1 | contig 11244 bp, 14 predicted proteins | sample 7449551 | NCBI WGS metagenome assembly JACCDZ01 (sample SAMN15323452, study PRJNA562643) | freshwater metagenome | isolation source: river surface water | place: USA:Blue River Watershed | collected 2017-08-18
AAGCCTATCATCGACGCGGAACCGGCGCCGGATCAGGACGTTTTCGGCTAGGTTGCGCGCAGCTCGCGCCCATAGGCCATAGGAAAAGCCTTATCTTTCAAGGGGCTTGACTGTATGGGGTATACTGTAAGCGGGCGCGGCTGGGCGCAGATCAGCGCCGCCACCCCTGCCCGACCCCAGCCCACCGCCAGGGGGCAGTCCGCCGAGCGCCCCGGCGGCAGCGCCAGCAGCCCGCACAAATTTTCGCCGTCAAAATACCACCGGCCAGCCTGACCGACAGAAACTCCTTGACCCCCTACACGCCGACATGCACTCTCAGGTTTCCAGAAACCCGTCGCACAACCAGAAACGCAAAGGAACCGACATGGCCGAACAGATTGACAGCGCCTCCGATGGCCGCACCGCGAACAACGCGGTTCGCCACACCTATCGCGTGCTGACGGACGACGAAAAGCTTCAGATGGCCCAACTCAAAGACATCGGCGCGGCGTTCATCGCCAAGTGCCAGGAGATCGGCGCGAGCCGCGAACTTTCACTGGCCGCCACCAATGCGGAACAGGCCGTTATGTGGGCCGTGAAGCACGTTACCCGTTGACGACCGACAGACAAACCCGCATGATCGCCTGACAACCTCCCTGGTTGGACACTGCCTGCCTCACTCGCCCGCCACGGCACCCTCCCGTGGCGGGCTTTTTCGTGGACAAATGGCCGATGCAACGGTAGATTGCCGGAAATGACCCCCGCAACTGACCGAGGCAAGCATGGCCGACCCGACGATCTACGAGCCCGGCTACGACTTTGTGGCGACCGACAAGGGGGCCGATCTCAATACCGAACTTCAGAACATCGGGGCCTCGATCCGTGAGGTGGCCGACGCTTTGGCCGATGTGCGGCGCAGCGACGGGAACTTGCAGAACAAGATTGTGAAGGTTGAAGCCCTGGACCCGATGGCCATGGCGTCGCTGTCGGACGAAATCGGGGCGGATTTGACGACCCAGCTTGAAACGGCGCTGGATGGGGCCGAAGCATCGGCGGTTGCGGCGGCCGCGAGTGCGGCGACGGCCGGGACGGCGGCTACGAGCGCGGGTGTTGCGGTGGTTGACGCCACTGAGCAGGCCGTAACGGCGGCGGGGAGTGCTGCTGCGGCGGCTGCGTCGGCGGTTGCGGCGGCCGCGAGCGCGCAAATTGCGTCCGAGGACGCGACGGCTGCGGCTGTGAGTGCTACGGCGGCTTCCGGGAGTGCTACGGCGGCTTCCGGGAGTGCTTCCGCCGCTGCGGCGTCGGCCACATCGGCGGCTTCGGTCCTGACCGCCAGCCGGACGGTGTTTTCGGCGCGGAAATCGGCGGATCAGACGGGTATTTTGACGGCCACCGCGACGAAATTGACCTTCCCGACGGAAATTCTCGATTTTGGGTCGTTTTACGACGCGGCCAACTCGCGGTTCACGCCTGCTGCCGGTCGGTATCGGCTGGCCGTCGGGGCTGCTTGGTCGGGCGGGCTCGTCGATGGTCGGCAAGTGACGGTCGAAGTGTGGAAAAACGGGGCCGTCTTCCGGGTTTTCGGCGTTCAGGTCAGCGGCACGACGGATAACGCGCTGGTGTCGGGAACTTGTCTGGTGGAAGCGGACGGGGTGGACTATTTTGAGGTCTACGGGACCGGGTTCGGTGTCGGGAACAAGACGGTCGCCAGTGGCGTGTCGTTGACGTTCTTTGAAGGGGAAGCGATCTGACGCGGATGGTGTCGGCGCGATGAAAGGGGCTGGATATGATTACGCAGGCTGAATTGGACGAAGCGACACAAGTACTGGCGCGGGTCGTGAAGCGTCTTGATGGGTTGGCCGAGAAGGCGCGCGGGGAAGCGAACGCGCTCTGCGCGGCGGGCAATGGCCTTTTGAGCGCGCAGGTGCGGGCTGTGGAGGCCAAGTTGCGGCACGCAGCGGCCATTGCGACGGAAGCCTATGGGATGGGCCGCGCGCTTGAAATTCCGGCCGATGGCGGGGTTGTCACCCCGATGTTCGGCGGGAACAAGTGATGGAGCTGATTGCGTTCATGGGGCTTGTCTCGGCACTGGCCTTGGCGTCCCTGTGGCGCAAGCGATTTTCCCATGCGGCGGCTTTCGCAGTTGTCGCATGTGGGTTGGCCGTCATGTCGCTGATCTCTACTCAGGTTGACGGCGTTATCGCCTTCGCGGTGTGGACGCTGGCCAGTTACGCCCTTCTGAATTTTCCGAAGGCCGCCGCGCTATACCTTGCGTCAGCCTTCTGCTACATCTTGGAGTTGCAGGGGAATTGGGTGTTCGCCATTCAAGTTGCTTGCAATATCCTGGGCTTGGTTGGTTTGGCGGCGATTTGGTATGGGACACCCCGGCGTGAGTATCGGCCTGACCTTGGCGCTGTTTTCCGGGGCGGTCGTTTTGTGGATTTTGACCCTGTTGAAAGCCGTGCGAGACATTCGCAAGCACGCGAGGATGAAAGATGATGGAAGAACGCTTGCAAGCGGTGGAGGTACGGCTGACCGCCGTGGAAAAAGCCTTGATCCGTGATGAAGTCGTCGGTGAGGTCGTTGCGAAACGGCTTGATAAGATCGAGGACACGCTCGTTTGGTTGGTGCGGCTGATTATCGGCACGATCATCACCAGCGTCTTGTTGCTGGTGTTCAAAGGCGGGATTGGCCCGGTATAGGGGGATTACTATGGACCGGAAAGCGTTTTACGGCAAAGTGCGGCCCATGTTCGGCGGGTCGCTGACGCAAAAGCAGGTGGACGGGATCGAGGCGCTTCTGGCGACCACCGATAACCTGCCGCAGTCGCACCGGGCGTATCTTTTGGCGACCGCCAAGCACGAGACGGACGACACAATGCAGCCTATCGTCGAATACGGCGGGCGCAAGTATTTTGACAAATACGACACCGGCAAACTGGCAAAGGCTTTGGGCAACACGCCGCAGGCGGATGGTGACGGCTATGTGTATCGGGGCCGAGGCTATGTCCAGATCACCGGCCGGGCGAACTACGCCAAGGCCGGGTTGGCGCTGGGCTTGGACTTGACGCGCAACCCCGAGCTGGCGTTGCAGCCGACCGTTGCCGCGCAGATCCTCGTGCGGGGGTGCGCCGAGGGTTGGTTCACCGGCAAGAAATTGGCCGACTATCTGCCGGGCGACTATCGGAGCGCGCGCCGGGTCGTGAACGGGTTGGACGACGCTGATCTGATCGCCTCCTACGCCGAGAAGTTTGAGGCCGCGCTTGACGAGGCCGAAGATGCGCCGACGATCCGCGTCGATCCCGGCGTGACCGTCAAAAACGGCCTCTGGGCTGCGTTCATGGCCTTTTTGGCCGCTTTTCGGGGAGGTCGCTGACAATGTGGGTCGCACGACTTGGAATTTACGTCATCGGCCTCGCCGCCGGTGGTTTGGCGATGGCAGGCTACGCCAGCTTTGACCCCGAAACGTGGGTTCTGGACATTCACCCGTTCAATTTGCGGGAGTTCGTCCTCGCTGGCGCCGCCGCTGTCGGGAACGGCATGGCGGCGCTGGCCGTCGTGCGGGGCTGGAGGCGCAAGTAATGGGTCTGCTTGAAACGATTGGGGCGGTCATCGCCGCGGTTGTGGCGGCCCTCTTGTTTGGCCGTCGCCAGGGCCGGAAGGCCGAGCGCGCAAAGGCGGATGAAGCCTATCGCAAGACACGGGAGAAGATGGATGAAGTGGCTGTTGGTGACGATGCTGGCGCTTTGCGCGAGTGGCTGCGTGAGCGTGGCCAGTGACGCGGCGATCTGCGGCGGGACCGAGGCGGCGCGGCGCGAACATGCGGCGGCTCTGGCGGCTGATGGCGGGGATCGCTCGGTTCTCACGGGCGCGAAACTGATCCGGCTGATGGACGCCGGTTGCCGCTGATGCCGCACCCGCAGCACGTCAATCCGCGCACCGGGAAGAAGTATGGCTGGGAGGCTGAACAGGCCCGGCTGAAGGCCGAAAGCCCGGAAGTCAAGGCGCAGGAAATCTCGCTGCTTGAACGGCAGTTGAAAGCCGTTCAGGCGCGTGGCGACCTTCTGGAGTTCACGCAGTTCACCATGCCGGATCCGACCGATCCGGGCGATGTGTCGAAGTCGGCCTATGAACCGGCTGCGGTCCACCATGCCGTCTCGGAGGCGCTGACCTCATTCATCAAGGGCGAGTTCAAGAACGAGGACGGATCGACCTGCAAGCAGTTGATCTTCTGTATGCCGCCCCGGCACGGCAAGACCGCGCTGGGCACCAAGAGCCTGACGGCTTGGGTGTCCGGGCGTCGGCCCGATTGGGACATTGGCGTGGCGTCCTATTCGGACACCATGGCGCAGGACATGGGGGCCGACACGCGGGCCATCATGCAGACCCCGCAGTTCCGGCAGGTGTTCCCCGAGCATAAGCTGCGCAAGGGCGGCACGGCCAAGGACAACATCCAGACCGACAGGGGCGGGCGCATCGTCTTTGTCGGCCGGGGCGGGGCGCTGACCGGGCGCGGCATGTCACTCGGCATCGGGGACGACCTCTTCAAGGACCACGAGGAAGCGCGCTCGCAGACGATCCGTGACGCGGCGTGGAACTGGTTCACAAAGGTCTTTATGACCCGCCGGATGGGGCCGAAACTGGTCATCCTGACCATGACGCGCTGGCACTCCGACGACATCATTGGCCGGATTACCGACCCTGAAAACCCGGTCTACAACGCCATTGAAGCGAAGAAGTGGAAGATCATCCGTCTGCCCGCCATTGCGGAAGACGATGACCCGCTCGGGCGGCCGGAGGGCGAGCCCCTGTGGCCAGAGCGGTTCGATCTGGACTTTCTGCAATCGCAGCAACGACTGGACCCGCTGGGCTTCGCGGCGCTCTATCAGCAGCGCCCCACGGTGGCCGACGGTATCTTGTTCCGGCGCGAGAACATCCAGCGTTACGATCCCGCCGATCTGCCCGAGAACCTGCGGTATTACTGCGCGTCTGACCATGCTGTCGGCACCAAGCAGCGTAACGATCCGTCCTGCTTCGGCAAGGCGGGCGTGGACGCGCAGGACAATCTGTGGCTGACCGATCTGTTCTGGAAGCGGGTTCCGACCGACCAGGCGGTTGAAGCCATGCTGGCCATGGGCACAGGATCCACGGCCCCGCTCCTGTGGTGGGCGGAACGCGGTCATATCAGCCAATCCATCGGGCCGTTCTTGCGGAAACGGATGCTGGAGACGGGCACCTACATCAACGTCGTGGAGGTCACGCCGTCGGTCGATAAAGAGACACGGGCGCAATCCATCGCGGCGCGGGTGGCCATGGGCAAGGTTTACGTCCCGAAAGGCCCGATCTGGGACCGGCTCGTTGAAGAAATGCTTGCCTTCCCGAATGGTATTCACGATGACGGGGTGGATATGCTATCCTTGTTCGGGCTAGGGTTGCAGAGCCAATTCGGGCGTAAGCCCAAGGCTGCGGCCGACAAAGACCCGAAATTCGGGTCGGTGTCTTGGCTGAAGGCGCATGAACGGACGGCGGATAGGCAAAACCGCGCGATGAAGGTGGGGAAATTCTGATGGACGACATGGCCTTTGGGGCGCAGCCCGCCGAACCGCAGGAGCCCCAAGCGGCCGTAGCGGCGGAAGACGGCGACACCGTTCAGGCGCGACAGGCGCTTGTCGCTCGCCTCTTGCGTTCGATTGCCGAGGACCGCGAGTATCACAAGGACGCCTTCCAGCGTATGCGGGAAGACATGTTCTTGGCGACCCACGGGCGCGACGAGGCGTGGCACAAAGACCTCTACACGGCCAACATCGCCGGGCGCCACGTCAAGCAGCGCGTGGCCGCGCTTTACGCCAAGAACCCCAAGGTCGTCGCGCGCCGGAAGGAGACGCTGGACTTCGCGGTTTGGGACGAGAACCCCGACAGTCTGATGCTGGCCTTCCAGACCGTGCAGCAGGCGTCCATGATGACGGCCGTCCAAACCGACCCTATGACCGGCCAACCACCCATTGACCCCATGACCGGGATGCCCGCGCAGCCGCAAGTGCCGCCGGGCTTCATGGAAGCCCAGCAGTTGCTGGAGGACTTTCAGAACGGCATGGAGCGCCGCAAGAATTTCACCAAGATCGGCAAGACGCTGGAAATCCTGTTCGCCCACGCGATGCGGGAGCAGAAGCCGCTGGACTTCAAGACCGGCATGAAGACCGTCGTGCGCCGCGCCTGCACCACGGGCGTCGGCTACGTCGAGATCGGCATTCAGCGCGAATACGGCCCCCGCCCCGGCATCACCGAACAACTGGCCGACGCAAGGCAACGACTGGAGCATTTGGGCCGGTTGGTCGAGGACGCGGCGGAAGGCGAGATCGAAAGCACGTCGGCCGAAATGGCCGAGTTGCAAATGTCTGTGGCGTCGCTTCAGGCCGAGGAAGAGATCGTCCTGCGCGAAGGTATCGTTTTCGACTACCCGCAGGCCACGAAGGTCATTCCTGATCGCATGTGCCGGGAACTCGTCGGTTTCGTCGGCGCCCGACACCTCACGCTCCAATACCTCTTCACGCCGCAAGAAGTGCGCGAGTTGTTCCCTGACGCCGATCTGGACAAAGGCTACCTCGGCTATAAGGCCAACGGGGACAAGGCCGACGGCAAGAGTATTCACATCACGTCGGACGACACCGGAAACGTGCGTGAGGACAGCCAACCGATTGAAGGGCTGGTCTGCGTCTACAAGCACTACGACAAGCCCTCCGGCATGGTCTACTACCTCGCGGACGGCTACAAGGACTTCCTGCGCGAACCGGCCGCGCCGGACGTGTTCGTGGAGGACTTCTGGCCAGTCTACGCGCTGACCTTCAACGCCGTCGAGAACGAGAAGGAACTGTTCCCGCCGTCCGACGTGCGGCTGTTGAAGCACATGCAGGAGGAACACAACCGTTCGCGGCAGGGGATGCGGGAGCATCGCAACGCGGCGCGTCCGCGCTGGGCCTACGCCAAGGGCGGCCTTGATGAAGAGGACGTGGCGAAAATCAGCAGCGCAGAGCCCATGACGGCGGTGGCGCTGAACAAAGACCCGCAGTCGAAACTGGCCGACATGCTGGAAGCCTTCCCGGTGCCGGGCGTTGATCCGAACCTCTACGGGACGGATCAGTTCTTCACCGACATCCAGTTCACGGTCGGGTCGTCGGAAGCGCAGTTCGGCGGCGTGGCGCAGGCCACGGCGACCGAAAGCACCATCGCGGCCAACGCCACGGCATCGGCCTCCAGCGCCTCCGTTGATGATCTGGACGCTTTCCTGTCGGTCATCGCCCGCGCGGCCAGCCAAGTGCTGCTGAAGGAGATGTCGCCCGAGCGGGTGACGGAGATCGTCGGGCCGGGCGCGCTGTGGCCGGAAATGACGTTGGCCCAGATCGCGGACGAACTCTATCTTGACGTGGAAGCCGGGTCGTCCGGCAAGCCCAATCAGGCTGTCGAGATCAACAACTGGCAGCAGATGATGCCGTTCCTGATCCAGATGCCCGGCATCAACCCGATGTGGCTGGCGAAGGAAACGATCCGCCGCTTGGACGACCGTCTCGATCTGACAGAGGCCATCGCTGCGGGGATGCCGTCTATCGTCATGCAGAACCAGGCCAAGCAGCCCGGTCCCGCCGACCCTGCGGCGGACCCGAATGCCCAAGGGGCCGAAGGTGCGCAAAACGGCCCGCCTCCGCCCGCGGAAAGCCAAGGCGGCTCGGACGCGGCGTTCGGCAGCAATCAGGTGCTGGGTGGAGTGTAGGGAATGTATTGCGACAACCCCTGACATACTATAGATTGACCGACAACCGAAGGAGCAACCATGCCCAAGGAACTGGACGTAAATAACGGCGACGCCGACCTGCAATCGTCCGAGCAGGTAAATCAGGACGTAACCCCGGCTCCGGCCGGTGGTGACGCGCAGTCGTCCAGCGCGGCAGACGTAGCGGAAAGCCCCACGCTTTCAATCGTCCGCGATGTCGTGGCGAAAGAAGCGGAGGCCGCCCCGCAGGGTTCGTCGCCCGAAGCGGAAGAGGACGGGGGCGAAGCCGCCGATCCTGAGAACCAAGACCAGCCCGAAGTCACGGAGCCCGCGGCGGAAGCCGAGGACGACGAGACGAAGTATCCGAAGCGCGCCCAAAAGCGCATTCGTGAACTCGTTGACGAAAAGAAGGCGCTGGAAGTCGATGCCACGCGCTACAGGAACGTCGAAAGCTTCCTGCGTGACAACGGCCTTGCCCCCGATGAAGCCGCAGATGGGCTTCAGATCATGGCGCTTGCCAAGACCAACCCGGTCGAAGCTTGGGCCCGGATCAAACCGTGGGTCGAAAAGGTGGCCGTCGCAGCGGGCGTCATCATGCCGAGCGATCTGCAACAGCAGGTGCAGCAAGGGCAGTTGACGCGGGAAGCTGCGATGGAACTGAGCCAAACGCGCGCCAAACTCGGCGCGGTGGAGGCGCAGCGCCAGTTCGACCAGCAGCGGGCGCAAGAGCAGTCCGCTATCGCCTATCAACAGGCGATCACGGGGGCCGCGACGACTTGGGAACAGGACCGGCGGGTGAAAGACCCGAACTTTGAAGCAAAACTGCCCGCGCTTCAGCGGGAGATCGCGTTTCTGCACGCGACCGAAGGCAAGGCCAACACGCCGGACGGCGTGCGTGACCAGTGCGAACGGGCCTACAAGGCCGTCAACGCGCAAGTCCGAGGTTCTGTGGCGGCTCAAACCGTCCCCGCGCGCAGGCCAGCGGTCGCCCCTATTGGCGGCGGGCAGGTCGCAGGAAACCCTGCGCCCAAGCCGGAAAGCACGCTCGACATCATCCGAGCGAACCGGCTGCGCGCTTGACGACAAGGAACTGAACCATGGCATTTACTGCCGACGAACTCTCGAACATTGCTGTCCAGACGCTCGAACACCACATCGACAAGGGCACCGTGTTCAAACAGAACATCGCCAACAAGCCGATGCTGGAGGCGTTCAACGCCGCTGCGGGCTCGTTCCCCGGCGGTAAGGAATACGTCTCGATCCGCGTGAAGGCGGGTCAGGGCGGCGGCTCGCTTCAGGGCTACAGCGGCGACGATCAGGTGTCGTTCTACAATCCGACCGGCGTGAAAGACGCCCGTTGGTCGTGGAAGGAACACCACATCGGCACCGTCATCACCATGACCGAACTGAAGCAGGGCGGTATCGACGTGATCGAGAACGGCGCTTCGCAGCGTACCTCGAACATTGACGGCGCGGAAGAGTTCCGCCTGTCGCACCTGCTGGACGAGAAGATGGACACCTTCAACGAGGACTATGCGTTCTCGCTGGACCGGCTGATCCACGGCGACGGCTCGTCCGACGCCAAGGCTCTGGCCGGGATCAAGTCGTTCATCTTGGACAACCCTCTGTCGGGTTCGACCGGCGGCCTGTCGCGTTCGGGCAACTCGTGGTGGCGCAATGACGCCGCGACCGCAGCTTACGCGGGCGCTGGCGGCCAAGGGGCCATCACGTCGGCCGTCGCGGACGGCGGCGCGCTGATCGAGTTCATGGACAAGGCCAAGCGTCGTCGCTCGAAGTACGCTTCTGGCGCGACCAAGACCCGCTACTTCTGCGGCTCGGCGTTCATCGACGCCTACAAGAAGGAACTGCGGGCCAACGGTTACTACAGCCAAACCGGCTGGACCGGGCAGAAGCCGGACGGCTCCATGGACGACCCCAAGCACGGCGGCCTGCCGCTGGAATGGGATCCGACGATGGACGATCTCGGCCTCGAAAAGCGTTGCTACGCCCTCGACATGGGCCGGATGGGCATCCGCTTGCTGTACCTGAACGGGAACCGCATGAAGAAGCACAATCCGGCGCGTCCGTACGACCGCTACGTCATGTACTCCGGCATCACCATGACCGGCGTGATGATCGCGCGGCAACTGAACACCAGCGGCGTCTACGACATCGCCTGATGCCACGGCCCGGCGCTTAGGCGCCGGGCTTCCCCAACACGCGCAACAGGAGATACACCATGGGCGCTCTTGCACTTGTTTCCACCACCCTCGCTTCGGCGGTTGCCAACAACGGCACCTTTACCGTCAACTACCCGTCCGGCATCACGCAGGCCCGCTTGCTCGGCTGCTCGGGCGGCCGAATGATCGTGAACAACGACCTGGGCTACGACGAAGGCGCGAGTGGCTTCACCGCCGTTTATGGCGCGTCGAACATCACCGTCACCAACACCACGGGCGGCGCGCTCGCCGCAGGGTCGAACCTGATCCTGTCGTTTGGCGAGAATACCCGTGACGGGTCGTACAATGTTCCCGTCAGGGCCGCCGCTCCGGTAGCCCTGACCGCCGCAACCGGCACCGCGTCGGATACCATTGCGGACGTGGGCGCGGCCTTCACCCAGACGACCCTGAACAACAACTTCAAGTCGATTGCGACGAAGTTGAACCAGGTTCTCACGGCGCTGGAAGCCTCCAGCATCACCACCTGATAACGGGGCGGGGCTTCGGCCCCGCTTCACCACCCTGAAACCAGAGGAAACCGATGCAAACCGCAAATATCATGCTTGCCATTGGCGGCGACCGGGGCAACACCGTCCCGAAATACGCGATCACCGTGGCCGAAATTGCGCTTCTGCGCGCCATCCATGGCGACGACGCCGTGTTTGACGTGGAGCCGCTGAAAGACCCCGCGATGGATGAAGGCGTGCGCGTCTCCAACCGGGCCGAGTTGAACCGCCTGCGCCGCGTCTATGACGCCAAGGACGCCGACGGCAACCGGATCGTCGACCAGATTTACCCCGGCGCCGCAGCGCGGGTGTTCGAGACGCTGGACGAGATCGAACTGCCGGAAGACTACTTCAAACCGACGGAGCGCACTGCGCCGCTGAAGGTTGAAGCCACCAAGCCCCGCGCGAAGGCCAAGGCAGCGGCCCCCGAGGCTGCGCCCGAACCGGAGCAAGAGGCCGAAGATATGGGCGATGACGGCATCAAAGACATGCCGAGCGTGATGGGCTGACAGAATGGCGCGCTATTCGACACTCGAAAAAGTGCTGACGGATTTGCGCGCCGAAGCCCGGCTGTCGCTGAACGCCCAGCATAACGTGCAGGCCCGCGACCACCAGGTTGCGTTGATCCAGCGTGAGCAAGAACGGCTGTGGGGCGAGTTCGACTGGCCCCACATGATCGTTGACCGTTTCATCCCTGTGCAAGCGGGCCAACGGTTCTACGACCCGGCCTCCGTCCTGAACGAGTTGGGCGAGGTCAAGAATGACATGAGCATTGA
>JACCDZ011046816.1_pt1 | contig 11239 bp, 8 predicted proteins | sample 7449551 | NCBI WGS metagenome assembly JACCDZ01 (sample SAMN15323452, study PRJNA562643) | freshwater metagenome | isolation source: river surface water | place: USA:Blue River Watershed | collected 2017-08-18
AATCGAGAGGGGCGGTTCAAAAGCACGCAGCCCCTGACTTTTCAATAGCCCGTACAGGAACCATCGTGTCATTCACTAAATCTTCTTTGAATCGCATCGAATCCTCAGCTACCGTTCAGCAGTTGTACGAAGGTCTATTGATCGCATTTCCAAAAGCAATACTTGAATCCGCTAGAGGGGATATCGAAGGGTTTCTGCGTATCGAAGGTGCAGCAACCGATAAAAGATCGCATGTTTTTTGGGACGCATCGCAAGGCTTACTTTATGCTGCTCTCTTCGAAGAGAACGAACATGATCCGAAGTTAACAGTAAGCCTTAAGCCTGTTAAACCTCCGCATGCGTTAGATATGAAGTTCGCGAACGCATACGTTCGAGTCTTCAATGAGGATGTTCGAGCAACGCCGTTGCTATTACGGCATCAGGAACTATGGGAAACCCTAGCGCTATCCAGACTTCCTCGAACGATCGCACGCCTCACTGCATTTAGCACTATGCCATTTCTCAGTTGGCTCACCGCCATGGAGGCAGCTACCCATTTGAGGTATGAAGGAGCACCATTTCGGCCTGTTGTCCTTATGTCAAAGCAACACGAGTGGATTTCAGAACCAGCCGGGGACGGATACGTGGCGTTCAAGAGTCCAATTGGCTTCGCAAGGGCACTCCTAGAAGAAAAGTGGATCCGAGCCATCTCAGAATCCAGTCACGTTGGACTGCACGGGCTAGGCCATTCCGGAGACATTGTCGGAGTCGTCTCGCTCCGATTTGACGCGGGAACCTCTATGGCGGAAGTCGTTCTTCCTACGGAGCTTCAACCGATTGCATCGCTGGTTCGCCCTGGAACGATGGCTTTCGTTTCCGCTTCAAATGGTGATCTCTACGTAGTGCTTCCTAGCGGAGCGGTTTTTGTCAAAAGTCAAGGTCGATGGCAATACCAGAACTTCGCCGCCTTTCAGACACTGCTAGCGGAGTACGTATCACCGGAATTTGCCAAACCAATTCTTCGATTGATGCTTGACTTGAGCTATTCGAGGAGTGGCGCGCTGTTTTCCATTCCCGCTAATTCCTCGGAGGTCGATGAACTCGTTCCTGATCACAAGCACTCTCAACGAGCAAACCTAGCGCTGCGAGCGTCTGTCACAGGTCTGAGCATTCATAGTCCCGAGCATCGCCGGATTCTGCTAGCAGCGGCTGCCGTCGATGGTGCGCTTGTTATTTCCAGTTCCGGCACAGTGTTAGATGTGGCTTGCATGATTGGTGATCCTGGAGAAGCTGCGCTACAACGTGCTGGATATTCGCAGCTTAGCCGCTTCCCAGGGGCGAGATCTACTGCTGCTTGGAATTCGAGCATATTTGGCCTCGGAATCAAAGTCTCGGAAGACGGACCGATTTCAGTCTTTTCAAGTGGGCAGCTGGTTGGTCAATTTGGGTGACGGGATCCAAAGGTGACCGTTGCTTGAAAGACCACTCTGACTGTCGGCGAGCGCGCTAACCATTTACTCAACCTGCGCATTGATTACAGTTCTATGAAATATTTAAAAATCAAATTCACGATTTAGCCCCTGTGCAACGTCTCCCCATATCCTGTTAGGTAGTGGGTGCCGACTGAAAAAAATGAGGTGATAAAGCGGTCTATTTGCATCATCACGAACCAGGGGCTTACGCTCACTAATGATGAAGCCCAGTTTTTCGATTAAGCCGCACCAATACTCGAAAAACGCTTCGTCCGCATCACCGCGGATAAAAGCAATTGGATCAATGTGATCGCGCCAACCTGGAGCTGCCGCATCAAAGCGTGCACGCTCTGGATTAAATTCCATCAGAACATTGCGGCGCAAATCCATCGTGCTGAAGTGAACAGCAAAATCGACCTTCGACAAGCGTGCTAATTTTTCAATGATGCTGAATGACAGGTATTGAAGGTTGTATGGATCTAGATAGACCAGCGACAAGGAGCTTTTTGGCAAAGCGGCAATGACCTGATCTACTACCGTCTCGGCAGGTCCTGCAAAAGATTTAACGTTTGCACCCAAAGCAGATAAGCGGCGTTCACAAGCAGACGCGCGTTCAGCATCAAGATCTCCCACAAAACAATCCGTAAAACTGGCTTGATCAAGTTTGGAATGCAGCCATGCAATTTGTGCTCCACCATGTCGGGTCCGGTCTTCGCCTTTCACTTGAATACGGCCTGGACCACAAAATAGATCTATGTAAACACGCCGCGGATATTTCTTTCTAGCTTGACGTGTTCCCTCAACATATTTAGCCAGATAAGTGTGCTTTTCATTTGGAACCCAAGCACCGACCCCCGATTTGTCACGCCCTCGTTCGATAGCAAGGTCTGGATATTTGTCTATGTCATCAGCCAAACGAAACGCCATGTTTGCCGCCTTTCTAATCTCAAATCATGTAAACAATCTGATTTGCTTTGAATGCTGAACAACATCTGTATCGGACATGTACCGAGCCTTCCGTACAGTGCGCTTATCAGCAGATGTCACGTGGATTTCTTTTTCTTGAACTAATATTGCCAAGACTTCTTTGTACATGCCGGCAGTTGCGGGTGAGCCGTTGCATGTGTCTGAAAAAATTTCACCAAAAGTTTTGGGCTTATCGAATTTGTAGATACGTGCCGCTAGTTGTTCCAACAAAGCTTTGCTGGACTCATGGTGTGCGACATCATCAAAGCGAAATCCGCCTGTGAACTCTTGTCTGAAGCCCATAGTATGTGGGGCTAACATGTCTAATCCAGGGCCACCATAGTGCATGAAGTGATTGTGATGTTTCCAATGCACCTGCTTCATCACATCTTGAGCGCGGTGATGCTGAGACAAATGGACAAGCCAATATTCACCATGCCCACTGCCTTCACCCCTGATAAAAAACGGAGTGAAAAACCGCGCACCGCATTCGGTTACCAGCGCTTGATATAGGGCTCCTTGGATAAATCGACGCCAATCTGCTTCGTTATCCTTTATGGAATCAATAGACCGCCCATCTAAACAAGATTGGAGGTCAATCTGCAACGTTTGCTCAATTTTCGATGCCAGCTCGTCATTGGTATATGTTGCAAATGACGACACATGAAATGTCAGGACAACCTCATTGCCATGCGCACCGTACAAAATTTTGCGAATGAGTGGTGCGGGCACATCTGTATACCCATACTGGTCTAGGAAAAAGATAGCCTTTGATGTACGGGGCGTGTGCCGCTTTATTAGTTGCAGGACCTCGTCTGAAGCAAGCCCAAATTCATTTCTAATGAGGTGGATCGATGTTCCAATCTTTGCACCATATCCATGATCTTTAAGTACGGTCTCTAAGTGCAGAATCGCCGTCGCATCTGCGTCCACAAATACGTACTGGACATCCAGAACAATTGGCTTAGTGCGTTTTTGGTTAATGAGGAATTCGGCTTCTTGGACAGCTTGCAGCATGCGAAGTGGTGAGCCGAGAGCTTCTGCTCCTGTTTTCTTAAGCTTATAAAGACCACCACCGCAAAAACCATCAACAAGCGTGATGCGAAAAACATCACGCCCTGGCGCGTTGAGAGTTCTTTGCCCAAAATAACGTTTCAAGTAATCAACTAAAACGCTGTGCTTAGTCAGACTATGCTCGTCCAGTTCGGCTGGGCCATCTGTCCAGTCGTAGTGTTTTTTTGCCAAACACACTCCCCCTTTTAATCGCTTTTGTTAGGCACGCAATATGGACTTTGGGAATTGATCCCATTGCCGCCCTCCGAGAATGCGTCCGGCTTTTCCTTTTCCGACGGCGGCAAGCATTACCTCCGTACCGTCTTGTCTCACAACATGTATTGGTGTGCGAGGTGTCATTACGTCGGAAGCCAAGTCAGCTGGAGCCCAATGACCCCACTGTTTGAAATGAAACGGAACACGCGCTTTTGTGCATTGTTTACGTAGCGCATCTGGCCATAACGGTTCCATAGGGCGTGATCCGGCACCCGACTCACCTCCGGCGATTACCCAATCAACACGGACACCTTTTTCATTCTTGATGAGGTATTGGGCTATATCCACAGGCCCAAGTAGGGGTTCACATGAGAGAAAACGAACCGAAGGCGTCTTGAATTTCAGAAGATACTTAATGCGCTTATCGGCAGAATCTTGATTCTCAACAGTGGTACCAAGCCATACATTAGATGGCAGTTCGTATCCCTTGGGTAACAACTTCTGGACAAGATGAATACGCTTAGTAAGCAACAGCCAATCTAAATGCGGCGTTTGCTCAATTAACGCCAGCAAACGCGCTCGCGGTGCTATCAAATCCGGACGGTTTTCAAATACATCTGCCATTGAGGCACAGAACACTCGCCGACGTTCCCCAGCTTCGCTGGCCTCACGATTCCAACGTAGCGGCTCTTTCCAATGAGCATCGGTAAAAAACCGTCGTTCAGTTTTTGGTCCCCAGACATCAGCGCCTAAACGCTTGGCCCAAGTCTCAGCGTAGCAATGATCGCAAGCAGCCGAAACTTTCACACATCCCCACCATGGGTTAAATGTGTGATGTGTCCATTCAATTCTTGAGTCTTTTCCCATATTCTTCCTCTTATCATTTTGTCATCTAATTTCGTACATTTGCTGACAGCGGCACCGTATCTGCTTAAATAGTCTTGAGACTCGTGCGCTGGAGCGTGTTCGCATGCCCAAAAGTTTGCACAGTTGCTTAGCTGTTGGATTCGGTTCGGTGCGCAATAAAAACATTGCTGCATTTTCGACCTCAAGGTCTGATGGAGAGTAAAAAGACTTGTCCAAATTAGCCTTGACAGGCTGCCACAGCCAGTAGGGTATGCGAGATTCTTTTTCCAACGCATATTTGTGGAGAACACTGGAAGACAAATTTGCGGCTTTGAAGACTTGCATAGCAGCATGCGGCCAGTTTTCTAATAGCTTTGCCAGAAGCTCAAAAACATGGTGCCGACGATCCCACTCACACCGTTCAATCCCACCATAGCGAGACATCTTTTCAAAGTTAGGTCTCGGCACCTTGCCTCGCAAAATGCTGATCGTTTCTCCTGCGACCGCGTCATCCTCTAAAAAGGACATCAGTAGATGTAGTCCTTCGAAAAATGCGATGCTATGCACACAGCGCCCAGCAATCGAAATCCACCCGCGATCTAAAGTTGCTAGTAACAGTCTTTGAAACTCTATGAGCTCTGGTCGCTCCTGAGTCACCGAAATCTGAACAAGTGACCTCAAACATTCTGCGCACTGCGCCAAGGTTTGCGAGCTATTGAACATCGACCGACCAATGCCCAAACGATGGGGACGGATTGGTGCTTTACATTTTGGACACCGATCTAAAAGTAGACAGCCATGCCAATCACAGGCAACACTGAATGCCAAACGCCAACTGCGCCTGAAATAGGGCACCTCATCCTGCTCCAAACATCTAGCGCAATACTGAAGACCGAAATAGCGTCGCTTTCTTCCAGAATCAGCAAGATGTAAAACTTGTCGCCAGACACCATGAGCAGGTCGCCTCATCCACAGTTGCCCCTCATAGGCCGATAGATATGTTTTATCCACAAGGGCTGGATCAATGCCAACAAGCGCAGCTAGCGCACGTCCACCGTCACCCCAGACGCCTCTGTCAGGATCTCCAGAAAACATCTGTCTGTGCCGTCCCGTCAGTAATCCGCAAAGCTGGTTGACACGCAACCCATTAACCGTAGCAACCCGCGTGACCCAAGAGGAAAATAACTCATCAACCTGCGGCCTAATTGGCACAGGGAGCTGGACTGTTCTTGACACCGAAGCTAGATGGGGAACTGATGGCGACGTGTAGGGTGTACCCATCCGATCCTCTTCAAGTTTTTGGGTGACAGATCATCGAGCGTGATGCATTCCGACCCATTTCGAATGGATGCCTCTGCCAACATCAGTAGCAAGTTCATCATGTAGCCTATAACGCCATCACTTTCATCAAGAATTCTTTGCCCTATATCTGGGTGTGCCAAATTAGAGGCTTTTTTCAAGCCGATGGCCTTTTCAATTGAAGCCAACAGTCTTGTGAATTCGCTGCCTAACTTCCAACGCGGTAAGAAGACGGGTTCAAAACGATTTGCAACCTGCTCGTCAGATTGCAACAAGTTCAAAGCCTCGGGTACAGCAGCAATGACCATTGGAATTTGTAGTTCATTTCCAAGAAATTTCAATGCGTTGAGCAATTTGCGTTGTTTCACAGGGGTCCCTGCCTGAAAAAAACCAAACTCATCAATCAAGATGATGCGCGTTTGTAAATTCCTCAGAATTACGCTGACACGACGGAGTTTTGCCTCCGCAGGCTCGCGCTCAGAACCAACCGAGTCCGCAAATAACTCTGTCAGCATTCGTCGATAAAGCCGCCCTTCATCAGGTTCAGGCGGAGCTTGAAACAAAAAAACAGGACGCGTAGGCGAACTATTGATATCGAAGTCCTGTTGAAGTTGAGGTGAATTCCGGCGTAAGAAATTTCGCAAGATCATTGTCTTGCCGTTATTTGAGTTTCCAATCAGCGCGATGTTCGGCACTCTGTGTGTCTGAGGATGGCGCATCAGCTGCTCCATTTGTTCGCGGATTTGAATAGCAAGCCCATATCCAATCCACAAAGGCTGTTTTAGCGCCTGAATTCTGACCTCTGGATCATCGAATTGATTCATGATTAGTACCGTTCAATCTCGTCAAACCCATCCTGGACAGTTTTCACATCTAAATCATGTTGGATTTCGATGTAAGCAGGTACTGATGGCTTTGTTGAATCAACAAGTAGCACAGGTTGAGGTGATTCTTTTCGGCGTAAACCACGTTTGGCGGCATGACTTCTGCGCACCTTTGTAGTTTTTTGTTGCTCTTTAACTTCAATTTCACGCATCGCATCAAACGCCCGAAATATCTCTGATTCATTGACTGACGCACGACCTTGATCTGCTAAAAATTTGCGCACAGCCCGCAACTCCCACAAGCTCATAAGTGGATGAGATCGATCTCGATACGGAATTTTGAAATGAGTTTTGGCGTCGGGATCGTAAAAGTAGAGGTAACTAATATCCCTAGGGTCTCGTCTAAAAATAAATTTTCTGCCTTTGGTTGGGGCCTTGGGGTCCTTTGCTCCAACCCAACGGCGCAACACATCTGCCGCATAAGTGATGTGATCAATTTTTACGCCATAGGATTGAATCGTTCCATCAAACATCGGTAGGAAATCGAGACGCAAACGCTGCTCATCTGGGATGTACTCAACTAGCCCTGGAAATGGCGCCTCCTCTGTCCCAAGGAATGCCTTTGTATATTTGCGCAAAGGCGGTTCCTGCAATGCCGTATGAACTCGCTGGTGATACACGCCGAGGAATAAGTGAGCAATCCATTTCTCAAAGCTTTGCAAAGTAAACGTTGCTCTTTTGGCTGAGTCGTAATCACCTTTTTCTAAATGATTGGAAAAAGTAGCGCCGTCTAAGGTCTTGATTTCCTCAGCAAACGTACCCATCAAGCGCTCAATATGGCCCCCATAACGGGGTGTTGCGACCTTGCGGTAATGCAAATCAATTCCGTATTCCTGACAAGCGCGATCTAGCGTGAGGCTGTGAAACTCCTTCGCGTTATCTAAATGAATGATTCGCGGCTTGCCAACACAAGGGTAGTCATAGTTGACGCCCAAGGCGGCCATCATGGCTGACTTCGGCAGGATGGCATTAGCAATACAGATGCCTGTCCCCAACATGCCTGGTGGATCAAAGGATATGTACCAGCCGACAATCATGCGACTGTAAACATCGATAGCTACCGTTATCCAAGGACGTCCGATGGAGACTCGATGCTCCGAATCCACCAGTTCAATATCAACTAAGGTATGGTCAATTTGGATTACGGAATAGGGGCGTGTGACATTGGGCACCGTTCCGTTTATGAGATTGAGCTTGTCTGCAGCCGCCTTTCCGTGCCGTTTTTTGGCGACATCTTTAGGGCTAATACGACTGGCTCTAGCAACCAATGTAGGCAGACTTGGTGGCTTGACATTCGCATTGCGGCATCGCCTAGTCACTTCTCGATGTGCTTTTGCATAAGATCGCTTTTGCGGCGTCAACCAGTATTCAGCAATGACGTCAGCAACTATTGCTTCAACAACATCGGTAAGCCGAGATTTACCTGCATCTGAACGAGGTTTTCGAACGATGCTGGACATGACGCGTCCTTCGCGAAATTCTTTTATCCAACGATATATGGTGGCTGGGCTTACCTCAGCACTCGCTGCTGCCACTTGAATCGCATCAACACCACATTTATCCAAGTCTATGAGCGGCTTGATGATCAAGTATTTTGTCTGAGCCTCTTGAAACTGCTTCTCCGACAAACTCGCTAAGTCTGGACGCGACGCTCTAAATGACGATGACTTTGATCGTAGCTCGGTCAGTTCGACTAAGCGCTCCGCGCCCGTGGACATCTCTCTAATACGAATCTGATTGGGCGACTCGAAAGAGGAAACAACATATGTACCGAGCTCATCGATAGAGACGATGGCACCTGGCGTTACATCAACGATACCAGTCATATTCTTTGGTCATCCATTTTGCGCGTGAGTGTTTGAGCATCCTCGACCAAACCGTGGTGTCAAGGGTAAGCGGCTCAATGAGATCTGCCTGTAGATCCCCTGTGCGTAACTTGTTCCAAACCCAAGGTACGAGATATGCCTGCTCCATGATTTCTGTTGTTAGCGAATTAAGTATTTCTCGTGGCGTTGTAGCTCGATCAGTGGGAATGGCTTGAGTAACAGAAGCTTGACGTTCATACTGATTCGGAGATAGGTGGCTGCTGCTGGCTAAATGTTTAAGGTCATAGTCAAGCAGAAAACGTACGTTTTTGACAAATGCAGGACGTAACTGACGCTCAGTCAAAACTTTAAATGGCACGAACGTCCCTTCTAAAGATTGCTTTATTCCACGGACCTTTGCTCGGTATTCAGGCCACATCTCCTTGAGAACTTGATAAGGTTTGACTTCAAAGATAGTTGACCGCAAATGCCTTTGATCACTCAGGCATTCCATCGGATGAAATTTGACAAGCACATCAGGTGTGTATCGACGGTACTGCCCACTAGGTGTGCGCCAAGGAATCACGACCGGTTGCTCTTTGTATTTTTCTACTCGCCAGTCAAAATCTAAAACGCAGAAAAAATCGTATTCCAGTAGCGACTCAGCTCGAGCAGTGAGGAGACCTCCCTTGGCTGTTGAACGTCTCAAAGTTGTGCTGTAAGGGTTCTCTTGCACAACATGCTCATGACCGCTACTCATGTGGATTACCCCCAAGCTTCCCAATGGGAAAGCTGGCTGTGGAGAAGCTTTAGATCGGAGTCCATTCGTAATTCTCATTTAAATCCTTGTGTTTCTCAAATAAAGTTTTTGATGACACTGGGCATCTTGGCGGCGAATGATCAGCTCGACATTGCGGCCCTCACACAGCACGAATTTGCAGGCGAGTTGTCGCTGTCGGGCGAACTGCGGCCCGTGCGGGGTGCGCTGGCCATGGGGCTGGCTTTGCGCGGCGCGGGCGTGCGCACACGGTTGGTGTTGCCACCTGTCAGCGCAGAAGAAGCTGCCTTGGTGCCCACTGCCGAGGTGTACCGCGCCCAACACCTAAGCGATGTGGTGGCGCACTTTGCCAAGCCCGAGGTGAAAGGCTTGGTGGCCCAACGCGAAGAAGCCACCACACACAAGGTACACACGACCGATGGCTGGTGCCGCATTGAAGCGCCAGCCTTGCACACCGCAACCGTCACACACGGACCCGACTTGTCCGATGTCAAAGGCCAAGCTGGCCCACGCCGCGCCCTAGAGATTGCAGCGGCGGGCGGGCACTCTCTTTTATTAGTAGGCCCGCCAGGCACTGGCAAGTCGATGCTGGCGCAACGCTTTGCCGCTTTGTTGCCCGACATGAGTTTGGATGAGTCATTAGAGAGCGCCGCCATCGCCAGCCTAGCGGGCCGGTTTGAATTGAACCAGTGGATGCAGCGGCCCACGCGCAGCCCGCACCACACAGCCACCTCGGTGGCGCTGGTGGGTGGCGGCACGCCGCCACGCCCGGGTGAAATTTCGTTAGCGCACAACGGGGTGCTGTTTTTAGATGAGTTGGCCGAGGTCAAGCGCAGTGCGCTCGAAGCTTTGCGCGAACCGCTGGAGAACGGTCACATCACCATCTCACGCGCTGCGACGCAAGCGAAGTTTCCTGCACGTTTCCAATTGATTGCCGCCATGAACCCGTGTCCGTGTGGCTATTTGGGCTCTACGCTCAAAGCCTGTCGCTGCACGCCCGACCAAGTGGCGCGTTACCAAGGCAAGCTCAGCGGCCCGTTGCTAGACCGCATTGATATACAAGTGGAGGTGCCCACACTGGCAGCGGATGTGCTGATGCACGCCACGCGTGGAGAGTCGACCGACACGGTGCGTGCGCGTTGCTTGGCAGCGCACGCCAAAGCAGTGACTCGGCAAGGCACAGCCAACCAAGCCCTGCAAGGCCAAGCACTTGAAAGCCATATGCACCTGGATGCAGCAGCGGCCACGTTTTTACAAGACGCAGCCACCAAGCTGGGCTGGTCTAGCCGCAGCACACACCGTGCGTTGCGCGTGGCACGCACCATTGCAGACCTTGCCGACAGTGCCACCGTAGAAGTGGCGCATGTGGCCGAAGCGCTGCAATACCGGCGCGTGTTGGTGCATCACTGATGCCTCTTGCGCAGCGCCTTAATGGCGCGCGCCCAGCACCACGCCTTCGCGTTTGAGCTGCGCCATCACCTCAGCACCTTCGCGCACAAAGGTTTCGGGCTCTGGGTGCGACAGCCACATGGCCAACACCATGAAGGCTTGCTCGCCCGTTTGACCTTCGCGCAACAAGTCCAGCAGCTGACCACGGAACACACTGCTTTCGAGCACATGCAGTTCATCTTGCTGATCGCGCAACATCGACACATAGGTGCTTTGCATGTCATCAGGGCGGTGGTCGGTATCGATGCTGTGCACCGGCCATTCGTAAGCGGCTTCCACATGAGTGGGGTTGAGCACCACAGGGCGCTGCATCACATCGCCCGCAGCATCAAACGCTGGCCATGTCACAGGCGATGTGCTAACGGCGCTTTGCAGCCACTCAAAATGCGCCAAGTCTTGCAACCAAGCGGGCAAGCCTTGCATGTCGGGGCTGGCACACACATGCTCGACAAACGCACGTTGCACGGCTGTGGCCCACGGTGCGTGGCTAGG
>JACCDZ011516664.1_pt1 | contig 11238 bp, 10 predicted proteins | sample 7449551 | NCBI WGS metagenome assembly JACCDZ01 (sample SAMN15323452, study PRJNA562643) | freshwater metagenome | isolation source: river surface water | place: USA:Blue River Watershed | collected 2017-08-18
CAACGACATCAACTGCGAACACACATGGCCACAAAGTAAATTTTCAAGAAACTTCGACAACGAACTTCAAAAATCAGATCTTCACCACCTTTTCCCAACAGATTCAAAAGCAAACTCTGTAAGAGGAAACTATGACTTTGCTAATATCGATATCCAAAATAATGAATTAGTAAACTGTGATGCTTCTAAATCTGGTTCTTCACGCTCTTCTCAAGGTGATGATCTATTCGAACCACCAACAGAACACAAAGGAAACGTAGCTAGAGCGATCTTCTACTTCTCTGTAAGATACCAAATCTCAGTTCCAAAAGACGAAGAAGCAGTTCTTAGAAAATGGAATGAGCTAGATCCAGTAGATGCAAAAGAAATGGAAAGAAACGAAGCTGTTTTAAAAGCACAAGGAAACAGAAACCCATTTGTAGACTTCCCTCAACTTGTTAATTACATCAAAAGATTCTAAAATACGAAGGCCCTCGATTATTTGAGGGCTTTTTTTATTTTAGGAACCTTTCACTATGGCAAAAAAAATTCTCGTTGATTTTGAAAAGATAAAAGACCCTTATTCAGGACTTGGGCAAGTTTGTCTTCACTTAAAAAAATTTTTCGATCAATCTGATTTAAAAATCAATTACTGGATTCCTACTTCCCTAAGAAAACTAACAAAATTCATTCCTGCTTTATTGCCCGCCAGTGATATTTTCCATGCAATTCATCAGGATAGTCCCTATTATCCTGTAAATAAAAAAACTAAATTCATTTTTACGGTTCATGATCTCAACTACATTTATCAAAGAAAAGATCGCCCGAAGAAAGTAGCAAAATATAAAAAGACTCTCCAAAAAAGATTAGATCGCGCTGATGTGGTGACTTTTATTTCTGAATTTGCCCGTACGGATGTTTTAAATAATTTTAAACTCGATATTAAAAAGACCCAAGTTATCTACAACGGTATTTCGATGGGCGATGAAGAAGTTCCACCTGCATTTCTTCCGACTAAAAAGTTTCTTTTTACAATGGGAACAGTTCTTCCTAAAAAGAATTTTCATGTTTTAGTTGAGATGATGAAGCATCTACCTCGTTACCAATTAGTGATTGCTGGAATTAACCACAGCGATTACGCAAAAAAAATTCAAGAAGAGATCACTAAAAATAATCTTGATGAACAAATCAAACTCGTAGGAACAATCGATGAAGGCCATAAATTCTGGTATTACAAGCACGCCACTGCTTTTGTCTTCCCTTCTCTTTTTGAAGGCTTTGGACTTCCGATCGTCGAAGCCATGAGTTTAGGATTGCCTCTTTTTTTATCTAAAGAAACTTCTATTCCGGAAATTGGTGGATCTGAAGCTTATTACTTTGATCACTTTGAAGCCAAGTACATGGCCCAGGTAATTGAAAAAGGAATGAGTGAATTTAGTGAAGAGAAAAAGAAAAAGCTAATAGAGCGCTCAAAGATTTTTAGCTGGCAAGAAGCGGCCAGAGCGTATTTAGCGCTCTATGCTCGCCTCTAAAATGTCTTAATATTTTTTATAATTTTTAAATTCGCCAATTCTATAGTTGGTAAATTTTTCAATAAAATCACAAACGGCCAGACTGCAAATTCTTCTAAAAGAAGTATAACTCAAAGGCAGAGTCATTAAATCCAATGGATCGCGATTATCATCAATCCAATGTTGCATAATTTTTGGATGATTATCCGTAAATTTTTTCAGTCCCCACTCTCTTTTATAAGTGAAGTCTTCTTTTGGTGGTACATAATTAGGATTGTATAAACGATTGAAGGCATTTAATTTTGCCTGCATCACCTTCTGACTTCTTGCCCATCCATAATGAAAAATGCGCGCTTTAATTAAACGAGCTTTCATTTTAGAGCCATCAGCAAAGCGAAATCCTTGAGCATCAAGATAAGACCTAAGACCAATATGATTTCTAATTAAGCGAACTTCTCTGCGATAAAAACTGCGCGTGTATTTATAAGTATCAACATTTCCAAAAAAATGTAGGTAATTAAAAATAAGCCCTTGAATATTAGAATCACTCTCCATTTGATCAATGCCATCGAGAATGTATTTTAAATCTTCTTCATGCAGGCATTCATCACCTTGAATGTATTGACAGTAATCTCCAGTACAGGCATCAAGAGCGATATTAGTTTGCTGAGAGAGAATTAATCCACTTTTTCTAATCTCCGGGTCCCACCAGCTTTTAATAAACTTATACTTGGGATCAGTCAGATGACTTGTCAGATAGGCATAAGTCCCATCGTCTTTTGTGCATTCTTTATCTTCAAAACCAACGTTAATAATCACTTCATCGCAAATGGGTGCAATAGAGAGCGTGCTCTCTAAAATCGGATAACCAAGAGTTAATCCATTTTTAATGAAAGTGAATCCAGAAATTTTTTTTCCTTTATGCATAGTCTTCTTTTAGCTTAAATGCACTTAAATGTCATCGTACACGTATAAGCATTCTCATCAGCAATTGCTTCATTTGCCATTACACCTGAAGTTGTCACTACACCTGATTTTTTTGCTTGATTAGCTGTTGTAGAGCTTGCCCCCATAACAACACCAACAGCAGAAGCTGCTTTAGAAATTTTTCCAAGGGCATGATAAGTTGATTCATCCATGGAACCTGTATATTCTACTTTTTCTTTTAAGAAAGCTGCAGATTGTTTTTTATCCTCACAATAAGACTTTGCTTGTCTTAATGCACTTTGAACAGCTTGTGACTTTTCAGCATGTGCCACAACAACTTTATGAACTCCATCAGCACCAGGTCTCACATCTGGATAATGAGCACAGGCCGTTAATAAAACTAAAGATGCAAGAAAGAGAATCTTATTCACATTAAACCTCAAAAAAAATTGTTTTTAAGCTTTAATGCTAATAGAAGATAAAAAAAAAGCCCACTTAAAAAGTGGGCTTTTTCTTATTATTTATTACTAAAAAATTAGAATAAAGAAGCTGGGTCCATTGTCTCAAGAGTATTGATTACGTGACGTAGGAATTTAGATCCTTGTTCACCATCAATTAGTCTATGGTCGAATGTATGAGTTGCATACATCATTTGACGGATAGCAATTGAGTCGTCTTTTGTTACGATTGGACGCTTTTTCATTGTCCCTACACAGAAGATCCCCACTTGTGGTTGAAGGATTACTGGAGTAGCAGCTAGGATTCCGAATGAACCATTGTTTGTGAAAGTATATGTTCCACCAGATAGATCATCCATAGTAAGTTTTTTAGCGCGAGCTTTTTCAACAAGAGTGTTAAGAGCGCGAGCAATTCCTCTGATGTTTAAATTATCAGCACCTTTAATAACTGGAACTACAAGTCCATTACCAGGAACAGCAACCGCACATCCAAGGTTGATATCTTTTTTAAGTACGATATTGTCACCATCAATTGAAGCGTTAACTTGTGGGAACGCTTTAAGAGCTTGAACAAGAGCGTATAGAACAAAGTGAGTGTAAGTAAGAGCGAACCCTTCTTCTTTTTCAAATTGCTTTTTGAAAGACTCTCTGAACTTGAAAAGATTTGTCATATCCACTTCGTCAATTGCGTTAACGTGTGGAGATGTAAGTTTAGAAGCTTGCATATTTCTTGCAATTGCTTTTCTCATATTATCCATTGGGATAATTTCAACTCTGTCACCTTTTCCATAAGCTGGAACAGTTGAAACTGGAGCTGAAGGAGCAGCAGCTGGTGCTGACGCAGCTGGAGCCGCCTTTGGAGCTGATCCTCTATTTTTTACGTAGTTTTCGAAGTCTTCTTTATTAACTCTTCCACCTGCTCCTGTACCTTTTACATTAGCAAGTTCAGATAAAGAAACACCTGCTTCTTTTGCCATCGCTTTAACAAGCGGAGTATAGAAACGGCCATCAGTTGACTCTGTTGAAGCAGTAGCTGCTGGTGCAGAAGTTATTGCTGCCGCCGCCGCTGGTGCTGCTGCTTCGGCTTTAGCTGCTGCAGGAGCTGCTGATTTTGCAGCTGGTGCCGAAGCACTTGATGGATCATCTTCGATGATCGCAATTAGCTTTTGAACGTCAACAGTATCACCTTCTTTATAAAGAAGTTCTTCAATTCTTCCTGAGATTGGTGAAGGAATTTCTGATTCAACTTTATCAGTTGAGATTTCTAAAAGAATCTCATCTAGTTCAATCATGTCACCAACATTTTTGTGCCATTTAGTAATTGTACCTGTAGTGATCGACTCACCCATTTGTGGCATTACGATTTCGTGTCTCATTTATATAATCTCCTAAATTTTTTTCCTATTTTACTAGAAATTTGTTATGTTCGCTTCCTGCTCACTATTTGCCTATGGCAAACGCCTTCGGCGACAATTTTTAGCATCCTGCTAAAAATTTAAAGCTCTGTTTTTAGAAGCAAGAACTGCCTCTGCTAAGAACTCACCTAGCGTTGGGTGCGGGTGAATTGTAGCAAAAATTTCCTCATCAATACCTTCCATTTGCTTAAATAAAACGTATTCATGGATTAATTCTGTAGCATGAGTTCCTACAATGTGTGCTCCAAGCATTTCACCGTGTTTACCCATAAGAGTTTTAACAAATCCTGCTGTTTCATTTGAAGCAACAGCTTTACCGTTAGCTTGGAATGGAAGTTTTCCAACTTTGTACTCGATTCCTTTCGCTTTTAATTCTCTTTCAGTGTAACCAACTGAAGCTACTTGTGGTTGACAGTAAGTACAACCAGCAATGTTCATTTTTTCAATCTTGTGTGGATGTTGACCCGCTAAGTGTTCAGCTGCAACGACACCTTCGTGAGAAGCAGCGTGAGCAAGTAATGGAGGTCCAGCAACGTCACCAATCGCATAAATGTTTGGTGTTGTTGTTTGGTACATTTCGTTTACTTTAATGAATCCTCTATCAGTTTGGATGCCAACAGCTTCTAGACCGATATTATCGATATTTCCTGTCATCCCTACTGCGATTAGACCCATTTCGAATTTGTGTTCAACTTCTTTTCCGTTTACTTTTTCAAAAATAGAAACGTCTTTTCCATTGTTCACAGCTCTTACCCCTTCGATTCCAAGAGATAATTTAATGCCGTATTTTTTGTATGCTTTTTCTACTTCAACTGAAGACTCATCATCTTCGATTGGAAGTAAATGTTTTTGAAGTTCGAAAATATGAACGTCTACACCGAATGCATTCCAGAAATAAGCAAACTCAACCCCAATTGCTCCAGCACCAATGATACCGATAGACTTTGGAAGGTTTTCCATTTTTACAGCTTCCCATGCACCAATTAAACGTTTTCCGTCATGCTCTAATCCTGGGAATGATTTATAGTGAGCACCTGTAGCTAAAATTAGATTTGTGAATCCAATGTCCTCTACGCCTTTATCTGTTTTTACTGAAAGTGATGTTTTTGTTTTTAACTTACCAACACCTGCAATAACTTCGATTTTGTTTTTCTTCATTAAGAATGCAATCCCTTTTGACATTCTATCTGAAATTCCTGTTGCTCTTTTTACAGCAACAGAAGCGTCTAATCCTTTTAGATCAACGTTGATACCAAGATCTTTAAAATCTTGTAATTCATGAACTGAGTGAGCAGATTTTAAAACAGCTTTAGTTGGAATACAGCCTCTGTTTAAACAAACGCCACCAAGTTTATCCATTTCTACGATCGCAACTTTTTTTCCTAACTGGCTTGCTCTAATAGCAGCAACATAACCGCCTGGGCCTGCGCCAAGGACTACGACATCAAATGTTTTCATTCATTGAATCCTTAATTTTTGAGTTAAATTGTCTGGATATTTGTAAAGACAATGGCCTTTGTTGTCAATGAAAGGCCAGTCATTTTCGCTAGAAAAATGCACAGCGGTATACTAATTTTTTTGCGACGTGAACTAAACAATCTAAAAAGTAAAAGTCATCTATTGCGCAATTGCCAAAATTAATTATTTTTTCTTATTTTTTCCTGAACATGAACACTATGAAGTATATCCAAATCTGGATTATACGTATCTGATTCGATCTCCATCATTCCTAAAACAGTATGAAAAATATTGTCGTGTGAAAAAGGTTTATTTAAAAGCGAACGCAATTTTACATAATCAGTCTCACGCTTCATGTTTCCGCCAAACCACATAATCATCGGCACTTCAATTTGCGACTTTGGCGCCATCATGTAAGGCATACTATGTAAATAAATTCCATTTTCACCCAATGACTCTCCATGATCACTTACATACAACATGGCCGTATTAAATGTTTTCGAATTATTTTTTAAGAGTCCAACCACTTTTGATAAAAAGTAATCAGTATATAAAATGGCATTATCGTAAGCATTATCAATTTCATCTTGCGTGCATTTCGCTAATTCACTTGTCTGACAAGTTGGTTTGAATTTTTCAAAAGCTTCCGGATAGCGCTTGTAATAAGCCGGACCGTGATTTCCCATTTGGTGCAGAACAATCACAATGTCTTTTTCTTGAACCTTATTAATATGCTCTTGAAGCCCTACTAACATTCCCTCATCGCGACATTCAATATCGCAAATCGTATTTGTCGCGTTTGTTTTATAGTCTTCATAAGGCACTCTAAGAGCAACGCCTTTTGAATCAGAATTATTATCTCTCCAAAGAATATTAACATTGGTTGTATATTTTAAAACATCCAGTAAATTTTCATGAGACTTTCCCTTACTTGTCGAAAAATTCTCTCTTCCCATATTAGAAAACATGCAAGGCACAGAAACTGCCGTTGAAGTTCCACAGGAAGTGACATTGGTAAAACTAATCACATCTGACTCTTTTTCTAAGAGAGGATTAGTTTTTTTTGCGTATCCATTTAAAGAAAAACGATCTCTTCGTGCCGTCTCTCCTACTACGATAATAATTAATTCGCGATCATTATCATCATGAGGAATAATCGAGCCTTCCCCGATTTTGTTTAAAACAGCTTCATCATGATTTAAAAAGCTAGTCCCAAATTTTACTGTCGAGTAAACCCAATAAGTCGGATTGGCGTAGTAACGTAGAGGTTTATGCTCTCTAAAAAACGTCGCATAATTCTTACCAAAGCTGATAATACTTACAAAAGACAGGATTAAACATGAGACAAAAAGAATTCCTTTTTGCTTTAGTTCTACCTTCCAATTTATGGGCTTTATCTTGATAAACAAAAGTGCAATGGCCGGAATTAAAAATAATCCCAAAAGATAAATAAACAATTTAGGAGTTAATAAATCTAAACTCTCATTCATGTCGGTTTTAATAATATTAATAAGCATATTTTCATCAATAACAATTCCGTAACTATCCATTACGTAAGCCGCGAGAGAAGAAAAGAAAAAGAAGAGGTAGAGAGTTGGCTTTGAAATTTTTTTCCAAACCAAAAGAGTGAGAATTAATGTCGTGGCCAAAAATAAAACCACGCTAATTGATAATAAAAAGAAAGTGTTTTCGGCAAACGGATAGATCGCCAGGACTCTTGAAAAAAACGTAAGATTAAAGAGTGCACAGAAAACAAAAGAAACCAGTAAAATTAATTGCCAGAAAGAAAACTCAATTTTTTTCATTATAAAACCTTTATCTTTTTACTCAGAAGTATCCAACTTAAAACATAATTAACACAAATACAGACTGCAATAGTCATCAAATCGTGTGACAAAAAATGGGCCCCTCTCATTTGCTGAACAACTCCAAAAGAAAGCCCAACGACTAGAGCAGGTAGTAAGTAAACGTATCGGCTTTTGTGATCAAACAAAAGGCCCGCATAAAAAATACTTACAAGTGAAAAACCGCCAGAAGAATGCCCTGCCGGGAAACAGCTGGAATCTGGATAGCGAGAAGAAATCATTTCCCAAAAATGGATATAAGAGGCACTTCCCCCAAACTCACTCAGGGACCAAGGACAGGCAATCACCGTTATTCTTTTTAGCAAGCTCACTATAAGCATTGATAAGAGCGTGGCCACAAGAATATAGATCAGTTTCTTTTTCTTTTTTTGATCTTTTGCCATAAAAATAGCAAGGAAGATAAGTACATTCAGAAGAATGACGGCCTTTGCAGCATACTTATGCATAATAACTTCAAAGAAAAAATCATCCCTTAGTAGAAATCCACCATTATAGATAAAAGTTTTCGTCAACCATAAATCAAATTTCAATTCATGGGACAAAAAAGAAAGCATTATAAAAACAAATGCTGGAAGCAAATAAAATTTAGTCCAAAAATGACGATCAAACATAGGCTAATTAACTAATAATTATCGATCTTTGCCAAGCATTAATAATAAAAAAAGCGCACTCGTGCGAATAGGTTGAAGCATCCCCTTTTTTGGTTTAAAGTACGCAGGATTACATTTTTTCGACTCTGCGAGCAATTAATTAAATGACTCAACTAAATATTGATTTAAATTCACTAGAAGTAGCGAAAGTTTTTGAATACTTTCCTGAAGGCTTGATCTGTCTAGATCTTGAAACAACAGGTCTTTCCCCTTTAGTGGATCGTATTATTGAAATTGCGGCCATTAAAATTACTCCTAACGGCGTTGAAGTTTTTCAAACTCTGGTTAATCCGGAAATCGAAATTCCCGCTCATACGATTGCTATTCATCACATCACGAATGAAATGGTGAAAGATGCGCCTTTAATTGGCCCTTCATTAACAAGATTAAATGAGTTCTGCCATCACCTGCCGGTTGTCGCTCACAATGCGAAATTCGATGCAGGATTTATTGTGATGGGCATGGAAAAACATTCAATCCCATTAAATAAAAACGATGTGTATTGCTCTTGTAAATTTGCGCGATTTTCTTTTCCAGAAATTCCTAATCACAAACTCTCAACACTCGTTTCCCACTTTGGAATCGAACTTTTAAATCACCATCGTGCTACTGACGATGCGCTAGCTTCACTAAAGTTGTTTATTAAATGTATTGGTAAGGCAAATACGCAAGAAGAGTTAAATAGAAATGCTCTTATTTTTAACTATGGGGACTTTGGAAAATTATCGGTGGCCGAAATTCCAGAGAAATTACAAGAGTTAGAAAAATTAGTAAAAGAAGCGGCAGTGATTGAAATTAAATATGCTGGTGGAAATCATAAAAACCAATTTAGGCCGATAAAGCTTACGAGCCTTTTAAATACTCCCGATGGCAACATACTCTATGCTCGCTGTCTTTTAAGTAATATGCAAAAATCGTTTAAGCTAAAAAAGATTATGGAAATAAGAAAGCCTCTGGCCTCTGATATACAAAAATGGTTATTGAAATGAAAAACTTTATTAATAAACACAACATCAACTATCGACTGCAACAATTAGTGATTCTCATTCTTCACTTAATTTTATTGCGTTGGATGTTCTACACTCTTTCTCATTCTGGAAAAATGACAATGCTAACAGTGATGTTGCATTTTATTGGAATGTCTCTAATGGGTGCTGGTTTAATCAGAGGAACTGCTTGGTGGGCCCAATACCACTATATGAAAGAGGCTAAAAAAGAAATCGAAAAAAATTCTGAAGAAAAATCTCAAGCTGAATTAAAGTTAGAGGAATAATCTTTCATGAGCTGGCAACACGAATTCAAAGAATCACTTAAAACCAAAGAAGACTTGGAGCTTTTTTTTGAGACGTCGTTTCCAGATATCAACTATCCCGTTTTTATCCCAAGGGTATTTGCTGCTAAAATTTTAGAAGCTGGTTCTGACTCTCCTTTATGGAAACAGTTTCTTCCTCATGAAAAGGAAAATGATTCTTTAGGGCGCCTTGATCCAATTGGCGATAAAATTCACGCAAAAGGCAATCAGCTAATTCATCGCTATCACAATCGCGTGCTTTTTACTCCGACAACGGTGTGTCCGGTTTTATGCCGTTATTGTTTTAGAAAAAATGAATTAAGCACCAAAGATGAAATCTTTGATCCTAAATTTCAAGAAGCACTCACCTATTTAAAGATCCATCCTGAAATCAATGAAGTGATTTTGACAGGTGGAGACCCGTTAATTTTAAGTAATGAGAAGCTTGCTTTATATATGCAAGAGTTCAGTGATCTAGGTTCAATTAAATATTTTAGACTTCACTCGCGCACTCCCATTATTCTTCCTTCTCGAATTGATGAAGGTTTTTTGGCCATTATGGAAAGTGCTAAACATCTTTTTAAAAGAGCGATGCTGATGATTCACGTGAATCATGAAAGAGAACTCACTGAAGATGTTGTGGAAGCTGTTAATCTTTTAACTGAAGCTGGAGTAGAAGTTTACTCTCAAAGTGTTTTACTAAAAGGAGTAAATGATACAACTGAAGATCTTTACAATCTTTTTGAGAAGCTCGCTGATTTAAAAATTAAGCCTTATTATCTTCACCATTCGGATGAAGCTTACGGGGCCATGCATTTTTATGTTGATTTAGAAAAAGGCAGAAGAATCTTTGCTCCTCTTCATAACCTGCTTCCCGGATGGGCCATTCCTCAATACATTCTGGATATTCCAGGAGGCGCTGGAAAAACTCCGGCCTTTAATCCTGAGAGTTTTGAATTTAGTGGAAAGCTAATTAATAAAGATTCCGAAATTATCTCACTTAAATAATCTCTTATTTATACATTTTCTTTAAGGCCTTAAGATCCAGATCACTCAGACCATTTTTAGTCGTCGTTGGATTTTGACGAAGTCTTTCAACCATACAGTAGTTCATGATTGAGTAGCTATCATAATTTGTTAGCTTCACTCCTGGAACATAATCCAATCCTTGATAGTCTTTCATCTCAGAGACTTCGATTAAAGGAGAATAAATTGAAGCTTGGACGTAACTATTAAAAATATCATCAGACAGAATTTTTTGACAGTCACGATCGCCTGCTAATTCATCGCGCTCATGCTCATGCATCAGTCCTGCTAAATGGCCAAACTCATGAATGATATTTTGTTTAAAAACTAATTCACTATTTTTTGCGCTCACCTTTTCTTTCATATCTTCACGAACTAAATCGGGATGAAGAAAATAAGCAAAAGCTTTTTTATTTGTGTCGACATCAATATGTCCGTTTTTTCCAATAGAGGCCATGCCATGCTGACTCATTGATGAAGGGACATTTGATTTTTTATTTGAAGAAAGATAGATCGCGACGTCTTCTGTTTTAATTCCTTCGCTACACTCTCTCCAACCAACAAAAGAAATACCTGTACGCTCAATCGTGTACTCAGTATTAATCCAATTTTTTACTTTTTCTTGAAGCTCTTTTTCCCATGGGCCAAACACTTTTGC
>JACCDZ011239978.1_pt1 | contig 11237 bp, 9 predicted proteins | sample 7449551 | NCBI WGS metagenome assembly JACCDZ01 (sample SAMN15323452, study PRJNA562643) | freshwater metagenome | isolation source: river surface water | place: USA:Blue River Watershed | collected 2017-08-18
CACTCGCCAATTGCGCCATCTGCAGCATTTCGCCAGAAACGTCGGTCAAATGCACTTGGTGGCCTTGCGCGGCAAGCCATAACGCCAATTGTCCTTGCCCGGCGCCAATGTCCAAAACCCGGGTCGGCGTGGCTAAATCTGGCAGTTCACTTAAATCGCGTTGCAGCACCAACTGACGTAACCGGCCCTTGCTGGTCTGATAAATATTCTGCTGGAATTTCGCCGCGATGCTGTCAAAATTGCGATCGGTAGTTTTCTTGGACATGTCGAATGTTATTTCCGTTTAAAGTCTTTTTCTCACCAGTGTTTATGCTGGTTTTCCTCATTTGCATGGGAATGCTTTTGGCAAAACGCCGTCCAATCTTGGCAAAAACTTGCACTATCGCCGGACTCTTGCTGTTATGGACCGCAACCACTAAACCTGTGGTGGATTTAATCGCTGCGCCACTAGAATTTGCTTACCCTAAATACGCCGGGCAACCGATTTTGCACATTTGGGTGCTGGGCTGTAGTCACAGCGACAGCGAATTTTTACCGGATTATAACAGGCTCGAACCTTGTTCGCAGACGCGAATGTTGGAAGCTGTGCGGATTTGGCAGCAAAACCCAAGCGCAACCCTGCACCTAAGTGGCAGCATTACAAACCGACGACTGCAGCATACCGCGGTAGCGCGTGACTTCGCGCATCAACTTGGTGTGCCGCTTGCGCAAATCCAGCTGCATCCACAAGCCTTTAATACCCAACAAGAAGCCGAGCTGGTGGTGCCAATGCTGCTTAATGCGACAGCAGGTGCACAACACCCACAAGTTGCCCTCGTCACTTCCGCCATGCATATGACCCGGGCAATGCGCTGGGCACAAGCCAATGGCTTAACACCGATCGCGGCACCAACTGATTTTACTATCCGCCGCAAATTCGCTGAGCATAAGCCGGAAGGCTGGGTGCCAAACGAGCGTGCGTTACTTGGCTTCAGCTACGCGCAATACGAGTATCTCGGCTTAATCGCGCAGTGGTTTATTCTGCAACGCTAAGCCGGGTTATAAATATCAATAAATTCAACGTCTAAGTCGGTATTCGCCGCTAACCACTCCCCGAGCGCTTTGACGCCGTATCGCTCAGTCGCGTGATGACCTGCAGCAATAAAGTGAATGCCGAGTTCATTGCTGCAGTGGATAGTTTGCTCAGAGACTTCGCCACTAATAAACAAATCAACACCGAGTGCTGCTGCGGCTTCGATATACCCTTGGCCACCGCCACTACACCACGCCAGTTTTTTCACAGCGCCAATGCCAGCATCCTGCACCAACGGCTCACGCCCAAGTTGTTTGGCGATTAATGCTGCCACATCCGCCAGCGCCATACTTTGCGCAAATTCGCCGCTTTGCAGCACACCTATTGGTTCAACTGTAAGCACAGGTCGCACTTGGCTAACGCCAAACAATTGGCCTAGCTGAGCGTTATTGCCAAGTGCTGGATGGATATCGAGTGGCAAATGATACGCAAACAAATTAATATCGTGTTTGAGCAAGCGTTGCAGCCGCGCTTTTTTCATGCCAACAACTTCTGGTGCTTCGCCTTTCCAAAAATAACCATGATGCACAATAATCGCATCTGCACCGACGGCGATAGCATGATCAATCAGCGCCTGTGAAGCGGTGACTCCAGTCACAACTTTGCTGATCTGTGCTTTACCTTCCACTTGCAAGCCGTTTGGGCAATAGTCGCGGACCTTGGCGCAGCCAAGCTCAGTTTCTAATAAATCGGTTAAATCGCTACGACTAATCATTGGCTTGTTCCTCTGTCACTTGCTGAGCTAGTTTATTTTTCGCTTCAATCCACTGCGCCATAAATTTGGTGCTGCGATGATGATGATGTTTCAGCATGCTACCAGTAAAATTTTGCAGACGATGTGCCTGCAATTCTTGCCGCACTTGCTCCATCCGCTGCCAAATCATCGGTAGCCATGCACTTTTGGCAAATCTTTTTTGCAAAATTGCATCGCCACACTGCTGCGCTTGATGCCACAGCTCTGCTTGCTGATACAACTGTACTGTGGCGGCAATAAGTTCGGCGTCAGTTTCGGCCACCACGCCGCACCACTGACCAGTCTGCGGCTCAGTCATCGCTTCGGCGCCAATCGCTGTGGTGACGCTGGGGGTACCGGTCAGCATGGCATCGATAAATTTGCCTTTGAGTCCTGCCCCAAACGGAATTGGAGCAAGGCAAAGCCGGCTTTGGGCAAGCACCTGCCGGGAATCATCTGCCCAACCTTTGACTAAAAAGCCGAGCTTCACATCATGCAACGCTGTCGCTTTTGGCGGCGGGTAAGCACCATAAATATGTAACTCAACTTCCGGTAATTGTTTACGGATCTGCGGCCAGATCCGGCGCAGTTGTAACACTGCTTGCCAATTGGGTTCATGGCGGAAATTACCGATAAAACAACAATGTTGCCGCGAAGCGAATTCTACCCGCGGCAATGTCTCGTCTATTTCAATTAGAAATGGCACATACAACAGCTGACTCGCTGGCACCGAATATTCGTCTTGTAACAATGCCATTTCATACTCAGAAATGGTCAGGGTTAAATCACAACGCAAAATGGCGGCGATTTCACGCTGTGCAAGTTCCGAACGCAGATCAGCGCGGGTCACGGCCCTTTGTTGCTTAAATGCTTGATGGCGGGCGGCTCTTAAACAATGTAAATCTTCACTGTCGAGCAGCTTCAGCGCGGTTGGACACATTTCATCGACCCGCCAGCCAAATTGCTCTTCGAGCATAAAGCGATCGAACAGCACCACATCGGGCTGCCAGCTTGCAAGTTGCTCATCAAAGGATGAAGAATTTAGTTCGATTTGGACTTCGTCGACGCCCCAACTGGTTAAATCAAAACGATGGACCGATAACTCAGCTGGGCTTGCGAAGATAATTCGCCATTGTTTTTCTCGAAAAATCTGAATGAGGCTGAGCATCCGCCAGCCAGCAGCGGACGAATTAGGTTCAGGCCAGACATAACCTAAGATCAACAGTAATGGCATCAATGCCTCCTTTAACAAGCAGTTATTGTACCTCAGCCGGCCCTTAGAAACACAGAAGTAGTTGAGAGTCACAGCTTCAGTGGTATGATGACCCGACCAGATTTTGGAACTTTAGTTATGAGCATAGAAGAAAGTCGTTACCGACCATTTGAAGAAGCATCCCACAGCATTAGTCATGGCCTTGGCGCCTTATTAAGCGTGGTTGGTACTGTATTGATTTGGCAAAAAGCCCACACTATTGCAGATTGGCAACAATTCGCAGCAGCTTTGTTATTCGGTTTTAGTTTAATTTTGTTATACACCTGTTCTGCCTGTTATCACGGCAGTATGGTTGCCAAAACCAAAGCGCGCTGGCGCAAATTAGACCATGCGGCGATTTACGTATTAATTGCCGGCACATATACACCTTTTACCATGATCAGTATGCGTGATAGTTGGGGTTTTTATTTGGTACTGGTGATTTGGGCTATAGCAATCGCCGGGGTTATCATGGAATTTGTCGCCCATTTAAAATTCAAGAAACTAAGCCTTGTGCTCTATTTAGTGATGGGTTGGTTGGTGATGGTCGCTATTGGTCCACTGACCACACACGTGCCAAGCGGCGGTCTCTGGTGGTTATTAGCCGGCGGCCTTTGTTATTCCGGCGGCGTTATTTTCTATGTGATGCGTAAACTGCCATACCATCATTTGATTTGGCATTTATTTGTGATGGCCGGGAGTGCTTGCCATTTTATCGCCGTGTATGCCTTTGTGTTACCGCAATAATTGAGACATCCTTAGCGAAAAAAGGGCTGTGTAAACACAGCCCTTTTTTTATTTGGCCATTTTAACAGCCATTGGTTTGCAGATAACTTACCGCATTTTGTGCTCGGACTATGCCAAAACCATAATACACGTCACGCCCGGCAGTCCCGCGATCTTGCGCCGTTGCCGTCAAGGCCGTTCTGATCCGCGAGGCTGAACATGTCGGGAATTGACTCCATACCAACGCAGCAACACCAGTCACATGCGGAGTCGCCATTGAAGTGCCACTGAGCGTTGCGTAACTATTATTTTTATAAGTTGAATAGACGCTAGAGCCTGGAGCGGCAATTTCAACTTGGCTATTGTACTGCGAGTAACTTGCGCGGTTACGGCTACTGTCAACCGCAGCTACAGACATTACTGAGCTATAAGATGCTGGATAAGACAAGCTGCTATTCCCTGCATTCCCCGCCGCGGCCACTAACAACATGCCGCCTTGATAGAAACTTGCCAGTGCATTTTGTTCCGTCGCATTTGACGATGAGCCGCCTAAACTCATATTCACCACTTTGGCACCGGCATTTTTACAGCTTTGGATCGCAGTGACTAAGTTTGAAGCTGTGGTCCAGTTGCCTGAATTATTGAAGATTTTGACGATATGCAGCCCTAACTTCGCTGACGGGTTCACGCCGACCACGCCAATATTGTTGCGACCAATCGCGGCTATGGTACCCGCGACATGAGTACCATGACCATTACCATCTGTGGACCAAGAACCATGACCAGAGAAGGCATAACCAGTAACGCCGCTGCTTGGCAAATCTGGATGGCCCAAGGTGTAGCCTGTATCGATGATACAGGCCTTGGTATTACTGGTGTATGCATCACTGACTAACGGGGCTTGCACCATCGTGATCCCATAAGGCACCGACTCAGCGTACAAATAACGTTTTGTATCAACTTCAATATACTCAACAGCGCCAGAATTATTTAATTCAGAAATTTGCTCCAGACTAAGCTTCGCCACACTGAAATTGAACTCAGGCACATGGCGGGCATCACTCACCAGCGCATTGCGTAAAATTGTTGCAGCACCCTGCTCAGAGAAGCCCTGATCAGTCCCGCCTTTGGTCCCGGCTGCACTAGCAAAGCCAGCCATCGAAGTTGTTGCGCCAGATTTATATTTAATAATGTATTCTTGTGCCGAAATTTGACTACTCATCGCCACACAAAATGCCAAACTACTGAATTTTATCATTGTTGATTTCGTTGGTTTCATCGTGGATCTATCCAATCATTAATAAGGGTTGGGAAGTTCATTGCTGAACAAATAGCCGTCGGTATGAGCTAGCTCCGACTTCAAGCAAACTACCCATAAATCGATGTATCTAAAAGGGATCCAAATGACAAAGAAATGATTAATATTTGATATTTTTATGATGTGGCGGTTTCGCTCGCTGCCAATTGCTTTAATCGCACCCAAAAGGTGGTTCCCACTTGCTCTTGGCTGACAAAACCAATACTACCGTCGTGACTTTCAACAATTTTGCGACAAATAGTGAGACCAAGCCCGGTGCCTTCTTTGGCTCGACTATCTGAGGCATCGGCCTGACTAAATTTTTCAAAGATCCTTGATTGGAATTGCTCAGGGATACCTTCACCTTGGTCAATCACTTCGACCAACGCATCTTCGCCGTCGAGGCTAAGTTTCAAGGTCACTTCGCCCGCTTTGCGGGAGAATTTCACAGCGTTAGACAACAAGTTATCAATGACTTGTCGGATCCGAAGTGCATCTGCGTCGACTTGAACCAGCGTTTGCGCGGGTTGGAAACTCAAGCTGACTTGATATCGTACGGCGTAACTGTCCATGCCTTGAATGGCGTCCCGACATAATTCGACCAAATTAATAGGTCGACGGTGGATCACAAATTTGCCCGCTTCGAACTTTTGTACGTCTAATAAATCATTGATGAGCTGTGACAAGCGTTCGCAGTTACTGACCGCGGTATTTACCAATAAATCATAAGACGCCGAACCCGGTTCAACGACGTGTTGGGCTATCAATCCCACAGCCCCCCGAATCGAGGTCAACGGCGTGCGCAGTTCATGGGACACTGTTGAGATAAACTCATCTTTGAGCTTATCTAACCTGGTCAATTCGCGGTTGGCTTTGGCGACTTCGTTCAAGCTTTTTTCCAATTGCTTTGTGCGAAGCGATAAAGTCAACGAACTCTCCTCGAGCGCACGTGTGCGTTCGGTCACTTTAGTTTCTAAAATCAACTGTGCTTTAGCGCGCTCTTGCACTGAGTTTTGCAATAGCCGGTTAATTTCCCGGAAATGGCGCATCCGATATAAGTGAACACCGAGAACAAATAGCAGGAGCAATACAACCGCCAGCACTTGCACTGCGCGGTATTGCCACCAATTGGGTAAAACTTCAATATTTAACGTCAGCGGCAGCGTGTTAAACAAACCATGGTTATTACTGCCGCGAACTTCGAGTTGATAAGTCCCGACTGGTAAATTCGAATAATAAGCAGCCCTTTTACCAGTTTGCATAATCCATTCGTTGTCAAACCCCTTCAATCGATACATATATTGGTTACGCATCACATCGTGGAAATCGAGACTTGAAAATTCAAATTCAACACTAGTGTCTGAGGGATTCAGCGTCAGATCTGGCCACACCGCGCGATGTGGCAGCAGTTTCAACGGTCGATTGTTAACTAAAACCCGAGAAATGGCGATTTGCGGTTCAGCGTCATTTTTCCAGATCAACGCAGGTTCAACCATTGACACTCCGTCAATAGTCCCGATGTAGAAAGTCCCTGCGCCATCGTCAAAAAACGATTTGAAAATAAGTTCAGTTGCAGCCAAGCCATCTTGCTGAGTAAAAGTGATAAGTCGCGAACCGTCACTTTGTTTCATGCTGAGGCCCTTGGACGACAACAACCATATATTTTGTTGTTGATCGGTGTAAGCGCCAAAGATGTTGTCACTGGGCAGGCCACTACGACTATCTAATAGCTGTTGACTATGATTGACTGGGTCATAAACGACCAAGCCTTTCGCTGTACAAATCAAAATGGTATTAATAGGCCCAGTTTCAATACATTGCACATCGCCACTTGGAAGTTGTAGTCCCGAGCCCACAATCTCACTGATGTTCGTTACTTTGCCGGTTGCACGTTCCAAGCGGAACACCCCAGAATATCGACTACCAATCCAAACATCTTTGGCTTGCACCAACATCGATTGCACAGCGTCACCGACTTTGCTGGTAATTTCGCTGTTGAGGAATTTCTGCACTGTCCCGACTTGGCCGTCTTTGCCTGGTTGCCAATGTAAAACACCATCCCCCCAAAGCCCGATCCAAAAACCACCATCCGCTTCGATAGTTAAATCTCGAATATTGGCGGAAACGCCTTTTGCCAAATTAAATGGCTCGGTTACCAATTCAAGCGTTTGTTGCTGTCGGTTTACTCGAAATAGTCCCGAATCGGTGGCCGCGACCAAAGTGCCATCGACATCGGTTTTGATGGAATTGACTCGACCGCCGGTCTCATAACGGCGCATCGTTTCCGTACTTTTATTGATTTGATAAAGATGTTCGGCGCTGCCAAGCCATATCTCATCGCCTTGAGCGTAAACGCTGGTCACGCCAAACGACAATGGATCTCGTGCCGTTGCAGGCATCACATCAACGAGACTGGTAAATGCCGACTTACTGTGCCGCGCGTAAAATAACCCGCTTTCTCGCGAACCGAGCCATAAGACGCCTGAGCGATCGAGGAAAATTGAACGCACATTGACTGTCGGAAGCAAAGATTGCTGCTTACGAAAGGTTAAATATTCAAAGCGTTGCGGATGTACACGAAACAACCCGTTATAGGTGCCAAGTAACAGCATCCCTTGTTGGTCGGCAGAAAGAGCATTGATAATTGGTGCTTTGCCATTGGCAAAAAATGGCACCTGACTGAGCTGCATATTAGTAGGGTCTAAGCGAAAAAGGCCCTGGCGACTGCCAATCCAAACCTTGTCGTCATTCGAAAATAACGATCGAATTTCGTTATCACGCCCTTTGCCATTGGGAAATGGCAGTATGGCAAGACTCAGCCCGTCTTGCTCGGTATAACGATGCATGCCATTGGATGTACCGACCCAAATCGCGCCATCACTGCTTTGGGCCAAGCTCCATACCCGAGGACTGATTAAGCTACGAAGTTGCCCCGGCGCGCCAATGCGTTGCATGGTGCCGTCCGGCTTAATTCGGTTTAGACCACCAGTGCTGCCGATCCAAATCGAACCGTCCTTTCCTTCCATTAAAGTCTGAATTTGTAAACTGGCCAAACCATCAGGGTTACTGTTATCAACCACATACCGAGTTAACTCGCCAGTGACACCATCAATTTTGCTAAGACCATAACCCCAAGTCCCTGCCCACATATTTTTGTTGCGGTCAATAAGCAGAAACCCGACATCTTGAGAGCCCAGTTGTTTCTTCTCTTCAGGGGTAAGCACTTGGAATTCAGCAAATTGATATCCGTCAAAACGCAGTAATCCAGAGTTTGTTGACGTTAACCAAATATAACCGTGACTATCTTGGGTGACACTATAAATGGTCGCATTTGGCAGCCCATCACCAACCCCAATTCGTTTGAAATCTTGAAATGCCCATGCGTGCCCACAAAACAACGCGAACAGGTAACAGAAGCAACCAATCAAATATCGGCTAACACGCAGACTCAGAATAACCTCCACCCTGGACAATTAGTTCGAGCCACAGCAAGAAACTGGATGAAAAATCGTGGCTTACTAATTAAGCTAACATAGCACAGCACAGAAGACTTTACAGTGAGCGCTAATTAATTTCGTGGTTTTCCTTTCGCTTACCATTGCAATCCCCTAAAATCGCCCACAACTTATCTGCATCTTTTTCATCTTGTTTTTCGGAGATCTTCATGTCTAATCCTAAACACAGCCGACTGTTAATTCTCGGCTCAGGCCCTGCTGGATATACCGCAGCGGTTTATGCTGCGCGCGCCAATTTAAATCCAGTATTGATTACCGGTATGCAACAAGGTGGCCAACTGACCACCACTACTGAAGTAGAAAATTGGCCGGGTGATCCACATGGTCTGACCGGTCCTGCATTAATGGAGCGGATGCGTGAACACGCTGAAACTTTTAATACTGAGATCGTGTTTGACCACATCCACACAGTGGATCTGCAGCAAAAACCGTTTTTACTTACTGGTGACAATGGCAGCTACAGCTGTGATGCGTTGATTATCGCCACAGGTGCTTCGGCAAAATACCTAGGTTTAGAATCTGAACAAGCCTACAGCGGTCGTGGTGTTTCTGCATGCGCGACTTGTGATGGCTTTTTCTATCGCAATCAAAAAGTTGTGGTAGTTGGTGGCGGTAACACCGCTGTTGAAGAAGCGTTATACCTGTCGAATATTGCAGCAGAAGTCCACTTAGTGCACCGCCGCGATAGCTTCAAGGCAGAGAAAATCCTGATCGACCGCTTAAATGCAAAAGTAGCCCATGGCAACATCGTGCTGCACACTCACCGTGAACTGGCCGAAGTTTTGGGCGATGACATGGGCGTTACTGGTGTGCGTTTAGCCTCAACCAAAGGCGAAGCTGAAGAGCAAGTTGCAGTGCATGGCGTCTTTATTGCCATCGGCCACAAGCCAAATACCGATATTTTTGCCGGTCAATTGGCAATGAATGGTGGCTATTTGGTGGTGAAGAGCGGTATCGAAGGCAATGCCACGCAAACTAGCATCCCTGGTGTGTTTGCCGCAGGCGATGTCTCTGACCATATCTATCGCCAAGCAATTACGTCAGCAGGCACCGGTTGTATGGCGGCCTTGGATGCTGAACGTTACTTGGATGCATTGGACAAATAAGCCAAGTGCCTATTTGGCTCACCGAACTTAGCGCGGATCCGAAAATTTTCCCAGATCCGCGCAAAGCATTAAAATCCCCCGATGGCCTGTTGGCGATGGGGGGAGATTTATCACCCGCTCGACTTATTCACGCCTACCAACACGGGATTTTTCCTTGGTTTAATCATGATGACCCTTTGTTATGGTGGTCGCCATCTATACGTGCGGTGTTCACTCCCAATAGCTTGCAGCTTTCGCGAAGCTTAAGAAAAACCCTGAAAAAACATAATTTCAGTTTTTCATGCAATAAAAAATTTCACGAAGTAATGGCGCTGTGCGCACAAACTCGGCAACAAACTACCGGCACCTGGATCCAGCCTTGCATGCAACAAGCGTATGGCGAACTTCACCAATTAGGGGTTGCCCACAGCATCGAAGTCTGGAGTGATGACACTTTAGTCGGCGGTTGTTACGGTCTGCAAATTGGCAGTTTATTTTGCGGCGAATCCATGTTCAATCTAGTACCCAACGCAGCCAAATTTGCACTGATTATGTTGCAATATCATCTCAGTCGCTATACTGACGGTTTAATAGACTGCCAAATGCCAAATCCTTTTTTAATGCAAATGGGCGCAACCCCCTTGCCCAAAAGTGATTACTTGGTACTGTTATCCGATCGGCGTGATTGGTCCGTGCCAAACGACATGTGGCAGCCGCGCACGCTGAATTGGTCAAGTGAGGAACCAAACTGATGTCGGAAAGTTTACAACTCGCCATTACCGACCTTCATCCCTGCAATTATTTGGCCGAGGCAGAAGAACGTTTAGTCTTTACACTGCCAGAACAACCGCTTTCCGCAGAGTTTTACCTTCAGTTGATGCGCTATAACTTTCGGCGCAGCAGTGCGCAACTTTATCGGCCTTATTGCCCAAACTGCCAAGCTTGCCAGTCTGTGCGTTTGGCGAGATCGGAATTTACCCTATCGTCTTCGCAAAAACGACAGCTATCTCGTGCGCAAAAAGCAGGCTGGAATTGGCGTTGGCAACAATCACCGGATGCTGCGGTATATTTTGATCTTTATCAGCGCTACATTGCCGCTCGTCATGCAGACGGCGTGATGTTCCCAGCCGATGTTAGTCATCTGCAGCAGTTACTCGATTGTAATTGGCTGCAGGTGAGCGTTTTTGAGCAATACCTTGGTGAACAATTGGTCGGTGCGATGATTCTGGATCATGTTCCGGATGGTATTTCTCTGGTTTATAGCTTTTTTGAGCCCGAGAGTGATTTTTCTCTGGGAACTTTGGCGGTGCTCGGTGCCAACCAACTCTGCCAGCAACAGCACTGGGAGTTTTTGTACCTAGGATATTGGGTTGAAGGCTCGCCAAAAATGTCTTATAAAAGCAAATTTCGGCCGCAACAGCGTCTTTGTACAGGTATTTGGCAATCATTTGCTTAAAAAGCGTGTTGTCGCTTTACTTATCCGCGCGATTTCGGCACAATCTGCGCAGTTTTTTTCCGGTTTAAATTTCTATAATTCTGAAGGGGCTCGTACGCTGC
>JACCDZ011890164.1_pt1 | contig 11233 bp, 10 predicted proteins | sample 7449551 | NCBI WGS metagenome assembly JACCDZ01 (sample SAMN15323452, study PRJNA562643) | freshwater metagenome | isolation source: river surface water | place: USA:Blue River Watershed | collected 2017-08-18
GATCCACACTGGCAGTGGCCAGCCACTCGGCCACACTCTGACCGCGCGTGGTGTCCATGCGCATGTCTAAGGGGCCATCGAAACGAAAAGAAAAACCCCTGTCGGGGTTGTCAATTTGGGGGGAGCTGATCCCCAGGTCCATCAACACACCGGCAATGCTGCCTGCGGGCAATTCGCCCAGGTTGCGAAAACCATCATGTCGAATGGAGAAACGTGCATCCTTGATGTTGGCAGCTTCAGCAATGGCTTCGACATCTTTGTCAAAAGCAATCAAGGCCGCACCTTCAGGCAGACGCGACAAAATCAAACGTGAATGACCACCACGACCAAAGGTTGCATCCACATAAATATTTTTTTCGGCGGTTACGCCTGCATTGCCTAACAATGCATCAACCGCTTCAGTGAGCAAGACGGTGGTGTGTTGCCAAGTAGTCGTCACGCAGGCCTCAGAACGAAAAGTCCTTAAAGACATCGGGCATGTCGCCCTGCATGGCTTTCGCCTCTTGGGTGTCGTAGGCTGTTTTGTCCCACAACTCAAAGTGATTGCCCATACCCAGCAAGATGGTGTCTTTGGCAATGCCCGCGGCAGCTCGCAACTCAGGGGAGATCAATACGCGACCCGTGCCATCCATCTCCACATCCATGGCGTTGCCCAAGAAAATACGTTTCCACCATTGCGCTTCCATGGGCAGCTGGGCAATGCGCTCACGGAATCGCTCCCACTCCGTTCTGGGGAAGACCATCAAACAGCCATGAGGGTGTTTCGTGATGGTCAATTGACCACCCGCTGTGGCGCTCAAAACCTCGCGGTGACGCGTAGGCACCGACAGGCGGCCTTTGGCGTCCAAACTCAACGAAGATGCACCTTGAAACACTTGATTCTCAATTCCTGATCGATACACACGCAATTTGGGTATTTCTCCCACTTAATTGCACTTTTTTGCACTGTATCAGGAATTCACCACCTCGCAAGGGGGTTTTCGAGTTTTTTTCAATGAAATCAAGGGCTTAGAACGCTCTTTGCATCAGAATTTAGCAGAAAAAACTGTTGAAAATTAGGCACTTAGAAGTTTGTCTGCAAGTAACTTCTGAGACTTTTCATGCGTCAAAAAAAATTGACATTTTTTTCACTTTTTTTTCTGTCCACTTTGTTTTCTTTCAATTCAAGAAAAAAGGCTCCTGATGGAGCCTTTTTGAAATGAAAAGAAAATGCCTTTTCAATCACCAAACATTTTCTGTTTGAGTTCGCGGCGCTGCTGAGCTTCCAAGGACAAATTGGCTGTGGGGCGCGCCAACAAACGTCCCACACCAATGGGTTCGCCTGTTTCGTCGCAATAACCGTAATCGCCCGCATCAATGCGTTGAATGGATTGCTCGATTTTCTTCAAAAGCTTGCGTTCACGATCGCGCGTACGCAACTCCAGCGCATGTTCTTCTTCAATGGTGGCGCGGTCAGCGGGATCGGGCACCACCACGGTGTCTTCACGCAAATGCTCAGTGGTTTCGCCAGCGTTCGCCAAGATGCCTTGCTTTAAAGCCACCAATTTGAGGCGGAAAAATGCCATTTGCGCATCGTTCATGTAGTCGTTGTCGGACATGGCCATGACCTCTGCGTCGGTAAGTTGATCAGGCGTCTTCTTTTTCCAGTTATTGGCCAACTTAGGGTCTTTTTTAACGGCAACAAAGGGGGGAGGTGTGAGAACTTGTGAAGGCATGTTTTGGAGATAACTGGCTTTTGCAGCCGTAGAAGCCACCGATTGGGCCATCGATGGCACTGTAATTTGGGCAAGTCGCGCTGAAGGACGAACCGCACGTGCGGGAACATCACCCGTGGCCACAGGTGCAGCAACGGGTGCTGCAGGCGGTGTGACGACTTTCTCAGCTTTTGCAGGCTTGGCTGGCTTTTCTGCTTTGGCAGGGGCAACAGGCTTGGCGACGGGTTTCGTGACAGGTTTAGTGACGGGTTTGGTTTCTGTCTTGGCGACCGGTTTGGCTGAGGCTTTTTCAGGCGCTTTGCTTGCACCTTTGGGTGCGACTTTGGCCGGTGCTTTGACTGGCGCTTTGGCGGCTGCAGATGGCTTGGCCGTTGGCTTGGCAGCCACTTTGGCGGCTGCTTTTGGCGCAACTTTCGGTGTGGGCTTGGCAACTGTTTTGGCCGCACTTTTCACCACGGGTTTTGCAGCAGGTTTGGCCTTTACAACAGGCTTGGCAGCGGGCTTGGCAACCACTTTAGCGCTGGCTTTGACATTGGCTTTAACAGGGACTTTGACAGGCGTCTTAGACGCTGTTTTGGCCTTGGTTTGAACCACAGGCTTGGCAGAAGCTTTGTTGGTTTTGGTCACGGGTTTGGTTGCAGGTTTGGCTGCAGGCTTGGCCGACGCTTTAGGCGCAGCCTTCTTCACAACAGGTTTGCCCTTGGCCACGGCTTTGGTGACAGCAGTCTTGACTGCTTTCGCAGGCGCGGGTTTGCTCAGTTTTTTGGCCGGTGCAGCCGATTTGGCTTTGGCACTCGCTGCTGTACTGGTTTTTTTCACTGCGGTTTTTGAGCTCGTTTTAAGGGGCTTTTTCACGTCCTGTCTCCTAGCCGTGGCGGCTTACGTGCCCCTCAAGGCACCAGCCATTTGCAAATGAATTGTGGTCATCGGCTCATTTGCGTCAAAACCCATATTTTTCGACCTTCTGGGCGCATCGGAACCCCAATTAAGGGACCCCGTCAGGGCGCAGATTGTAGCGACTGAAAGCCCTCAAAACGCTTTCTGGAAAACTAAACCAAGCATTGCTCCAAACCTTGCAACAAAATGTCTTTGGGCAGGTCAATGCCAATGAACACCATTTTGCTGACTTTGGGCTCGTTTTCAGCCCAAAGTGGTCCCAAATCGCTGCCCATCAGCTGGTGAACGCCTTGGAAAATAACTTTCCGCTCGGTGCCCTTCATGTTCAAAACACCCTTGTAACGCAGCATGCGGGGACCGTAAACATTCACGATGGCGCCCAAAAAGTCTTCCAACTTGGCGGGCTCAAAAGCTTTGTCTGATTTGAAGACAAAGCTCTTCACATCATCGTCAAAGTGATGGTGGTGGCCATGCCCCTCCCCTTGATGCGAGGGGTGATTGCAGTGCTCGCCATGTTCGTGGTCATGATGATCATGGTGCTCATGGCCATGATCGTGCCCGCAATGCTCATCGTGCACATGCGGCGCTTCTTCTTTCAAAAAGTCAGGATCAATGTCCAATTTGGCATTCAAGTTGAAACCACGCAAATCAAACACTTCTGCCAATGACACCTCACCAAAATGCACCACCTTTTGAGGCGCACGGGGGTTCATGTGCGCCAAACGGTGCTGCAAAGCCTCGAGTTCAGGTTTGGAAACCAAATCCGCTTTGCTGATGAAGATCTGATCGGCAAAACCCACTTGCCGACGCGCTTCCTGGCGATCGTTCAATTGCTGCGCCGCATGCTTGGCATCCACCAAGGTCAGGATCGAGTCCAACAAAAAGCTTTCCGCAATCTCATCGTCCATGAAAAACGTTTGCGCCACAGGCCCAGGATCAGCCAGCCCCGTGGTCTCAATGACCACGCGCTCAAAGTCGAGCTCACCCTTGCGCTTCTGAGCCGCCAGCGTCTGCAAGGTCGTCCGCAAATCTTCCCGAATCGTGCAGCAAATGCACCCATTGCTCATTTGAATGATTTGCTCATTCGTGTCCGACACCAGAATGTCGTTGTCAATGTTCTCTTCGCCAAACTCATTCTCAATGATGGCAATCTTCTGGCCATGCGCCTCCGTCAACACCCGCTTGAGCAGCGTCGTCTTACCCGAACCTAAAAAGCCCGTCAGGATGGTTGCAGGAATCAAAGCCATGGAAATACTCCGAGAGACAGAAAACAAAAGAGGACTGAAGTGTACCCACCCCAGAAAAAACTCAGCAGAACGAGGTTGGAATCGGCTACCAATGGTCATTCCTGGGCAAGGATGACTTGTGCGGGTAACGATTTCTGGTACCCCAGTATGAGGCACCCGCACAAGGCGTCATTGTCCAGGAAGCGTGTGAAGTGAAGTTCAAAGCTTCTTAACCACTACCAAGCCCTTGAGGTACTCCCCCTCAGGAAAATAAACAGTCATAGGATGGTCCGGCGCCCCTTGCAGCCGCTCACTGATGTACCCATCCACCCCTGCATCCGTCCCCGCAGACGCCACAATCTTGTGAAACAAATCGGCGCTGATCCCACCCGAGCAAGAGTAAGTGAACAACTCACCCCCCGGTGCCAACAACTTAAACGCCAAGCGATTGATGTCTTTGTACGCCCGCGCAGCCCGATCGGCATGCGCTGCTGTCGGCGCAAACTTAGGCGGATCCAGCACGATGGCATCAAACTGCACACCTTGCTCAATGAAAGACCGCAGCGACGCATTGACATCCGCATCCATGAACGTGGTGCGCGACAACTCAAAACCATTCAGCAACACATTTGCCTTGGCCTTTTCCAAAGCAGGCCCCGACGAATCAATCGACGTTACATGGGCTGCGCCACCCGCCAAAGCCGCCACACTGAACCCACCCGTGTAGCAATAGCAGTTGAGCACACTTTGAAACTTGCGAAACAGCGTGTGTTGGTAAAAGCGGTAACGACTGTCGCGTTGGTCCAAATAAAAACCAGTCTTGTGGCCTTCGGCAATGTTCAGCAACAGCTGCCACTGATGCTCTTGCAGCGTGATCTCTGTGGGACCTTCCCCGCGCAGCCAACCCGTCACCTCAGGCAAACCTTCGAGTGAGCGCACATTGGCGTCTGAGCGTTCGTAAAGCTTGGTCAAGCCTGTGGCTTTGAGCAGCGCATCGGCCATCACATCTTTGAAACGCTCCGTGCCGCAAGAGGTAAATTGCGCCACCAAAGTATCGTCATAACGATCAACCACCAAGCCTGGCAACCCGTCAGATTCGCCATGGACCAAACGCATGCCATTGCTTTGAATGTCAAACAAACTGCGCGCTTGCACCGATTTGTGAATCAGCCCTTCGATGAAGGCTGCATTAATGCGCGGCGCTTCATCAAAACTCCAAACCCTTGCGCGAATGCGCGAGGTGGGGCTGAAAGCCGCCCACGCCAAAAACACACCTTCATGTGACTCCACGCGCACGGTTTCACCGGCATCGGCGCTGCCCTTGGCAATGGCCGATTCAAAAATCCAGGGGTGTTGGCGTTGCAAAGAGCGCTCTTTGCCAGCTTTGAGTCGAATCGTTTTCATACTGCCATTGTCCCACTCTCGGTGGTTCAAAACAGATGCCGGTGCCGCCGATTATTTTTTCTCTGCATTGCCATTACCGCGCTTAGCGCGTGGGTGCGCCGCGTCATAAGCCTTGGCCAAATGCTGAAAGTCCAAACGTGTGTAGACCTGCGTGGTGCTGATGTTGGCATGGCCCAGCAGTTCTTGCACCGCGCGCAAATCGCTGCTCGACTGCAGCACATGACTGGCAAACGAATGACGCAACATGTGGGGGTGCACAGGGGTGGCCAAGCCCGCCAACAAACTCCGGCGCTTGAGGCGCTGCCAAACCGACTGCGCTGTGAGGCGCGTGCCATGCTTGCCCGGAAACAGTGCCAGCGCTGCGTCCGACAAACCGGGCACTGATTGCGTCATCATGCCCATGGCTTGGCTGCGCAAGGGCAACCAGTTTTCTAACGCCTTGATGGCCGCTTGTCCCAAAGGCACCGTTCTGCGCTTGCCGCCCTTGCCCTGCACCATCACTTCGGCACCTTGCAAGTCAATCCAGCCGCGGCCCTTGTTGGAAGCTTCCGTACTTGCCACCACATCCAAACCCGTGAGCTCGGCCACACGCAAGCCACAGCCGTACAACAGTTCCACCATGGCGGCATCCCGCGCTTCTAACCAAGGATCGTCTGCTTCTTCGGTGTGCTCGGCCAATTGGACGGCTTCGTCCACCCCCAAGGCTTTGGGCAAGGGCTTGGCCACTTTGGGCGCGCGCACGCCTTCAACGGGATTGTGCGAAATGAGGCTTTCACGCGCCAGCCAATGGTAGAAGCCGCGCCAGCCCGACAAGATGAGGGCAATGCCGCGGCCCGTGCGGCCGCCGCTGTGCATTTGCGCCACCCACCGGCGCACATGCAGGGTTTGAACTTGTGCCAAATCGACGTTGGCGACCTGCGCCAACTCAGTCAGTTTTTGCAGGTCTAAGGCATACAGCGTCGTGGTTCGCTCGGCCAGGCGTTTTTCAAAACGCACATGGTCGAGGTAACGAGCAACGCGCTCGTCCATGCTTTAAACCTCAGTCTTTCGTGGGCAACAAAGCCGACAGTGCCGCACTGCACAACTCACCCAAGTGCTCCAGGAAGTCTGTGCCCATGCCACTGTGAAAGCGTTGTGCATCGGGCGAAGCCAACACCAACAAACCAAACGGCGCTTGATCTTTGCTCAAACGCAAGGGCAACAAAGCCACCGATGCCGCTTGTGCGGGCTCTTGTAACCACTGCACAGCTTCCACACCTGAACTTGCACCGACAAATGGCGCTGTAAAACTGGCGGCAGCTTGCTTGACTTCATCGCTCACACTTTGGCTGTACGCTGCATTAGCAAAGGCTTCTGACACCCCCCACAAACGCACGCCGACTTGCGGCACTTGAAATCGTGCTTCAATGTTTTTCAAAGCAGACGGCACACGCTCAGCCGCAGGCGTCTGCAACAACTCACAAGCCCACTTTTGCAGCTTCTCGGTGATGATCATGTTTTCGTTGCCATGGCGAATCATTTCCATGATGCGCATTTCCAGTGCACGAATTTTGTCGCGCAGCATTTGCGCTTGGCGCTCTTGCAAGCTCACCGAACGGTGGTTGTCGGGGCTGAGCAATTGCACGGAGGCGAGTAACTGCGCATGACGCTCAAAAAAATCAGGCGTGTTGGCCAAAAAATCAGCGATGTCATCTTCGGTGATGGGGTTCATCGGATTGATAGAGGTGGGGGTCATGCCGGTCTTTCAAATCAAGGTAAGTTGGGAACGTCAATCTCGCCTTCAAACACCGATGTGGCAGGGCCTGTCATGAAGACGGCTTGCGACAGATCGTTTTTGGCAAGGCCTTGCCATTCAATGGTGAGGGTACCGCCATGGGTTTGCACGTCCACTTTGGGGTTGAGCAGGCCCATGCGAATACCGGCCACAACGGCGGCACAAGCGCCCGTACCGCAGGCCAAAGTTTCGCCGGCGCCGCGTTCAAATACGCGCAAGCGCACGGCATCGCGGCTCACAATTTGCATAAAGCCTGCATTGACGCGATTGGGAAAGGAGGGGTGGTGTTCAATCAAAGGGCCGTGAGTGAGAACGGGCGCGGTGTCCACGTTGTCGACCACCTGAACGGCATGAGGATTGCCCATCGAGACCACGGCCACAAGCGCTTCAGCGTCTGTCTTCGCAGCTTTCAACGGCAATTGCCAAACTTCGCAGCCATTGACCAGCGCGTGCTTCAAACCATCTGCTTTGAACGGCACTTTGAGCAAATCCAGTATGGGCGCACCCATGTTGACGGTGACGCGGCCATCGGCGTTCATTTGCAATTCAATTTCGACTTGCTGAACTTTCACACGAACGCGGTCTTTGGTGGTCAGGCCTTTGTCGCGCACATAACGCACGAAACAACGCGCGCCATTGCCGCAGTGCTCCACCTCGCCGCCATCGGCGTTGTGAATCACATATTCAAAATCCAGCGTGTCGTTGGGCGCGGGGCGCACCGTCAGAATTTGATCGGCGCCCACCCCAAAATGACGGTCGGCCAAGAAACGGTATTGAGCCGTGCTGAGATTGAAGCGCGCACGGGTTTCATCGAGCACCACAAAATCGTTGCCCGCGCCCTGCATTTTGGTAAAGCGAATTCGCATGGCCGAATTATCGTCTGTTCGGCGCATTGTTTGAACAATGCCAGCACGCCAATGCGACAAGCCTCGCACTAGGACCGATAATCCATCCATGGTGAGACCTCAACAACTATTGCATCCCCAGCGAGAACCCGCCGCCACAAGGCCGGCTGCCACGGTGCTGTTGCTGCGCGACAGTGCGCAAGGCATCGAAGTGCTCATGACGCGGCGCTCGTTGACAGCCAGCTTTGCACCTGGCGCTTATGTCTTTCCAGGTGGCGGCATTGACGCACTGGACGCGGCTTCTCATGCTCAGGCCCTGCAACGACCCACCCAAAGTGACCTGCACCTCACCCAAGCGATTGCCGCCATTCGGGAAAGCTTTGAGGAACTGGGCATTTTGCTGGCTTACCGCGCCGACCACAGCATGGCCACCGCGCAAGACATTGCCTTGCTCGATCGCAGCCAGCCCTTTGCCGCCCAATGCACCGCGCTGGGCTTGAAGTTGGCCGCCGATCAGGTTTATGTGTTGGCCCATTGGATCACCGACCGCGATTTGCCCAAACGCTTTGATGTGCCCTTTTTGGTGGCACGCATGCCAGAAGATCAAACGCCCGTGGCCGACGAATCGGAACAATTTGAGCCTGTGTGGGTGAGGCCCTCTGACGCCCTCAAACGCCACGAAGCCGGCGACTTTTTCATCATCTTCCCCACCATTCGCACCTTGCAGCGCCTCACGCCCTTTGCCAATGTGCAAGCCGTGTTGGACGCCTGCGCCGTCAATGACGAACCCTTGTGGACCAGCTGCCCGCGCGCAGGCTGGTTGGCAGGCAAAGAAGAGCGCTACATGGAACACGAATCGCCCTATGGCGAATTGGCCCTCACCAGCCCCGATGGCCAAATCGTGCACCACCTCGATTGGCAGTCCGATCAACCCGTGGCTTTGCTCAAAAATGTGCAACGCCTCACCGCGCCCAACCCAGGCGTGATGACTGGCCCCGGCACCAACACGTATTGGGTGGGCGATCCCCACAGCGGCTACATCGTGATCGATCCAGGCCCAGCCGACCCCGATCACTTGGACAAAATTTGGCGTGCCACCAGCGGCCAAATTCGCATGATTGTGTGCACGCATTCACACCCCGATCACTCACCCGGCGCCAAGCCTCTGCAGGCGCTTTGCCAAGGGGCCTCGCATGGCTTGCCACCTGTGCTGGGCTTGCCTTCTGCCAGCACGGCCAACGCACAAAGCCAATTCACGCCCGATCGTTCATTGGCCCACGGTGAAATTTTGAAAGTGGGCGAGCACAGCCTCAAGGTGCTGCACACCCCCGGCCATGCGGCCAACCACCTTTGTTTGGCCTTGCTCGAAGATGGCCTCTTGTTTTCTGGCGATCACGTGCTCAATGGCAGCACCACGGTGGTCAATCCGCCCGATGGCGGCATGACCGATTACCTCGATTCGCTTGATTTGTTGGCCGCCGAATGCCGCACCCATCAACTCGAATTTATCTTGCCAGCTCACGGCTATGTGCTGGGCTTTGCGGAACAAGCCATCGCCCAACTCAAAGCACATCGTTTAAAGCGTGAAGCCAAAGTGATCGCCGCCATGCGCGCCTTGCCACATGGCACCCTAGAAGAATGGGTGGCACACGCTTACGACGACGTCCACGAACGTCTGTGGCCTGTGGCTGCACGATCTTTGCAAGCGCATGTGGACCGCATTCAGTCCATGCCACCAGGCAATCCATGACAGACCCCCACGCAACGGCTAGCACCGAAGGCATTCGCCTGTCCAAACGTGTGGCCAATATTCTGAAATGCTCGCGCGCAGAGGCGGAGCAAGTGATTGTGGGTGGCTGGGTCAAGGTCAACAACTTGGTGGTGGACGAACCCGCGCACCGCGTCAAAGACGAGCAAATCGACATTCACAGCACTGCGCAACGCGGCAAAGTGCCCTTGCTCACGGTCATCTTGCACAAAACCCCAGGGCAAAGTTGCTTGTCGCAAAGTCACAACAACATCTGGAAATCCCTCACACCCGAAACACGTTCTCACCAAGATCGCTCTGGCATCACCCTGACACCGCGATTGCAAAAATCATTGCAATGTGCGGCCGCTTTAGAAGATGCTGCCATGGGCTTGGTTGTGCTCACCGAAGACCCTGCCATGTTGCGCAAATTGCTGGATGAACGCACGCCTTTAGAACATGAAATGCTGGCCGAAGTGCAAGGGCCCGTGAGCCCTGATCAGTTGCACGACATGTGCCCCACAGGGCTCAAAACCAGCATCAGCAGTGCCACCCCCGAAAAAACGGGTTTGCGCATGGCTTTCAAAGGGTACCAACCGGGGTATGCTGCAGGCGTCGTTGAAAATACAGGGTTGCGGCTGACAGGTCTCAAACGCGTTCGAATGGGCCGTGTTTTGATGGCCCCCCTTGCCCCCGGTGAGTGGCGGGCCTTGATGCCCTACGAAAGATTTTGAGAAAAAACCCTGTTTTTGCGCATATTTGCCACATCCGGGCCTTGCAAACCCTTGAAATTCATCAGGGCATCCTCATTTAACTTGTAAGTTTGAGAGAATATTCACACGAATGTTCGTAGCTTGAGCTGAAAGGAAAAACTATATGCGTTTGAGCACCAAAAGTCGTTTTGCCGTCACGGCCATGATCGATGTCGCTTTGCGCGAAGATCGCGGTCCCGTCTCGCTCTCGGCCATTAGCGAGCGTCACCAAATTTCACTCTCCTATTTGGAGCAGCTGTTCAGCAAACTGCGTCAACACCAATTGGTTGAAAGCACGCGCGGTCCTGGCGGTGGTTATTCATTGGCCCGCAGCGCCGAGAAAATCACCATGGCCGACATCGTGAGCGCTGTCGACTTCTCTGTTGAAGCTGAAGAGGCCAGCAACTCAGAAGGCAGCACATGGATGAGCAGCGAATTGTGGGCCAGCCTGAACGAGAAAATGTTGGCGCACTTGCAGTCCATCAGCTTGCGCCAACTGGTCTCTGAGCAGCGCGCCAAAGGCGTGACGGTTGAGCCAGCACCCTCCGTGGTCAAGCGTGGCGTGTTTGCCAAGCCCAAGAGCCAGCCCGTCAAGATGAACGTACCCAACTCGGTGTTTGCATTGGCGGCCAGCTTGGTGCCTACACGCTAATCGAATCAAATTCGATGCAAAAAAACGCGCCCTGGGTGACCAGGGGCGCGTTTTTTTTGGCTTTAAAACAGCCTTGAATAAAGTGTGAAGCCTACCGATAAGCCGGATTCTGTGCATTGAAGTTGCCCTCAATGTGACCGCCATTACTCTGGGCCGAGGGTTGCCCACTCGGCTCGGTGCTACCTACCCGCACACTCTCCGGAACCAGATCAACGTGTGCC
>JACCDZ011567312.1_pt1 | contig 11232 bp, 8 predicted proteins | sample 7449551 | NCBI WGS metagenome assembly JACCDZ01 (sample SAMN15323452, study PRJNA562643) | freshwater metagenome | isolation source: river surface water | place: USA:Blue River Watershed | collected 2017-08-18
TCAAGATTCTCTACTGGGAGCGCAACGGTTTCTGCCTGTGGCTCAAGCGACTGGAAGCCGAGCGCTTCAAGACCAAGCCCGATGCAGGCGACGAGGCCATCGAGCTGACGGTTGACGAACTGAACTGTGATGATCTTTGCCGGGATTCTAGTGGGCTGTTTGGGTGTATTGCTGCTGGTGATTTTGATGGCGCGCTTTCCACCATTGCTGATTGCTGTGGTGTTGGCATGCTGGATCTTCTGTCGACTCCAGGCCGCACCTGAATCATCAGCCACAACGGCAAAGCCAGATAAAAAACATCAGGAATGATGAATTCAAAGGAGTCAACGGGCAGTCACTGACGGCTCAACATCTAACCGTAGTGCCATTTGAGGGAGCTGCTCCCTCTTTTTTTTTGCGCACCAATCACTCAATGGGTGCACTGAGAAAGGATCGGCAACTGTGCTTGGAGTATGCCAATACCTTACGAAAATTGCGGCCTGGTTCCGAGCGAGAGGGCACGAAACAAATCAGCTGACACCTCCGAACGGCTGTCAGTTCTCTGTGGCCAACGTTGCGAGAACGATCATCGCCATCACAGTAGCTTATTGCGACTGAAAGCTCGACAAACGACCCTTTATGAGGTCTAGCTTAACCTTGTGGGCCAGTGGCCTATTGAAAGCACGATTATGAATATGGTCGGACACCTTGCTAATTGCGATGTACGCCATGCTCAAGCCAGACTCCCGCTCTGACGCCTTCTTCTCGACGAAATCGTATGGGAAGTTCTCACAGAACTTGTGGAAGCCTGAAAACTGCGCGACATCCTTCGTGAATCGGAAGCCGTCCGGGGTGAGGCGCGAGTACCGGGGATGGTAGAGGTCAACGAAAAGGATGAACCATTCGCTTCCGTCAAATGTCACGGCCTCGAACACGTCCACTGTATCGATGGCGCCGAGGCGATGAAAAAGGATGCGCTGCCCTGATTGCGTCTCGAGTCTAGACAAATACGCCAGCTGACCGATCGGCCCATTGACCGGAATCGGATTCGTCTCCGTGAAACCAAAGGGGCCCGAACCATTCGGATCCTTGTCGTAAGCTGGGGCCGATTCCAGCATCGCCTTCATCGCTGGATGAACAAGCTCCAGCTGAAACTTCTCATCATCTAGAATGCGTTGGATTTTGGCGAAGGTCTCACGTAACGCCTTGTCTTCTTTGCTGCCCCCGAACAGGTTTGATAAAAAACCCATAAAAAACTCCCACTCCCAAAGTCAAGCGGACCACATCATTGCAACAATTCGCTCAGTCGGCGAAGCCCCGGCTTCTTGAATGCCATGCGAATGAGCTGCTCTAGGATGTGCGTGTTTGCGACGTGAATGTAGGAGATGCCGACATTGGTTTTCTTGTCGCCCTGAGCCCCGATGCAGAACGATCCATCAGCACTCCATATCTGCACCTGTCCCCAAGTGCACCGCACCCTTTCATTGGCACCTAAGAGTTTGTGCTTCACCAAAGTGATGCCATCGTCGTGAAGGACTGCGTCGCCGAAATACAAGTCGCGCCCCTCCTTTAGCACTTCCAGCATCTCACCCAGCAGACGAACGCACACGGCTTGCCACAGCTTGTCGATGAACGTGCTGTAGATGCCCTCTTTTTTTAGCTCGACAACCGCCTCGGAGCGTGTGTCTCCGAAGGCAATGGTGTAGATAGTCCCCGTCGGCACGCCGTTAACGGAGTGGCGCACCCCCCCCCAGCGAACTCGAGTGATCGAGTCTAGGGAAAAACTCTGTCCCTTCCACGAAATGCCATCAGGTGAAATGCTAAGGGTGTCCTTGAGCACCACACCAATTTCCGCACGGTAGGTGATCTCGCGCGCCCACTCGTCTCTTCGCGCTACCGCCTGCTTCCGCTCTTGGATGATATCGGCAAGCGCATCTGCATCCTGCTCAACGCGCTCGGATACCTCAGGCAGCTCGGCAAACAGCTCCTGAAGCAGACCCGTCAGCCGCTGGGACTGCGTCAACATGTCATGTTTATTGAACAGGTCGATGGCGAGGCTACGTATCTCGTAGGCTAACTCACGACTTGCCTCATGATCGATGCCGCGCGCCTTGGCGCTCAGCTGTATAGGCTGGGCGACCTTATCCCAATTACGTGCTACGGCATCGAGCTTGTCGACACACGGTTTGACGGCAGCTTCACCCGAGCTCGCCGAGTCTCGGGCAGCTTTGATCAGCCTGTGGACGTTCTCAGCTTCCTTCTGCAAGAAGCTTTGGGTTTCCACTTCGTAGCTGTCGACGAGGTCATCAATCAGTTCGGGCGCGTGATCCTCACCACCCAATGTGGCTCTCTCCACAGTATCCGTCATGACCTGCACAAGCGTGGTCGCAGGCAGTCTGTCGAGGGCATCCTTGATAGCGCTTCGATAATACCGTTTTCTTTCCGCTAGTTCGGCTTCGATTTGGTCGACTGCCCGGACCTCCGGGAAGCCGGAGGCAGCACGGTCTTCATTGATATCGCGTAGAACATCTTCAGGATCGATCTCATCCACGAGGTAAGCAACCTCCTGAATGAAACTTGCTAGGTCCTCCGCATCGTGTTCGCCATCCACCGCCTCGAAGGCAGCGGCAAGCAAATTCAAGTGCGCTAGCGTGGGCAGGCCAGCCCCCCCCCTGACCACGAAAGGATCATAGAGCAGACCTTCAACGAGAAGGGATGCCTTTCGTGGAGAAACGCCGGGAAGCCATGCGATCTCTGCGCTCAACCTAGTGCGTGGATTCGTTAGATCAGAGCGTGCCTTCTGACAGGTATCGTGGTCCAGCTCCAAAGACTTCTCTTCCGCCAACTCCACGATTCGCCTGCGGTCGTCGCGAGTGGTCACATTGAGTATCGCGAAGGGCGTCTGATGGAGTGCGGTTGTCTTCAGTGTGCGTTGAGCTCGGGCCCGCGGAGATGGAGAATTCCTGTCCGGTTGCGCAGAAGGCGTAGCAGTTGGGCGTGAGGACGCCGCTGATGGCACAGGCGCCGCCGAGGAGCTTGATGCCGGTTGAGCGCCGAGCATTGCCATGAGCTGCGGATCCTTCAAAGCTTCTTGCGCCTCAGCTAATGCATCAGATGACACAGAAAGCTTCAAATGATTACGAAGCTCGTGACTGTAATGTGCCAGCTGCGTTTTCGACGAGAGGTGATCCGTAAGAACGAGCGACAAGGCCAGATCTGCGTTTGATTGAGGAATGGTGCCGCATCCAGCGCAGGCCAATAATCCGCCACATTTCTCTAATCCACATTTAAAACAAATTGCCACACCCATCACTGTGCCCGCCCGCTAATTCCTTAGTCTTGCCAACTGCTGAGACAGGCAGCGGTTGTAAGCCGCTGGTCCATTGGCGTACTTATCTATTGAGCACGAGGCCTCGATTTGAATTTCTCTCCGCAGCTGAGAGTCTTGACAGATCTGGCCGCCCATCCTGTTGTTCCAATGCCATGAGCTGATTCTTAAGACATCTTTTAGCGGCTTCAGCGTGCACTAGACTCGTATAGCTCTGCATCGAAAACAGGGTATAAAGAGCTACAAGAAGCGTTGCTGATATTGCCCCTCGCCATATCCCCAGTAAGATAACTCGAAAGGATGATCATCGATCCTCTCGCCCTCTTCCCTATCGACTGCCACCTGCGCGGAACCTCTGCGGTAACGTTCATTTCAGTTGGAGCCAGGCGGCGTAATGCCGCAGCGTCGATAGTCTTCGTCTGTCATGACCTGCTTAAACTCACAAGCACCTTCAGAGATACCCATGATTTCAGCCGGCGTTTGGTAAGTCCTACCCTCCGGCGAGGCCTGAATATAAGGTTCATTTTGAGGGAGGTTAGCCAGGTACAACTTGAAATCAGTCAAGAGCTGAACAGCCTCATAAGCAGTGCCTTTGTCGTAGTAACGCTGACGCATTGGGCTTTTGTTCACCCAAGGCACTAAACGAGGGTCAGCAATTAGCTGATTGGCATCAGGCACCTGAGCATAAATGTAATCCCAGTATTCCTTTACCAGATCTGCTTTAGAGGGCGTTTCCTGAACTTGAGGCTGCTGCCACTGTCCAGTCGCCGTTGCTGGTGCCGACGGTGAATCTGTGGAAGGGCTGTGAGCGAATCGGCTCCTGCCTTCTGCCTGAAGCTGGCTCCGATATGGCTCAATGGCCCGGCGCGCTCCTTCAAGTGCTCCGTTTCTGTAGCGGTAACTGCCGCAGCGACTGTTGTAGTCAGCCACCATGGCGTTGAACCGATCGACATCGGAGTCGCTGTAGTTGTTGAGAACGGACTTCGCGGCATCCATACGGATGTCTTCAGCCAGGCAGTACCTGATCTGCGACGTCGAGAAAACGAGGTTCTGTCCAACTGGTGGTTTTGCTTCATCCGGGCGTGATGGCACTTGAGGCTGTGTCGGAGCAGCCGAATAGCTCGGTGCTGTGTTTAGAGCAGTCGGAGTATATGAAGGCGCCGAAGAGGAGGGGCTCTTGTCTGCCTTTCCGATGAGCCAAAACACCCCTATGACGGCTGCGACACCAATGAGCCACTTGCCCGAGGATGAGCCTGAGGACGACTGCGCTGGCTCCTGGTAGGGTGGCTGTTTGGTCTTTGGCTCGGGCTGCTGGCTCTCAGCACGCCCCTCGGCGCCAGACGGCAGAGTAGATCTTGGCGCCTCCTGCTTGGCAGGAGGTGGCAGCAACGTGTCAATGTCTGATACGAGCGATGAGAGGCCAGCGAAGCCTTTGCGTTCCTCTTTTTTTTGGTCTTCTTCCGTGCCCACCGTGAACTTCCTCAGATAAATCCAATACGACGCTTACTCTCGCAACCTTCACGCTCACGAGCAGGTGCCGCGCGCAAGGCAGCCAGCAGACTTTCCTGATCCAGCCGTTCCTTGCCAGAGCGCGCAGCAAGCCTTGCTCCTTCGCGTATAACGAAAGCGACATCAGACAATGGCCTGCCCGCGAGCGATTGCGCAAGCGGCTTGGCATCCACGTCCGACTCTTTCGGTAAGGAGGAAAGCAGTTTGTCGAGCAGCGACTGCACCTCAATCTCGCTTGCAAAGTCCACCTTGATGACATGATCAAAGCGTCCGCGGCGCAGGATGGCGGGGTCAATCATGTCAATCCGGTTGGTCATCGCGATGATCAGGACTTCGTTCTTCGCTGCCTCAGGGATACGACGCAAGAACTCCGCCACCTCCTCGACGCGGTGATGGCCCGCGCCCATCTCGCGGTCGGCAAGGAACGCCTCCATCTCGTCAATCACCAGAACCGACGGCGCGTTCTCCATGGCCTTTTCGAATACCTGAGCAACCTTCTTGCTGGTCTCGTGGATGTAAGGGCTAGCTACGCTGGATGCGTCGATCTGGAAGCTCGGCCACCCGAGAAAATCAACCAGTCGCTCGACCGCAAAGGTCTTGCCGGTGCCAGGAGGGCCATACAGGATCACTGCTGATGGGAATTCAATACCGAACGCTTTGTAGCGCTCACGGTGCAGAATGATGTCGACGATGTGCTCGTTGAAGAAGGTCGCAAGTTCGGGACGCCCGGCAAGTTCGAAGAGCTTTTGGGGTTCCAGCACGACGTGTTTGTCTTCCGCCACTTTATCAGTGAGAGCAGCCTCTGATTTTTCGACAGGAGCCGCTGGCTTGGGCTCAAGCGGGATTATTTCCGCGACTTCGAAGCCCGCTGCCTGCACGACATCCCTCAGGTGGCTCGCGCCCAGCCAGCTCATGGTCTGGCGGAGACGGCGGAAGGAAGTGACCGGAATGCTGGTGCCGCCCGTCAGCCAGTAGCCGAGCACGACATCATCGCCAGCTCTGGCGCTGATACTGTAGGTTGGCAGCACCCGAGTAATCTTCTCAACGTAAAGTGCATCCTGAAGTGCCGAGTCAGCATCGATATCGCGCGTTGCCTTCAACGCAAGAGCAAAGGCAAGAGCCTCAGCCTTAGTGTCTGGACATTTCGCCGCGCTGACAGGACACAATGTCTGGCTAGGACCGCTAGAGATGGACCGAAGCTGGTAATCTCCGAACTGGAATGCGTTGAAGGTCCCGTCTTCTATAAGGCCGGCATCTAGCCAACGCTGAGCCAGCGCCTCGCACACGACGAGCGCCCGCCCACCACCTTGGGTCTCAAGGATCTGCCAGTCCCCCCCGTCAAAAAGGGCGACACGCACCTTCGCACCGTCGGGCAACTTGAAGCCGATGGGAAACCACGCGTCGAGTGCCATGGGTCAACTCCGCACGATGTTCGCGCCAGCAAGCATATCGTCCTCACCCGCGGAGCCGATGCGGATGGAGTCGAGATGGGCTACTACGGCACGAAGCTTTTCGATGTCATTGGCCTTCAACGCCTCCGCTCCCGCAGCCACCAGCTGGGCATGCTCGTGGGCATCTGGGAAGAGGTAGGTATCCTCGGCCAGCCACTTGAAGCGCTCGATGACGAACCAGTCCTGACGCCACAGGATCATGAAGTTGCGACTGCGCAGATCATCCAGGTGCGACTCGAAGTCGCCACTATTGTTGTCAATCGCGCGCTGCGCCGTCTTGACCAAGTTGTCGAAAGACGAAGCTTCGGTCTGTCTGGCGTGCTGGCGCACGACCTTGTCGAAGAAATCGACTGCTTTGTCCAGCTCCAACTGGCGAATGTCCTTCAGATGCTCCTTGCGGGTCAGCGCCAGCAGTCGCTTGGCCTCCTGAACATGATCCATTGCCTGCTTGGCCGTTTCGGGGTCAGCCTCGTCAGTTTTGATAGTACCTGCTTGCTCCAGCTTCTCCCTAGCCTGCTCCAGACGTGCGTCATCGACCTTGGATGCCATTTCGTCGAGCCGCTGCAAGGTGTGGTCCGATTGTTCCCGGATGTTTTTTGCCTGGTTGGTGTAGTCGACCTTGCCTTCCTGGCTGGAATAGAAGTTACGCCCGCTCTGGAACGATCCGCTGATTGAGGGGACTGAAACTTCCAAAACAATGTTGCCTGAATCGAGCACCTCATATTCGCAGATCAGCTCGGCACCAGCGGCAATGACGCCGTCGTCGAAATCCGTTCCCTTGATCTCGAACATGCCGATGAAGCGGTTATCGTTGATGGGATCGGAGATGTCGCCCTCCCACAACTTGAACTTGATCGACCCGGCACTACCAGCCTTGAGAGACTCTCCAGCCTTGAAAGTCTTCTTGCCCTTCTTAGGCAACTGATCGCCTTCCCGAACGAGATAATCCAGGCTCAAGCGACCACCAACTTTGTCGCGCGCTTCCACACCGACGGAATGCGATGCCGGAATTGCATCGATGCTAGCCGCAGTGCGTGCAATGACAATCTTGTCTTCGCGCAGCGACACGGGCCCGCCGTTGGAGTCGAACACGAACACCTTAAAGGTGTTGTCGCCAGGCTTGGTCAGGTTGAGTTCGATGCCTGCGCCATCCTTCAGGGCGATGCGTCCGGAGGACCACCCGGTGTCCAAACTGTCAATCTGAAACTCGACGCCAGCGAGAGCCAAACTTCCCAGTTTAGCGACGACCTTTGCCTTCGAGTCGGGCGTGCGGGAGATGTAGTTGAACGACAGATCAAGCGCACCACCGGCGCTTATGGCTCCTCGGGCGCTCTTTCGTCCACGGCTTTGCGACGCCCAATCGATTGACTCAGCAAAGACCGCTGCGCCTTCCGCAACGGCGGTCATCGGATTCACGTCAGTGGACGGCGCGATACCGAGCTCGAAGGCAACCTTGTCACGCAAAGGCTTGTAGTGGGTTGGCCCCCCCACAAAGACGACGCGCTCAACATCGTGTGGGCTCAATCCAGCCTTTTCGAGGGTTTCGCGAGCGGACACGATGGACTCTTCCACCTTCGGCCCGATCAAACCGTCGTATCTTTGGCGATCAATTGTGATGTCAATATAAATTTCCTCACCAGCCTGATCGCGGACACCGAGTTCAGTCTCGGGCAGGCTGACGACAGCCTCTTCCTTCTGCGACAACTCGATCTTTGCCTTCTCTGTAGCCCACATGGCCATACGCAACAGGGACTTAAACTGAGGGTTAGTCGTCAAGTCTTCCGGAAGATCAAAGTTATCCAGCAGCCACGGCTTCACGATGTTGTCGAACAGGATCCGGTCGAAGTCGCGGCCGCCACACATAGCAATGCCACCGTGCGCAAGGAGTGTCACGCGACCAGAAATACTCTCTGCAATCGCGATATCGAGCGTCCCCCCCCCGAGGTCATAGACGACAAATACGCCATCATTCTTTCGCTGCCGCATGACGCTCATCACGGCGGCCACGGGCTCCTGCATCAAAGCCACTCTTCCGAGCCCAGCCGCCTCGGCAGCAGCCAGCGTTGAATCCTTCTGCATCTGATTGAACGCAGCTGGAACCGTAATGACTGTGCCGGTATCGCCATCACCCCGGATCTCCTCCGGTAGATAGCCGTACAGCGCTCGCAACACTTCAGCAGAGCACTCTTCCGGCGTCATGGTGAGGTTCACCGCTGGGAGCTTAACGGGCGTACTCGTACCCATGAGGCGCTTGAAAAGCACTGCCGCGTTGTCGGGGTTGCGCGCAGCATTGTTATAAGCGCGCGAGCCGACGTACTTGTTGCCGCGCCGGTCGATAAAGATGGCCGAGGGCGTGACGTCGTGCTGTTCTGGACTCTTGTAGAGCCGGATCGACTCACCATCGAATGAGCAGATGGCACTGTTGGTTGTGCCCAAGTCGATACCAACGTACTTCATGCTTCTACCTTCCTTAGCATTACAGTGCCTTGTTTGCGCAGGCCGTTCGGCCCCATGATGATTGGTTCAACCATCTGATCGACAAGCAGCATGTCGTCAGGGCCAAAGTCTCCGAGATTCAAAGCGGATGCGGCCATACCTGCGTCGTAGGGCTGTCCTTCGACGTTGACCAGTTTGAGGCCACTCGAATTGAGGCTTTCCTCGACCTTCTTCTGGAAGTAGCGGAGCTGATTGGCATAACGGACCGACTCACCTGCATCGAGTTTGCTGACGACCTTTCCGAATAGGCGCGAGAACCGCCAACTCTCGACAGCGATGTCGATCAACGATTTTTCCAACTGTTCAGTACCTTCAGTCTGTTGAGTCATCAAGCCCCCTGCGCGTTAAGCCTTGACGGATTTGAAGCCTTCTTGATGTCGCTGTGTGCTGAGATGGAGTCTCACACCATCCTTCGCACCGGGAATGGTTGTGACTAAATGCCTGGGAGAGCCGAGAAGGGATTACCGCAGTTGATTTGTCCAAGTCCATTTACCAAGTTGGCGAGAGTGTCCGTTCCGGCTAGGTTGTTCAGCGCAAGCGGCTAATCGAAAGGCATTTGGATCATTTTAAGCAAGATTAACAGAAACCCGCCGAGTGACTGTTGGCCAGCTCGGGTCGCTCCTTTGTAACTCTCTTGAACTCGGAACGCAGGAGTTGGAGTTTAGCTTACTGATCATCCGCCAAATCTAATGCGCGCTGTCTCGCCCGAAGCATAGGGCGTAATATCTACTGCGATGCCGTTGTACTTGACCTTAGCGCCTAGGGCATAGCCTAAACGCAACTCTAATGGCTCTAGGCCAACTAGCTCCAAACTCTCACCATTTCGCTTGAGGCCGCTGTACAGAATTCGGCCATTGGCATCGGTGACTTGAGCCCAACAATCACCTGCAAACTGCACACTTAGCGCACCCTGCTTACCGCTGGCTATTGATTGAGCTGCCTGACTGGCTGCAGATGGACTACGAGCAAGTCTGAGCCGGCCTTCGTCGTGAAGCTGACTACGATAAGGCTCGATATCTCGACGGGCGCTCTCCAGCGCGTCACTGCGGTAACGGAAACTGCCGCAGCGACTGTTGTAGTCAGCCACCATGGCGTTGAACCGATCGACATCGGAGTCGCTGTATTTGTTGAGGGCGGCCTTCGCGCCCTCCATGCGGATGTCTTCCGCCAGGCAATACCGAATCTGAGCCGTTGAAAATACCAAGTCCTGGCCAACTGGCGGCTTTGACTCTTGTGGCACTGAGGGGGCTTGCGGTTGAACAGGCGGTGAATAGCTCGGCGCTGAACTCTGCGCGGGCGTTGAGTAGGCGGGAGTTGGTGAACTCTTGGGCTTGTTGGGCTGGTCGATGAGCCAAAGCAGGCCGACGACGGCAGCTATGCCCAGCAACCACTTGCCTCCAGACGAGCCAGGCGACTGTTGCGGAGGCTCTTGATACGTCTGACGCTGAGGTTGCTGATGAGGTTGCGGTTGAGCAGTCTGCGCGGCTGGACGTCCGGTGGATGTCGTAGAGCCGACGGATTCCGACTTTGGCGCTGGGAGGGGCGGTGTCGTGTCTATGTCGGACACGAGCGAGGAGAGGCCAGCGAATCCTTTGCCTTCATTTGTCTTGTTGTTTTCTTCCTCCGCAGCCACCAGTGTCTCCCTTAGATAAATCCTATTCGCCGCTTTTCGCTGCCTTCACGTTCCCGTGCAGGTGTCGTGCGCAATATCGATAGCTGGCTGGTCTGGTCAGCCTGTCCATGCCTGAGCCTGCTGCTAGCCTTGCACCTTCCCTTACCATCAAGGCAACGTCGGACAATGGTCGTCAAGCGAGTTCTTGCGCCAGCGGCTTGCAGTCCACATCCGACTCCTTTGGCAAAGCAGGCCACAATGTGTCCAGGAGCGACTGCGTCTCGATCTCGCTTGCAAAGTCCCCCTCGATGACTTGATCGAAGCGTCCCCGACGCTGGATGGCAGGGTCGATCATATCAAGGCATTTAATCATTGCGACGATACCTCATTTCACGGCCGCCGCAACGAACTGAATGGACTAGCCCATCTCTTCAACACGATGATGTCCCGGTTCCAGGCCGCCATCTAGTCGCTCACTCACAAGGAGAGTTGGTGCGTTTTTATGGCCTTTTCGAACGCTGTGTGACCTTCTTGCTGTGTAGTGGTCAAGCCATCCCGGACAGTGGGTTAAGTTTTTCTTCGGCCACCGCAGGCGGTAGCCCATCGTTGAATTGATGCGGCCTGATCCAGTTGTAGCGGTGCATCAGGTAATGACTGATGTGTTGGCGCTGATGGAAAATTGACCCACCCTGCCGATTGAAATTTGACCCAGGGCGGATTGCTGATTTTTTTACCAGCAACTGTGGATAAGTCTACCAGCGCAGCTGCTGTTGCCCCCACTCCTTCGCTAGCCCAGTTCAGTTGTTTAAGACCTGCCACACGCAGCCATGTAGCAGGCCGTCGTCGCCATGAAATCA
>JACCDZ010244782.1_pt1 | contig 11230 bp, 10 predicted proteins | sample 7449551 | NCBI WGS metagenome assembly JACCDZ01 (sample SAMN15323452, study PRJNA562643) | freshwater metagenome | isolation source: river surface water | place: USA:Blue River Watershed | collected 2017-08-18
AATCCGGGCATGTCCAGTCTTCTGGAACATCGGCCCACAAAGTACCAGGTGCAATGCCATCTTCGGTCCGACCTTCGGCTTCGTCATAGACAAAGCCGCAAACGATGCAGATATAGGTTTTGAAATTGATGTTGCTCATGATTTTTTTCAAGGTTGTGATTCTCAAACTGAAGTGATTGTCACATGAATTAGGTTGACATAAGTCAAGCTGCCGTTTTGGTATAGGGATAAATTGAGATTCAATTCCCTAATGAAAGGCGCCCGTATGCCAACAAACCATCAAATCGGTCTCATCGCACTGCTCAAAAGATCGCGACCCATCAACCTCATCACAGGACCGATCATTTACAGCATGGTATTTCCAATCATGCTGCTTGATCTTTGCGTCTCGTTCTACCAATGGACCTGTTTTCCAATTTATGGCATTCCAAAGTTCAACCGAAAAGACTACATTATTTTTGACAGACAAGAGTTGAAGTACTTGGACTGGGTGTCAAAGTTTCACTGCACCTACTGTGCTTATGGCGTGGGTGTGGCCGCTTATGTTCAAGAAATTATCAAATCCACAGAAGCTTACTTTTGTCCTGTTAAACACAAAGAGAAAAACCTCATCGCAACGCACAAACATTGGCAGGCCATTGCCTTTGAACAAGGACCCGACTTTGATTTTGAGGCGTACTTGGAAAAAGTCCGAAACCAGATGACTCAAAAAAATGAGCCTTGAATGAAGCGCTTTTCATTCAATTCGTTTGACAGGTGCAGGCTCTGCAACCAGTGGCGGCATGTGCTGCCATGACATCAAATTTGCCGCGCTTTCTGTGGAAGAGGCTAACCAAGAACTGTGAAGATTCGGCGGAATGATCACAGGCGTTCTCTTTTCATCACCTTGCTTGTGAAACTGCTTCATCACTGGGTGCGCATCGGCATTGACCGTGAGCATCGAAAAACTCACCACCAATTCACCAGAAGTGGGATCTGTCCATCGGTCCCACAAACATGCGATGCCAAACGGATCGCCCGAGGCCAAACCAATCTTCCACCGCACTGCCCTGCCCGATTCGTAACTGGGCTCATAGAAATTTTCAACCAGTACCAAGCCGTATTGGCGATTTCGCCATGCTGCTCGGTAACTGGGCTTTTCGGCTGCTGTTTCGCTGCGTGCGTTGTAGGTATGGCGGCTTATTTTGTCGTCTTTTGCCCAAGCGGGTATTAAACCGAATTTGGCCAACCCACAAGCTACTCTAGATGTTTGATGACTCTGCACAACGACGGGGGCTTCAAAGCCCGGATAGGCTTCACTTGGGTATCCAGCAGGCACATCGACGCCAAAAGCATCCTTGACCCAATGGGGTTTCTGAATGGGTGTGAAATTGGTGCACATGCTTCAGGATGAACGGTGATTTGACTTTGCTGCCAGAACAGCGAATTGTGAGAAACTATTTTCAGGCGCATTTTGCACCATCTATAACCTAAGTTTCATTGAAAATCACAGGGCAGCGACTAAGATCAAACGAGCTATGACCAATCAATACTCCAATGCCCTTCTGATCATCGACGATCACCCAGTCTACCGGGAAGCATTAGGCGAGATTCTCACACGAGAATTCAGCAACTTGGGCATCGGTGTCTATACAGCCAGCAACGCCAGTGAGGGGCTTGATTTGGTCGATGCCATGGACAAAACATGGGTTGTGTTACTTGATGTCAAAATGCCTGGTCTAAGCGGACTGGCTGGCATTAAGGTATTCAAGCAAAAAAGCAACGTAGAACATGTGGTCTCCATATCAGGTCTTGAATCGCCAACCTGGGAACCACGTGCAGTGGCTGCAGGTGCAACCTTGTTTGTTTCAAAGAACAACACGTCCATCAGCATTTACAACAAACTGAAAAAACTATTTGAAGTGAGTAGCATGCCATCTGTCGTTCAAACGGCAGAAGAACAACCTGATTTCCGACTGACTCAAAGACAATTGGAAGTTTTGCATCTGATATCGCTTGGCCATCCCAACAAAATCATTGCGGACTATCTGGAAATCAAAGAACAGACAGTCAAAATTCACATCAATCAAATCTTCAAAGAATTGCGGGTTTTCAATCGAACGCAGGCGGTTCTTAAAGCTCAAAAATATCAGTTGTTGAGCAATTAATACCTCTTGCATCACTGCTCAGCAATAAAAACATGAATCAAGAAAATCTGCAAGCTGAGTTTCCAAATTTTGAGCAGCTTGTGGCGACTGAGAAGCTGCAATACATGCACAGCTTCGCCAAATCCAGCACCATTGCCACGGTACTGGCGCCCATTTTGTGCATTCCGCTTTACTGGAAGACCACTGACAACCTGCTGATCAATGCTTGGTTTGCGTTGATGGCAGTGGTGGTCATTGTTCGTTTCTTCCTGATTAAAAAAATTGATCTCAAGGCAAATGTTCAAACCAACTTGCTGCTTCTGAACATTGCATTAGGAGCTGTGACATTTGTTTGGGGTATTGGCTGGTTTATTTTTGTGGACACTGCAGACCCAGCCAATTACTTGATTTATCAAATCATCAGCTTAACGATTTTGTTTGTTGGCATGGTGGGCTACTGTGTCAGTTGGAAATCTTTCACTTACTTTGTGTTGCCGCTGAAACTACCTGAGTTGCTTTTCATCGTCACGCACTACGAATTCATTTTTTGGCCCATTCCAATTGGCTCCATGGTGGCCTTCTATTTGGCCATCAAAATGGCCATGCTTTTTTCTCAATCATGGGAAAAGTCGTTTTCATTGCGACTTAAGAATGACGCCATGATCGATCAACTGGTCGCTGAAAAGAATGCCTCCATTGCGGCCAACGTTGCAAAATCTGAATTCATTGCCACAGCCAGCCATGATTTGCGTCAACCCATGCAATCGATCAATATCTTTGTCGACATGATTGACGCCAAAAATCTACCCGAGTACGAAAACCGGGTATTTGCACGCATGCGCAATAGCATCGCCGTCCTCAATAACATGTTCAATACACTGTTAGACATCAGCAAACTTGATTCAGGTGTCTCTCCACGAAACATTGAGTTTTCAATTGCGCAATTGGCACACGATCTGGAAGTTGGTTTTTCTGATTTGTGCAAAGAGAAGAACCTCTCTTTCACGGTCAAACACCAAAACATTTTTGCGAAAGGTGACCCTCAACTTCTAGAGCAAATTCTCAGAAATTTATTGTTCAATGCCGTTCAATATACAGACACTGGAAGTATTGTTGTTGCATTTGACAGTGAACAGGGCCAACTTAAATTCAGTGTCAAAGACTCGGGGCATGGCATTCCAACCGAAGATTTGCCAGTGATATTCAAAGAGTTTTTTCGCTCTGAGCACTCTCGATCACATCACGATGGCCTGGGCTTAGGCCTGTCGATTGTCAATCGCATTGTTCAAAAAATTGGCGGCGAGTGCACTGTCAACTCAGAACTTGGGGTTGGCTCTCTTTTCACAATTCAAACACGCTACCCTGTAACGCAAGGCAACGCGTTGCTCAAAAATAGAGTGGGCTCACAGACTGCAATTCACGGCAGCGCTAAGCCGACAGCATTGATCGACGAAGTGCTTCACTCTTCGGCGGGTGTGAATCTGGGCATCATTGAGAACGACTACTCTCTCAAAAATGCATATGCACAGTATTTCACACGTGCAGGCTATTCTGTCTATTTGATTCCGCATGACGAGAACGAGTTTACAGAATACCTCGCAGAGCTTCCTGAGTTGCACTTTATTTTGAGCGATTTCCGACTGGGTGAAAGAAATGGCATCTTCTTCATCCAAAAATTGCGTGAAGAATTCAACGAAGAAATTCCTGCTTGCATTGTGACAGCGGACACTTCACCTCAGCATTTGCAGCTGTTTGACAAACTGAACATTCAAGTGTTATACAAACCAATCGACATTCAGTCGATTGAATCATTCATCGCAAAGAGCCTACCGCCGAAGCAGAAGTTGTAAAAGTACGCGACTTTTCAATCAGTTTGGTATTTTTTAAAACTTGCTTTTTAATTTGCAAAATTTGAGCTCTCCCCAGACATGTCTGTATGAGCGGCCTAGATGTTTGGCTGCCTCTCCAATCGATCCCTGAGAGTGCAAACTTTCAAGCAACTCAACCAAAGGATGCCCCAGTTGACTGCCTGTAGGCTTGTCTGAGTATTTGTACTCTATCGCAATGTATCGCATTGTTTTTGAGTTGGTTAACTATTCAACGAACCGATCAATTGAGTTTGCGCAAGATGCATTTGCGCCATAATTCAACCGATATTTGACATGCTAAGGACGTCAGCCTCGAGCCACAATCATCCAAACGCTCTAGAACCAAAGCTCTGATACCAGCATTGAATAAACACCTACCATGAAAATATTCAGTAACCAGCTGCACCATTTACACAAAGGTCGGCAAGAAATGTTCAGGGGCCGGCTGGTCGATTGCCATGAAGTTCCACAACGCCTCGAACATGTATTGAGTGAGCTTGAGCGTCGACCCGTTGGTGAGTTGCTAACGCCATCAGGCGATCTTCCACTCGATGAAGCGCTTCTCCGCGTGCACTCACCAGAATACTTGACCTTCCTTTCAACAGCATGGGATGAATGGGTCAGTTTGAGCCCAGACAATGTCAATCGTGATGCACTGCCCTCTGTTTGGCCTTTGCCTGGCAATCAGGCTTTCCGAATGGACAGACCACCGCTCAATTTTGCAGCCAAGTTAGGGCAATATGCCTTCGATGCAGGTACGCCGCTTATGTCAGGCAGCTGGATGGCGGCGCGAGAAGGTGCTGCTTGCGCCCTCGCAGCAGCTCAGGCAGTGAGTACGGGAGAATCATCCGCCGTGGCTTTAACGCGGCCACCAGGACACCATGCTGGCAGAGCATACATGGGTGGTTACTGCTTCCTGAACAATGCCGCCATTGCGGCGCAATACTTGCGCTCTCAAGGCCTGCAACGGATTGCTGTGATGGACATTGATTACCACCATGGCAATGGCACACAAGCCATCTTTGATGAACGTTCTGATGTTTATACCGTTTCAATTCACGGTGATCCGCAAACCGAGTACCCCTTCTTTTTAGGGCATGCCGATGAGCGCGGGACGGGTCCTGGCGAGGGGTACAACTTGAACTTCCCCTTGCCCAAAGGTACGGCCTTTGAAACTTGGTATGGCAGTTTGCAAAAGGCTTTGCAGGTTATCGCTGATTTTTCGCCTCAGGCTTTGGTTGTGCCTCTGGGCTTGGACACCTACGAAGGCGATCCCATCAGCGGTTTCAAATTGAAATCAGTGCATTACTTGCAGGTGGGCCGTGCCCTTGCCTCTTTGCGCTTGCCCACGGTGTTCACCCTCGAAGGCGGTTATGCTGTTGCAGACTTTGGCCGCAACACAGTCAATGTCTTGGAAGGGTTTCAGTCGATTTGACTTAGGTATGACCCGAAAAAAAGGCCAGCAAATGCTGGCCATTTTTTTCTCTGACATCTAAGCGTTCAATGCGAATCCACTTGCTTGGCCGCTTCAACAGCATCTCGCGTATCGCCATTTGCACCATTGAAGAACAAATTCAAAAGTACTGCGCTGATAGAAGCCAGCAAAATACCTGACTCAATCAAGGGGTGCAAGTTATGGGGCATCCATTGTTTGAAATTAGGTGCAATCAATGGAATCATGCCAATGCCAATGGAAATGGCCACAATCATGGCGTTGTAGGAATTGTTCTTGAAATCGACATTGCTCAAGATGCGAATTCCGGTCGCAGCCACCATACCAAACATCACCAAGCCAGCGCCTCCCAACACCACAGTTGGCAAGGATTCTATCAATGCCGCCATTTTGGGCAGCAAACCAAGCGCCAACAAAATCAAACCACCTGCGACACAAACAAATCGGCTCTTCACACCTGTCACGGCGACAAGACCCACGTTTTGTGAAAAGCTGGTGTAGGGAAAGGTGTTGAAGATACCGCCCAACAAAGTGCCCAAGCCATCGGTGCGCAAACCTCGCGTCAGTGCAGCCTGGTCAACTTTTTTATCGGTCATCTCGCCAAGCGCCAAGAACATGCCGGTGGATTCAATCATCACCACAATCATGACCAGCGTCATGGTCAAAATCAGCACAGGATCAAACACCGGAGCGCCAAAGTGGAACGGCATCACGACGTCAAACCATGCGGCCTTGCCCACTTTGTCAAAGTTCATCAAGCCCATTGCTGCGGCCACAATGCCACCCACCACGATGCCCAACAAAACGGAAATGTTGGCCACAAAGCCTTTGGCATACTTAGAAATCAACATGATGGTGACAAGCACCAAGCCTGCAATGCCAACGCCCGTTAAATCTGCATACTTAGGGTTGGGCATTTTGGGCAACAACGCCAGATCTTTGGGAATGGCTGGCAATGTTGAGCCTGGCGCGCTTGCGGCAGCGGCTGCTGCATCCAACCATTGTTTGTGTTCTGGGTTGACGATGCTTGGCGCTGTGGGGCCAACCGGGTTGCCAAAAATCCAATTGATGCCGATGCGCATCAAGCTGATTCCAATCACAGCGATGATGGTGCCAGTCACTACCGGTGGAAAGAATCTCAGCATGCGACTGACCACCGGTGCGATGAGGATGGAGATCACCCCTGCACCAATGATCGACCCGAAGATCAATTGAGCACCCATTTCTCCAGGGTTTGCATTGGCCATGGCCACCATGGGGGCCACGGAGGCAAAGGTCACGCCCATCATGACGGGCAAGCGAATGCCAAACCATTGTGTAGCACCCAGAGACTGAATCAGTGTCACCAATCCGCAGCAAAACAAGTCCGCAGAGATGAGGTACGCCACATCCTGAGGACTGAGCTTGAGTGCACGACCCACAATCAGCGGCACAGCGACTGCGCCTGCATACATGACCAATACATGCTGCAAACCCAATGCAGCCAGCTTGCCTGTTGGTAGTTTTTCATCGACAGGATGTAGGGATACGGTAGTCATAGGGCTCTTCCAATCACAGAGGTTTAAGGCTTGACGAGCGTGTGAGCGCGTCAACTGCACACCGAACTGTATACACTTTAAAAGACAATATTTCTATCGAAAACCCTAATGAAAAGTGCTTTCAAAAGAAAAGCACCTTCAAAATTTACTTAAAACCCACGCGGTCCAACATTTGCTGTACTTTGATTTGATTCATACCCACAGCGCTGATAGGCAACACTTCGCTTTTGAAGCTACCACCCGACATGGCTTTGAGGGCAGGATTGTCAAAGCTCACACCTTTCGCAACAGGCCATTCATTGTTGCCATTTGCAAAATGGTTTTGAGCAGACGTACTGGCCAAATATTCCAAGAATTTAATTGCGTTGTCGGTATTTTTTGAATTTTTAGCAACCGCACCGCCAGCAACATTCAAATGAGTGCCCCAGCTGCCCTGATTGGGAAACACAACACCCACTTTTTCAGCCATCTCCTTCTCTGCCGTATTGGTGGATCGCAGCAAGCGGGCCATGTAATACGAGTTGGTGACGGCCACACCGCATTCGCCAGAAGCAACGCCTTTGATCTGATCAGTATCGCCACCAGCTGGATTGCGTGCCATGTTGGCCACCAAGCCTTTTAACCATGCCTCAGTTTGTGTGGGTCCTAAGTGTTCTGTCATGGCACCAAACAAACTCAGGTTGTAGGGGTGGGAACCAGAGCGAATGCAGAGTTTGCCCTTGAACTTTGGATCAGCCAATTTCTCGTACGTATCCACATCCGATTTTTTGTACTTCGCTTTGTCGTAAACAATGACACGCGCACGCGTTGACAAACCAAACCAAGCAACTCCGCCAGTGTCAGTGCGCTTAGCTCTGAGATTGTCTGGAATCGCGTCCTCCAACACCTTGGATTTGATGGGCAAAAACAAGCCATCGACTTCTGCTCGCCACAATCTGGCTGCGTCCACCAACAAAATCACATCGGCTGGAGATGCATTGCCTTCGGCTTTCAGTCGCGTCAGGATGCCGGCATCGTCCGCATCGACACGGTTGATTTTGATGCCTGTGCTTTTGGTGAAATCGCTGTAGAGGGCTTCATCGGTTGGGTAATGACGCGCCGAATAGATATTGATCGAAGCACTGCCCGTTTGTGCCTCTGATGTGAGAAAAGTGGCGCTCAAAACCGCTAAGGCTAGAAATGCAAACGGATGGCGAAGGCCTTTTTTGAATGATTTATTGCTCATATTGACACCTCAAAATGTTAATTTGAGCAAATTCTACATCAAATAAGAATGATTCTCATTTGCAAAGAAGCTTTTCTTCAATCAAAGGTCACCACATGGTCCACTTCCGCTCGAATGCCAATCCACTCACCCAACTTGTGGTCGTGGTGACTGGGCACGTGCGCCAACACAATGTCACCTGACTGCAAACGCAATGTGTACAGAAATTCAGATCCTCTGAATGCTTTTCGAATAATTTCGGCTTTCACCTGTGCTTCGTCGTCGTGGACGATGTCATCTGCCCGAAGCAAAACATCGCATGCACGGTCATCCAACCCACCCACCTGAGAAGCGTCAAGGTCGTCTGTCAGCAAGCCCAAAACCGTTGCTACTTCAACCCTTGCACCCACCACCTTGCGGTGACCAGGAATAAAGACCCCATGACCAATGAACTCGGCCACGAAACGTGAGGCCGGACGGTGATACAGGTGATAGGCATCATCCCATTGCGCAAGGCGCCCCTCTTGGATGACACCAATGACATCACCAATGGCAAAGGCCTCCATTTGGTCGTGTGTCACAAACAAAGCAGTGGCTTTGGCCGCTTTCAAGATGCCTCTGATTTCCAATGCCAGTCGCTCTCTCAAGTCCACGTCCAGGTTTGAAAAAGGCTCATCCAATAAAAGTAAATCGGGCTGAGGTGCCAATGCTCGCGCCAGTGCAACGCGTTGCTGCTGCCCGCCCGACAATTCATGTGGATAGCGGTCTTGCACATCTGCAAGCCCAACCAACTGGAGCACCTGGCTGATGCGCGATGACTTGAATTCGGAACTTTGACCGTGAAGACCAAAAGCAATGTTGCCCGCCACCGTGAGATGAGGAAACAAAGCGTAATCCTGAAAGACCATGCCCATGCGGCGATTTTCTGGCGCGGCCGAAAAGCCTAAGCGGCTGACGACGCGATCTGACAACTGAATTTCACCAGCCGCCACTGGCTCAAGACCGGCAATGGCGCGAAGTAAACTGGTTTTACCGCAGCCAGAGGGACCAATCAAGACGCCAATTTGGCCAGCCTCTAGCTTTAAAGAAACACCTTGAACCGCAGACTTTGGCTGGCCTGCGTAACGAACGTCAACTTGTTGAAGGGTCAAATACATATTCGAATTGTAAGGACAGGCAGACCCCGTGGCATTCATGACCTCATGATCATCCTTACAATTCCTGAGAAGATGCGTTTGTTCCGACAAGCTTTGCCCTTGACTTTGATTGGATTCTCCGAATGCCCGCCCTCCGTATTGGTTCGGTTTTACTCAGCCTGTTGGCGTTGATCATTTGTTTACCCCTGGTGGCATTGGTCAGTTCATGGCTCGAGTGGAATGCCAGTTCTGCGGGCGTCCTGACGGCGATGATCGAGACTGTTTTGCCAGGCTATGCGATCACCAGCCTGTTACTCTGCCTTGGCGTTGCGGTGGGTGTCACCTTGCTGGGCACCAGCACAGCCGCAGCGGTGACCTTGTTCAAGTTTCCCGGAAAATCTTTTTTTGAGTGGGCATTGCTGCTGCCCATGGCCATACCCGCTTATGTAGTTGCATATGCCTATACGGACTTTTTGCAATTCAGCGGCCCCTTGCAAAACTTCATTCGCAGCCAAACTGGCCTTGAGGGCCGTGTTTTGCCAGAAGTGAGAAGTTTGGGTGGGGCCATCCTTGTCTTTTCTCTGGCACTGTACCCCTATGTTTACCTGTTAGCGCGAACAGCGCTGAGTGAGCGTGCATCGCAATTGATGGAAGCAGCGCGCATGCTGGGGGCGCCCCTTCAACGTCGAATTTTAGAAGTCGCAATGCCTTTGGCCAGGCCGGCAGTTGCCGCAGGAGTTGCACTGGCTTTGATGGAAACGTTAGCGGACTATGGCGTTGCAAGCTATTTTGGTATTCAAACCTTGACGGCTGGCATTTATAAAGCTTGGTTGGTCATGGACAACCGAATTGCCGCAGCGCAATTGGCCACTTTGTTGCTGGGCACAGTTCTTGTATTGCTACAACTTGAAAAAATGGCGCAGGCCCGAATGCGTTTTTCAAGCCTGCGATCTAATGTACCGTCATCAGATGCGCAGCCAACTTCTTTAACTGGCCTGTCCGCAATCGGCATGAGCACTTGGTGCGCCCTGCCCCTGTTCTTTGGATTTGTGTTGCCCGTGCTGTTAATGCTGAGACCCTTGATGGCCTCTGATCTCGATGTGCCATGGGCTCGATTCATCGATTGGGCGTTGAACAGTCTTCGATTGGGACTCATGACTGCACTGCTCGCTGTCGCATTGGCACTGGTGTTGTCGTACAGCTTAAGGACAAAGAAAGACCTCGCCACCCGCATGGCGACGGGATTGATCGGATTGGGGTACGCGGTTCCAGGGGCTGTGGTCGTGGTGGGATTGTTATTGCCGGTCACGTGGCAACAACAACGCTGGCCAGATTCCCAAATTGGTTTCTGGCTCACGGCAACGGTGTTGGGTCTGATTTGGGCGTACTTGATTCGTTTTTGTGCAGTCGCCTTGCAAACTGTGCAAAGTGGCTACACACGCATTCCCAAAAGCCTAGATGACTCTTCGCGCATGCTGGGGATATCTGGAGTAAAACTGCTTACCCTAGTGCATGTGCCTTTGTTGAAGCGTTCCATCTTTGCTGCCACACTGCTGGTGTTTGTGGATGTGATGAAAGAGCTGCCAGCCACTTTGGTGTTACGCCCCTTCAACACTGACACACTGGCTGTAATGGCTTATCAACTGGCAAGAGACGAACGATTGGGCGAAGCCGCATTGCCCAGTTTGGCTTTGGTTTTGGTGGGCTTGTTGCCTGTGATGTATCTTAGCCGTGCCATGAAAAAATCAAGTTCAGCCTCATCAATCTGTTGATGCGGTTGTGACCCCATGACGGTCTTGTCGCCCACGCAATTTGTGCGCAGTGCTGACTGATTGCTCATGTGAGCTCTGATTTGTAGGCTCACCCCCCAAGGGCAAGCGTTCCTGCGCCAAACATTTTGGCCGT
>JACCDZ010940895.1_pt1 | contig 11227 bp, 8 predicted proteins | sample 7449551 | NCBI WGS metagenome assembly JACCDZ01 (sample SAMN15323452, study PRJNA562643) | freshwater metagenome | isolation source: river surface water | place: USA:Blue River Watershed | collected 2017-08-18
CGAAGCGCTTACGCGGGCGCATGTTCAGTTGCAGTGCGATGGCATCCAGTTCTTCCTGGCTGTGTACTGACAGGTCTGTGCCTTTGGGCAGGTACTGGCGGATCAGGCCATTTATGTTTTCGTTGCTGCCGCGCTGCCAAGGGCTGTGCGGGTCGCAGAAGTAAATTGCCACCCCGGTCTGCTGGGTGATTTCAGCATGCCGCGCCATTTCTCGGCCTTGGTCGTAGGTCATGCTCTTGCGCATCGCCAGCGGCATGCCATTGAGCGCTGCACTGAAGCCCTCCATCGCCGAGGTCGCCGTCGCGTCCTTCATCTTTACCAGCATCAGGTAGCCACTGGTGCGCTCCACCAGCGTGCCTACAGCCGAAGCGTTGGCCTTGCCCTTGATCAGGTCGCCTTCCCAATGCCCTGGCATTATCCGGTCTTCGATCTCCGGCGGACGCACATGAATGCTGACCATCTCCGGGATCTGGCCGCGCCGATCCACACCGCCAGAGCGCGGCCTGCGCGTCGTCTTGCTTTGGCGCAGGCAAATGATCAGCTCCTTACGCAGTTCGCCGACCGGCAAGGCATAGATCGCGTTATAGATCGTCTCGCGACAGACGTAGGCTTCTCTGAGGCTGGGAATGTTCATGCTGCGCAGCTTGCCGGCAATCTGCTCGGGAGACAAACGTTCACGCAGCATATGAACCACCAGCTCGAAGCGCTCGCTACCCGGCAACAGCTTTCGCATCGGTCGACAAGCCTGGCGGCGTGCCTGCATCTGCTGCTGGGCCACGCGGGCCGAGTAGCCACCACGGGCATCTCGATTGCGGCGCAGCTCCCGGCTGACGGTCGAAGGGGATCGATTGATCAAGCAGGCAATCCTACGCAGACTGAAACCTTGAGCATGACCGATTTGAATGATGGCGCGCTCTTCAACGCTGAGTTCGGAGTAAGACATGGGGGCAGCACCGTACCGGAAAGGTCAGGTGTTGCACTCAGTTTTTGCCGCCGCCAACGGTAAATACGGTGATCCGGCTCCCGGTGAAAGTGTGGGTGCTGCTGATGCTGCAATATCCGCAGGACTTGGAGATGCGGCCCCCGGAGCGGCCCTAGGAGCGGCAGCTATCCTGAGCAGCGATACATCAGGCTTCCATGATGCCCGGATAACTTTTTCTCACGTCCTTTGCTTCAAGCCGACAGAGAAGCTGTCAAAGGAAGATGCTCTGAAGTCATGCTGGGATGATTACCACATGAACATCTCGACGGCGCTCGATCAATATGAACCGCGAAATGACAGCTTCTGGAAGCACTCTTACAGGATCAAGGTTGCTGAGAATGGCATGGCGTCTTTGATAACTGATCGCTATCGCGCCCAATACTCGCCGGGCTATGCGCCGGTCGAGCTGGGCGGGTTCAAGGCCCATACATTCCGGATTGAAATGGTCGTCTGGAACCCGCGAGGGTCATACATGGTCGAAGATTTTGTCCGGCTACTGGGCGCGACCAAACCAGATTCGCTGGTTTATCTCATCTCGGCGAAGGCAGACCCGAGGGAACGTGAAGGGGTAGAGCCAATCGGAGTGTTCTGAAAAAGAGAAGCCCCGCGAGGCGGGGCTTCTCTTAACTGCTGGCTTAGATCACAGTGCTACCTATTGTTTGGGTCAGGTCGACTCCCACGTACTGCCTCCCTCGCAGCAAACGTAAATGCTCTCGCCATCAAGGGGCAGCGTCGTCGGCCATGCCGGTTTGAACCTGGGTACGGACAACCGGCCGCCAGTGATCGTAAGCCATGTGGAAGAAGTAGCCGTAAACCGCGTACAGCACAAGCAAGGCGATATCAGTAATCGCGGCTTCATGCCAGGGTATGTCCATGGTGAACTTGATGATCGGCATGGTTGCCGTCGCGATCACACACTCCAGGAGAACCGCGTGAATCACGCGCCATTTTGTCGGCCTGTCGCTTGCGATGCGCCCAGTTCTCTTGTTCTCAACCCAGTCGAATGCGTGGTTGAAGACCCCTGCAGCTGATACCGCCGTCAAGGAAAGGGCTATCAATAGGCCCATCGAATGGTCAGCATCCTTGCCCATCGCGAATGCAACCAGAGGTGTAAATGCAATTATCCCGATCACTTCAAACAGCAGAGTCTGAAAAACACGTTCCCGCCAAGTACGAATTTCCATATTGTCACCAGCTCACAAGAGTCCTTAGTTGAGTGCTGTGTCATTCGACCGCCCCACACACCGCCATCCAATGCCTAGGGCATTCAACGACGTTGAGGGAGCGATCACACAACCCACTCACGCCTGGGTTTTTGGTGTCGTTCGGCCGGCTCATGAAAGCTGGCAAATACGACCCAGTTCCTCAGTGCGCGCAATCCATTTTCGGGTCATGAAAGGCGTGCCAGCAGATCAGCTCAGAGCTGAGTCTCCGGCAATTTTGCCTCTGCAAACGCACAAACGTGCCTACAGAGATACTTGGTGATTTTGCGTTTTACCGCGAACCCAAGCAGGTAGCGGCACGCAAATTAGCGGATTACGTGAACGGCAACAAGCGAATCGCGGATCGAGAAAAGCCACTTGGCTTGCAGCTCGCATTGACCAAAGGGGCCTCGGACAGCGTCGCTCGGAAAATATCAGTCAAAGCAGCGTTAGCTCAGCTGGTAATGCTCTTTGAGGCGCTCAATAAGCTGCCTTGAAGACAATATACCTTCACGATACTGGCACAGCAGTTCAGCCAGAAATGGCGAGGGACCAAGTCCTGACAACTGCGCTGTGCCCAACACATGATCGAGGCTTGCCGCTCTCGAGGCTTGACGTGTTTTAGTCATGTGACTAGATCTCCTACAGCGACTCTCACCTTCATAGCGCTAACTGCGTGGCATACAGGTAACAACACAGCTGATATCTGCATCAGGCTATCTCTCGACTCAGCGAGTCGCTGAGGTTACCTCCACAAAGTGCGTCGATACGCTTGTATGTCTCGAACAGGGACAGTACTTCGCCCTGTGCCATGATTTCCAGCGGTTTACGACCATTAAAGAAGTCGTTGTAGTTTTCCATGCTCATAAAACCGTAAACGTTCTCAGGGTTCTCAAAGATGTGCCGCAGGCTCGCATGGCAGTTCAATACAATGCTTGCTCGTTCCAGCTGATCACGGTCGAGCTTAACGCCCTTACCCTGCCGAATACGGGAAATGCGACTGTGCGTAACACGAAGGATGCTGCAAGCCTGCTGAGGAGTAGCCTTCCATAGCTCTAAGATGTTCAGCGCAGTGCGCAGAACCACGCCTCTATCGCCAAAAGTAAGTGCACGATTTTTGGGTGTTGCGTGCATGACTGCAGCTCCTGTATCAAAACCCAAATTCGGTTTTATTGCAGGCAGACAATGGCTGCAAGCGAAAGCGTACAACCCAAATCCTGTCCTCAGGCCACTGGCACTGGTGACTGCTGCTGACATCAACAGCTATGAGTAAAGTGATTCGCTCTGCTAGCACCGCTAGCCGTCCTATACAGGGACCTTCCGAGCCCACTGCTCGATAGCGCGCCCAACTTGTTCCTTTGGCAGGTACTCCTGCTCAAGACGTCCTCGTTCTTGCACCAGCAGATACCGATAAAAGTCCGCTTCGTCAGCCAGTAAACCAGGTGGGGCCGAATCCAGAGCTTTGGTCGGCTCGACGACTGCGCTCACCGGTGAGTGCTGTTCAAACAGTTCTTGCTCCATCAATAGCGCTTCGACTGCAGGTTGATGGAGTCTCGCTCGCGCCAGCATCAGCAAGCCCCAGGTATCCATATCACCCCAGTAGGCGATCTGTTTCCCGGCCAGGTGCGCGGACGCTAGCCACTGCAAATCGAGTCCTGAGCCCAGCACAGCCAGGGTGTCCGGTAAGCTCTCAGGCAGCAAGTGAATGCATTGCTCATTTTCCACCACGAGCAACCGTGAACCGGGAAGTAGGGTTTCGGCCAGTTCCGCAGTTGTGAGCCTAAGCCGCTTGAAGGGCAACAGCTCAGGCTGAAGGGGGACGACCAGAACCCAATGACTGCTTTCTTCAAAGGCATCCAGAAAAATCGTCAGGCCTTGCTCGGACGCCGCGCCTTCGAAGCGCTCATCTAAGAGCTTGGTCAGCAAGCTGGCGTTGCGCTCGAAAAACTTGGTATCCACGCCGTGCTCGGCAAGCAGGCGCAGTGGTCGGCCTCGGGCACAGCCTGGTGACAGTTGGGTGGCGAGTCGCGCCGTGGCGACGACTTCTTCAGCGGGCTTCGCCAACCACAGGCTGCGTTGAGCCACCAGCAGTGCATGAAAGGCACTGTCTACCCGTTCGACCAGATATTCGAGTTGAGCGTATTCCTGGCTGACCGCTGAATCATTGGCTGCGGCAATCCATTCGGAGGGGCTGTGCAAGTGCCAACGTATCGGCAAGGAAATGGGGGCCAGCCCTGCTCGGTAGCTGACGGGTTGCCAGTCGACTCTACCCACGTTCACGCTCCGCCAGTTCTCCACATGCCGGAGCACCGCCTGAATGTTGTCAGTGAACAGGCGTGGCGAAGGTTTGCCGATGTTGAGGGTTTGCGGCCAGCTAGCGGGATTGAGCAAGCGCTCCAAACGCACGCTGGAGCGCTGCCATTGCCTGGCCAAGCTGCGGCCGATTTCAGTGGGCGACTTCATGCATGGCCTTGATGCGCTGTTGATGATGCTCATCCAACGCTTCCCAGCTCAGGGAAACCAGGCTGGATTCCACGCCGCACCGATGAACAACGACTGCCGAACGCGTATGGTGGCGCAACAGGCGCATTTCCTTGTTGGGGGTGATGAAGACAGCGTGCAGGCCGAACTCCCTCAGCGCAGCGATGATCCGACCGGCAACAGCATGGGAGCTGCGCGAGAACGCCTCATCGAGCACGATGGTGCCGAACAACGGCCGGCTGCTGCCGTCGGGACAGAGCGCATAGCTGAGGGAAGCGGTCAGTACATAGGAGGCTATGATCTCCTTCTCGCCACCACTACCGCCCTGAGAACCTGTTCGGGTCTCGATGACATTCTTGCTTTCTCGATCGATCACCGATACCGCGAACTCCAGGCGGAAGCGCGGATCCAGAAGTGCCTTGGCGCCCTGATTCCTGCTGTGTTCGCAGGCGTCTTTAAGCAGGCCAACGAGCTCCTGCAATGCCTTGTAATGGCTCTCGCCTTCATCATCGATGAAACGCGCCGAGTTCAGTTGGCGCTGAGCCTGTTGCAAGGTGCGCAGGCTTTCATGGATGACCTTTTTTGCCACCAAACGCAGGTAGCGTCCAGGCTGAAAGTCGACACGCTGCATCGTGCTGTTGAGGTCATCCAGACGCTCCTCGATCACCGCGACTTCATGGTCGATATAGCTCAGTAACTGGGTGACGCCATCATCCGAGGAACGATTGAGGTATTCCAAGAAGCGCTTGAGTTTCTCGGGCAGGGCTTCCTCGGTCAGTACACGTAGCCGCTCCAGATACCTGGGTACGTCCACCAGTTCTCGCCCGACCTCTGACAGCGCGCCGGTATCGACCTTCAGGGCGTCGGACATACGTTTGGCAAGCTCGGATTTCTGATCGCCCAGTTTCTCGCTCAGGGTTTTGAGCTGCCCTTGCAGCTCACGCGTATGCTGGCGCTCCAGCTCGACAATATCGCCGAGGTCATCAGCATTCAGGGTCGGGAAGTGCGCGTGCGCCAACTCGCGCTGCGTATCGCTCAGCCCTTTTTCGGCACCACGATAGGCCTTACGGGTAGCGGATGCGGCCTGCTCGAACTGAGTTCTGAACTGCACGCACTGCTCGATCAGCCGTTGCAACTGTTGATCCAGAGACGCTTGCAAAACCTCGGCTTGATCCAGTTCAGCCTTGATCATGGCAAGATCGGAATCGGGGCGCGTCAGGGTTTCGAGCTGAGCATGCAGCGACGCAAGCTGACGCTCGGCGCCCGGCAAATCAATCTCCTCGAACTGCAGTTCTTCGACGCGCTGCAGCAGCGAAGCTTGATCCTCCAACTTGCGGGCATCGCCCTGGGCAGCGTCCAAGTCCAGCTTGGCAGGCGCGAGCTGTTGATTGACCTCGCCAATCTGCTCGGCCAAAAAGGCCAGACGGTCGCGGTTATCGAAGCCGGTCAACCAGTCTTCATCCAGGCGCTTCTGATCCTGCTTGTCGAAGAAGCGCTCTTTGCCCGACATCAGCCCCTGGGCCGTCATGGCGTGCGGGGTATGCCGTAATTGCTCCGTGCTTTCCACGCAGTGGCGGTCGTTTTCCGCCAGTAGTGCCTTTACCGTCTCTCGGTACGGATGCTCCTTGAAAGTCAGCTTGCGGGTATAACCATCGTCGAAGAACACCGGGCGCGACGACGGCTCCTTGACCTCAAGCAAGCGCACATGCAAGCGGTTGTGCCTTTGGTTCACCCAGCGCAGTGCAGCCTCGGACGCGCCCTGCGGAACCAGGATACGCAGGCGGTGGCTGCCGATTGCCCGCTCGATGGCACCCCGCCAAGCCAGCTCCTCGGGCTTGACCTGCACCAGTTCGGCGACGAAAGGCAGGGCCGATTCATCGACGCCAAGCGCCTGCGCCAGATCCCCTCGAAAAGCATGAAAATGCCCAGGCAGGTTCGAGCCTGGCCGTCGTTCAACCTCGGCACGCTCCTGCTGCAAGCTCTGCAGGCGGCCATTGAGCTCCTGCTGAACGAGACCTGCATCGAACGCCTTTTGCCGCGCCTCAGTAATGTGCTGAGCCAGTATTTCCAGACGTGCCACGATCTGCTGCTGATTTTCCTCGAGCGCGGCAGCCGATAACTCATCCGCGAGGCCAAGCCCCTTGACCAAGCGTTGGTACTGCTCGGCTTTAAGGCTTCGCTTATCACGCTCCCTGACCCAATCCGCAATGCGCCCGCGTAATTGATCTATCCCTGCGCCACCTACGCGCAGGTAGCGCTGACGATGTTGATCGACCACGCCCTTCTGGGTTTCAAGCTGCCCCCTGCATTGCGCCTGATCCAGTTCGGCCTTTTTGTACGCCGTCTCCAGCCTGTTGGTTTCGGCCAACCACAGGCGATACCCCTGTTCGGCGAACCAGACTGGGAGAATGCCTTCGAGCGCCTGTTTGTCCTGCAACTGCTCTTGCAAGGCCTGGTAACGCTCCCAGCCATCGGCGACCGGTTGCAATGAGCGCTGCTGCTTTCTGGCGGTTTCCAGTTCTCGGTGAATGTCGGTCAGGTCATCGAAACTAGTAGCGACCTCGGCAGCCCGCGCGAAAGCGGAGCGGTCATCGAGCACCAACTCGCGAAAGATCTCATCAATGCTGTTGAGCTGCTTCAGGCCGGCAGCGCGGTTGAGCAAGGTGAAGGCGTTTTCACCCACCTCGAAGTAATCCCTGAGCCTGGCCAGAAAGGCTTTCTTGCTGGGATAAGGCCAGATACCCGTGCCATCCTTCTCCATCTGACGCAGCGCCCGCATGCCGCCTGCGTGATGCTGGCTGAGCCAATGCTCCAGCGTCTGCTCGGGGGACTCGCTCAACAGCCAGAGTTTTTTCAGATCGGACGCCGAGGAGCTGGTGCCCTCGAACCAGAGCACAGCGCCCAGGCGTACCTGCGCACCGTCACGCTCGAGCGTAGCGGCAATGGCGGTAACCGTCTTACCCTGGCGCGCGATATGCGATTGCTCCACACCTCCGTCCCCAGGGCCGGTGACGCCGCGCACATAGGACACCAGATCGCGGTCGCTTTCGTGCCCGCCCGTGGAGGCCAGGTTGTAGCGCGGATTGGCGCACAGCAAGGTCATCAGCGCATCCACCAGGGTCGTTTTACCGCTCCCCGTCGGGCCGATCACGGCGGTGCCGGAAGGATCGATCTCGGCACGGTGATAGCCATGAAAGCCGCCCCAGTTATAGAGTTCTATGCTGCTGAGAATGAAGGTCTCGCTGTCACGCCAGAGCAGTGCTTGCTTCACGCCTCATCCTCCTCAGCACCAGCAGCCGGGGTAACCGCGCCCTCCACCTGCTCGCGCAGCCAGGCCACCAGAGCCTGTAGGTTCTCCGGGTTGGCCAAGTGGGTAATGATGGGGCGGATGATGACGCGATCATGAGCGTCCAGAGCCGACACCAGGCCATGCCCCTTGAGCTGGTCCAGCAGTGTGATGATGCGATTGCGCTCCTTCGCCTCACTGCCCAGCTCGCCCAGGTAAAGCTGCAATTGCGGAATCAGCTCATCAACCGCTACCAGTGCCTGGGTGGCGCCCGTACCGCTTTCCTGTTCGTAGGCGATGAAGTGCTGGCGCAGAATGGCTATCAGCAGGGACTGCTCCAGATTCAGTCTTTGCCGACGCACGAGGGGGTGCGACCAGTCATCCTGCTCGGCTACCTCGCCCTGGCGAACGGTGACGAACACCAGCCCGCGAACCTCATCGACCCCCATGGCCAGATCGAGGGGTTCCAGAATTGTGTCGACCGCCTCGAGATTGGCAAGCGCCGAGCGATACAGATTGGGCTTGTGACTTTCTTCCAGCAGCCCGTACTTGAGCATTTCCTGTACGGCCTCACGTACCCGCTGCGGCGTGCGCCGCTCATCGACCTGTATAGCGGGCTGTTCATCCGCCATGCCGTCATCCAACGCCACGGGCTCCGCCGTCAGCTCCGTTTCGTCGGCGCCGGAGGCGCCTGCCATTCGATCGAAGATCCCTACCATGCTCACAACTCCCAATCGATGTCCTTGAGTGCCTGGTGGTCGAGTCCGACATAAGGCAGATTAAAGCGCCAGCGTTGCTCATCCTCGTCCACCAGCTCCACGAGCTGACGCGCCTCTGTCAGCACCTCGATACCTGCCTCGCGCGCCATCGCTAACCAGAGCGCAAAGGTTTCCAGGTCATGAGCAGGTGGCAGCAAAGCGGCAAGCTCCCCGAGGCTCACAGGGCGACCCTGCTTCACCAGCACAGCCAGGGTGTCATGAATCAGCGCTTCACGATCCAGCCCGTCGAAAGCATCCCAGAAGTCATCGTCAATCTGCTCCAACCCTGCGGGCTTCTGGCTCAGATCCAGCTCGGCGGCCTCATCGTCATCCAGGGTCTTGAAGCGCAGGCGCTCGATTGCCGGGACACCGGTAATGGCGACGCCAACCGCTGGTAAACAGACAGACTTACGGCGCTCTGATTGACGTTGCCAGTCGACGCTGAGCGCTAGGTTAAAGAAGTCGTTGAGTAGCTGTCCGACGCGATGATGCTCGGCGGCCAGCCCTGTCTTCATGAAGCCACGAACATCGCGCTCGCTTCGGGCGCGCGCCTGGAGCACAGCCTGCGACTCCCGAACCAGACGTAACGCCAGCCAACGCAACTCACGTTGCTGGGAACGATTCAACGCCTTTGGAACTGCTGGATGACGAAGGATGGTGCGCAAACGCTCACGCATGGTTTCCAGCTCAGCGGACTGCCTCAGTTGCTGCTGGAAGCTTTCGAAGACACGCCCCTCGGGAGTGTTGAGTAGAGCATCTTGCCCGTCCAATAACCGATCGACGATTTCTCCACGGTGAGACTGTTCGCTGATGATGGAGTGTCGAAGGGCGCGATCCGCCTCGCGCCAAGAGTCTTCAACTCGTCGGAAGTCTGCGCGCAGGCTGGTGGCCAGGTTATATACCTCACGTATGCCCTCTATCGCCTGCGCTTCATCCAGCACGATGACGTGGCCAGCTTCTACCTGCGATAGCTCGTGCTCCAAATCCTGGATTCGGCGGCGAAGGCTGGCAATACGGCCAGTAGGGCTGGGGTTCAAACCTGTTTCCAGGTTCTCGATCTCACGCTGAACCACCGAAAGGCGAGATGCTGTGGAAGTCATGATCCGACTATCCAGCGAATCTACGAACTGGATGGCTGACTCCAGCGCGTCGGTTGCGTAGATACGGCCCTCTCGCTCTACAACGAGGCGCCGCTTGATCCATTCACGAAGTTCACGACCGGCCTGCAGATGCGTTGCATCCGGGTCGATCTGGTAAAGCTCCTGGCTAGCATAAGCCGCCAGCATTTCGGACAGTGCTTGCAGCGCATCCTCCATGGGGATGCCATCATGCGACCGTTCGAACAGCGTGCGCAGGCAGCCCAATACCAGCGGAGCACGCCGCGAGGCGAGCAAAAGCCACGCTGGGTGCTGGCTGCGGGCGGATACATAGCGTTCTGAACGCTGTTGCGCGCTTTCTTCCATGACGGCCACATTGACAAAAGTTTTCTGAGAGCGGGCTTATCAAGCTAAACCATTGCCTCATGATACGTATTTGTCCTGACGGGGTGGGGCTTCATTTAAGGGCTCGTCGTTGGCGCATGCCGATGCTAGCGATAGGGGCAACCGTGCCCGCTTTAAAAACCGCGGACACCATCTATAAGAGCTGGTGGATCTTGGAGAGCCCTCGTAAAATGGAAAAATCCAGCTTTTCAGCTTGTGGTCAAAAAGCACATTCGCCAGAATCGTATGCGTGCCATAGGTTTTGAATCTTAAGTGATGCTAGTTGATCTAGAGCCACATCTCTAAGAAAAGCTAAAAGCCCCGAAAGATGTGGCTTACAGCAGATTAAAGACGTTTATTATCATCCCAAATACCCCTACCGCACTGGTCTCCGAAGGAGGGGTCGTGGGTTCGAATCCCGCCGGATGCGCCAAGAAAATCAAAGGCTTAGCTGATCAGCTAAGCCTTTTGTTTTTGGGTTGTGCCAATTCTGTGCCGAATCCGTGCCGCCACTCGCAACACCCCCATCCGCATCCTCCAGAAACGAGTACTGCCCTTCTATATATAAGGAAGGAAAGCCTGCAGAGCTGCCTAAGCAGCCATGCCGGCAGAGCAAAGGCCTAGGATCACATCGAGGCATGCAGTTGTTCTGATTGAGCCCAACCAGAATACTTACATAGGATCGTTTAATGGGCGTTTCCGTTGTGAATGCATGAAACGACAAAAACCAGCCCCATCCGCAGCCTCAAGAAGCTAGAACTGCCCTTCTATATATAAGGAAAGATAGTCTGCAACTCTGCCAGAACAGCCATGCTGATAGAGCTAAACCCAGGGCTCGTCAGCCAGGCGTGAAGTCACTCTGGAGTGGTCATTGAACCTAGGCAGGGGAGTACAGCGAAGGCACTCCATAATTTTTCAAACTCAGCGCTGCACAGAGAACGCCATGCTGCGCCTACCTGCGAGGTGAAAATCATGCACCTCCCAAGCATTTGCTGATACTCCCAACGATCAGCCCTTACTACTGGTGGGCAGTCTGC
>JACCDZ010935134.1_pt1 | contig 11222 bp, 12 predicted proteins | sample 7449551 | NCBI WGS metagenome assembly JACCDZ01 (sample SAMN15323452, study PRJNA562643) | freshwater metagenome | isolation source: river surface water | place: USA:Blue River Watershed | collected 2017-08-18
CTTGGGGCCAGTCTCCAGGGAAAACAGCTCTTGTGAGCGATGTCGGAAGCGATCTTTTCAGCAAAGGCTTCCAGGGACATCACACCGAGGTCTTGGTTACCTCGGGCGCGCACTGCGACAGCACCGGCTGCCTTTTCTTTCTCGCCAACGACGAGGATGTAAGGCAGCTTCTGCATTGAATGCTCGCGTATTTTATACGTAATTTTCTCGTTCCGCAGGTCCAAATCCACCCTAAGCCCTTGATTTTTCAGCATTTTCGCGACACTTTGGGCATATTCAGCCTGCGAATCGGTGATATTGAGGACCGTCACCTGCACTGGCGCCAGCCAAGTGGGCAAGGCACCAGCGTGCTGTTCGATCAAAATTCCGATGAAACGCTCCAGGCTACCAACAATCGCGCGGTGCAACATCACGGGACGCTGGCGTGAGCCATCCTCAGCCACAAACTCTGCGTCGAGGCGCTCTGGCAGGTTGGGGTCGACCTGGATCGTCCCACATTGCCACTGACGTCCCAGCGCGTCTTTCAGCGTGTATTCGATTTTGGGACCGTAGAAGGCGCCCTCCCCGGACAAGTATTCAAATTCGCAACCCGAAGCGCGCAGGCCTTCGGCCAGGGCGCTTTCGGCGCGATCCCAGCTTTCATCCGTGCCAATGCGTTTTTCGGGTCGCGTGGAAAGCTTGTACAAAATATCGGTAAAGCCAAAGTCCTGGTACACCTTGCGCAACAACGTGGTGAAGGCCTTCACTTCGGCCTGGATCTGGCCTTCCGTACAAAAGATGTGCCCGTCATCCTGGGTGAAGCCGCGCACACGCATGATGCCGTGCAAACCACCCGACGGCTCATTCCGGTGGCACTGCCCAAACTCGCCAAACCGCAATGGCAGGTCACGGTAACTCTTGATGCCCTGTTTGTAGATCAGGATGTGACCGGGACAGTTCATCGGCTTCAAGGCGTAGTCGCGCTTTTCGCTCTCGGTGGTGAACATGTTTTCGCGGTATTTGTCCCAGTGCCCGGTCTTCTCCCAGAGGGTCTTGTCCAGAATCTGGGGGCCCTTGACTTCCAGGTAGTCGTTGTCACGGTACACCTGGCGCATGTACTGCTCCACACCCTGCCACACGGTCCAGCCCTTGGGATGCCAGAACACCAAACCTGGTGCATGGTCATCGATATGGAAGAGATCCAATTCACGACCCAGTTTGCGGTGATCCCGCTTCTCGGCCTCTTCGAGCATGGTCAGGTATTGCTGCAGGTCTTCCTTGCTGGCCCAGGCTGTGCCATACACACGTTGCAGCATTTCATTGCGATGGTCACCACGCCAATAAGCGCCAGCCACTTTCATCAGTTTGAAATGCTTGAGCTTGCCAGTGCTGGGCACGTGCGGGCCGCGACACAGGTCGGTGAAGCCACCTTCGCTGTACAGGGAAACATCCTCACCTGCCGGAATGCTGCCGATGATTTCGGCCTTGTAATGCTCGCCCAGGCCCTTGAAATAGCTGACAGCTTCGTCCCGCGGCAGCACCTTGCGCACCACGGGTTCGTCCTTGCTGGCCAGCGCTGTCATGCGCTTTTCAATGGCTGCCAGATCTTCGGGGGTGAAGGGGCGTGAATAAGAAAAATCGTAATAAAAACCATGCTCGATCACCGGCCCGATGGTGACTTGAGCTTCGGGGAACAATTCCTTGACTGCATAAGCCAGCAAATGCGCGGTCGAATGCCGGATGACCTCCAGACCATCGCTGTCCTTGGCTGTGACGATCGCCAGTGCCGCATCTTTCTCGATGCGGTGACTGGTGTCTACCAGTTGCCCATCCACTTTGCCTGCCAGTGCGGCTTTGGCCAGGCCTGTGCCGATGGATGCCGCCACTTCGGCCACCGTGACCGGGCCGGGAAATTCACGTTGAGAACCGTCAGGAAGCGTGATGTGAACCATGGTGTCTTGTCTTTGCAAAGAAAAAAGCGCGGTAAAAACCGCGCCTGGAAAGGGATGGAAGGCAGGCGCGAACTGCAGGCCTTAGCGGCCCGAAATGATCTCCAGCGTAGTTCGCGGTGTCATAACCAGCATGCCTTTCTCGCTCTTGTGAATTGGGAAGCTGATGATTTTCTCACAATTCATGCCCAAGCTCGTGAGAGCGGCCATGCCCTGGGCCATGAGACCACCGGATAATGTGGGAATCTGCGCTCAACATGCCCTATGAACTCACTCCTCAGGAACATTCTCTCGTGTGCGCTGTGGCTTGGCGCCAGCACTGTCAGCACGGCGCAACCCGCGTCAGTCCCTCAAGCCACGGCCGGACTGATGCCCAACAGCGCCCAGGGCAAGCGCTTGTATGAGCAAAACTGCGCGGTCTGCCATGGCCTGGACCTGAAAGGCTCGGAAACAGGTCCGCCCATGCTGCATCGCATTTATGAGCCCTCGCACCATGGTGATGCATCGTTCCAGATGGCGGTCAAGTTCGGCACCCGTGCGCACCATTGGAAGTTTGGCGACATGAAACCTGTGCAAGGGGTGACCCCGGATGAGGTTGCGCACATCACGGCTTACATCAGGCAACGACAGCGGCAAGCGGGAATTCATTAAAGTCTATTGATCAAAATGCCCAAGCTGTCACCACAACATGGCCACGGCCACACAAGTCGGCAATAAGGCACCTTTGAACAGTTTGCCGGCGTTTATGGATGCGTTGGCAAAGCCCTTTCGCAGCAATGCAATGCCCGCAGGATTGGGCGCGTTGGCAATCACCGTCAGGCCCCCACCAGCGACTGCCCCTGCAACCAAACTGTACTGCGCTTGCGGCGACAACCCGTCGGTCAAGGTCCCCAGATAGGTCAACGCGGCATTGTCCGTGAAGGCCGTCAAGACCAAGGCCCCGAAATACAGCAACGCAGGTGATGACTGCGACAGCAAGGGCTGCAACCACCATTGCTGCAAGCCACCCAACACAACCAGACCCGCCAAAAAGAATGCCACCAACAAAGCCTCCTTCAGAATCAAGGGTGTCTGGTGTTGGGGATAGGCCTGGGTGAAGCCAAGGAACATCAAAAACAAGCCCAGAAACACGACTGGATGGTGGGCTGCAGAAATGACGGCCGCGAGGAACAGCAAATGAACCCAGATTACCCCCATGGGCATGGCCGAGGACGCGACACCGTTCGCCACTGGCACCGTTGCCACGGCATGCTTGCGCAAGGACCAGGTCACCCACGACGCATTGACCATGACGGTCACAACGGCCTTCCAGCCAAAAACTTGCAGCATGAAAGCAGTATCCCAGCCCCATGGCTTGGACACCATCAGTACGGGGGGCGCGGCAAACGAAGTGAGGGTTCCTCCCACGGACACGTTGACAAACAGGACCCCCATTGCAAGGTATTTCAATCGCTCCGGAATCTCCCTTGTAAAAAGGCAAGGCGCCAACAGCAGCGCAGAAAGCGTCATCGCTGCAGGCTCTGTGATCACAGACCCCATCAACGGAACCCAACCCAGGCAAAGCCAGATGTGAACCAGGGCACGCGGCCCTGGCAATCGATGCGACAAATAAGCCACACACTGCGTCACACACGCAAGCACAGGCCGCGATGCCGCAATCACCATCACCACAAATACAAACAAGGGCTCGCTGTAGCGACGCGTCTCCACATACTGCAGCGCCTCGTCCATGCCTTGCAAAAAGGCCAGGCAGGCAAACAAGAGAATGGCCCAAAAACCAAAAACCACCTCGACCTCCCCCAACAAATGAAGAAGGCCTGCGTGGCGGGGAAAACGGTGGGCTAGTTTGTCAAATGTGGCTGCACAAAGGGTATGAACCAACGCTGCGACAAAAAGCGTGGTGGCAACAATGTGGGTGACCGAGTTGTCCATGGGCGCAATGACTCATTTGCGCGGCGGCCCGACCAACGCAAAACCTGATTGCCACCTCAGCAACCACCCGGGCACAGTCTAATGCATATTGAAAAAACGGGGGCCGGTACGCGTTTTAGACTGTCCGCCCTTCCCCGTCTTGTTGCGCCAATTGGATATCCAGTCGCATGGTTGTGAATCTTGCGTAAATCCACAAGCCCAGCGACATCAATGCGCCGACAAACACACTCAACAGGAGCGCCAGAATCAACCCCGTGACGGGTGATGCGAGATAGTTATTGCTGGTGCTGCCATTGATCTGCACCGTGCCCATCCCCATGGAAGACAAAAGTGTCAACAGCAGAAAAGTGGCAGGCAAGGAACAGGACAGTCCGATGAACACCAATTTGAAGATCGATCCAGTGGAGACCTTGCGAATGAGAACGGATTGGTACATGGTTTGAGGCCTAGAAACGGCCTATTTTGCACCGATTCACGCATCAATTTGTTCGGAAACTCAAAGCACGGACCACAGACCGAATACAGCGGAACCAGTCAATAAAAGCACTGCCAGCCAAACGCGAGGGCGAGTAATCAGGTCGGGGCCTCTCCCCGGCACACGACCGCGCCACATCGGAAGGGCGAGGTTTGCACCACGCCAAATGCTGATCAGCACAAGTGAACCCAGATGCGCAAGGACCATCAGCAACATCATATTGGCCACGAAGCCATGCACCTCTTCGAGCCAATCCGATGTGCCCACATACAGCACATGACCGCTCAAAATCAAAGGCGCAGGCAGGACCAGTAAACAGCTCGTGGTCCATACCAGTGAAAAATTTTTGGCAGCCTTCAGCTTTGTGATGACGGAGGACCAGCGCACCGAACGAGGCCCCAGCCAGCCATAAATCAAACGAAAGACCAGCAAGGCGATGATGGTGTAACCAAAGGCCGCATGAACGATCTGAACACGCTCACTCTCGGAGGTCAGGTAGGCCCCAGTAAAGCACAGCGCAAACAGCCAATGAAACATGCGGGTTGGCGCATCCGTCACACGACGTGTTGTAGACAAAGAGGTGTCAGCGATCATCGGAATCCCCCATTCATGCCTGTCGGTGTACGTAACTCCCGCTCGTCAAATCGTCCCTGGTCAGCCTGGGTATGACACGCCGCGCAATGTGCTGGGCTTTTCACACTGGGGAGTCGCCAAACTTCGGATGAAATGCGTCTGTGTTTACGAACAAACCAGTCCGATTGACTGATGCGGTCTTCTGGCGGTGAAATTTGGACCTTTTTATAAGCGACCGCTTCGCTTTTAAGCCACCGTTCAATCGTCTTGACCTGGGCTGGATCCAGGCTGGCATCCGTACCGTAATGATGTGAAAGATCCGCCATGATCCTCTCCCAGGAATCACCCAGGAGCAATGCAGGCGGATACGCCATATGGCATGCGCCACATTCCTGCCTGTATTCAGGTAAAGCCCTGACAGGCTTGAAATTGTGACTGCCTGCGCTGGCCACGCCGAGATGACACAGAAAGGTCATCATCGTGAAAAAAATCATTCGCATATCGCCCACCTTCCCTGAAATCATTTGAGGCTGTTCAGCCAGGCCAGTACATCGGCCTTCTCTCCTGCAGTGCACTCGCGACCCAGCACATCCTTGCAATTTCGTCTGAACCACTTGTCCACCCGCGCGGTGTCTGTCAGGCTTTTGGGATTGAAAGCAGGTGCCAGAGGCTCCAACGGCTTTCCGGTGGAGGCGTGGCGACCATTGCGCGTGGGTACTTCCCCATGACAACTGGCGCATGCCCACTCCTGGCCGTGCTTGCTCACAAAGAACTGTTGTCCACGCCCGGCAACCGCCGATCGTCCCGCCTCTGCCGCAAACCTCTCCAGTTCCGCGCTTGGACTTGTCGGTGCCGCCAGGGCTCGCGTCGAAAAACACCACACCATCAGAATCATAGAAAGCGCCAGTCTTGCATGCATGAGAACCCCTCAATCCATTGGATGAAGCCAATCTAGACTGACTACATGAACCCAGGCTGAACAGGCAAAAGATCGGTCAGGAATGCTGTTGCAGCCACCCGAAACAACTAAACTGCCTGAATAGCCGAGCACCCACCATGAAGCTTTTATTGATTGAGGACGAACTGGCGCTCAGCGAGGCGCTGACCGCGATGTTGCGGGCCGAGGGCTTTGCTGTCGACCCTGTGGCAACCCTGGACAGTGCAGAAACAGCTGTCCGAATCAGCACCTATGACGCAGTGCTGCTGGATTTGTACCTGCCCGATGGTGATGGGATGCAGTGGCTGCGTCGCTGGCGTGCCAGCGGCAACAGCACACCGGTCATCATCATGACGGCGCGAGACCAGGTGTCGGACAGAATCGCAGGCTTGCAAAGCGGCGCTGACGACTACATGGTCAAGCCTTTTGATGTTCAGGAGCTTGTGGCGCGTCTGGGTGCTGTGCTGCGACGCGCGCATGGCAGCGCCAGCAGCTGGCTGCAAGTGGGTACGCTGGCTCTGGACTTGCAAGGCAGACGCGTGCGCTTGGGCGATCAAGAAATTGAACTGACGCTCAAGGAGTGGGCCGTCCTTGAAAAGCTCGCCAGCCGCCCCGGTCGCATCGTGAACAAAAATTCACTCGATCAGGCACTTTACAGCTTTGATGATGACATCGGCAGCAACACCCTTGAGGTCTATATCAGCCGCATCCGTAAAAAAATCGGAAAGCAGCGGGTTGAAACCGTGCGAGGCCTGGGCTATCGACTGGTGGATGAAGGCAATCCATGAAATCCAGAAGCATTGTCAAACAACTGCTTATTTCTACGCTGTTGATGTTACTGGTGCTGTGGATAGCCATGGTGCTCTCTGTGGCGTGGGTGATCAAACACGAAACCGACGAGATTTTTGATTCCAGCCTGCAAGAGACAGCCCAGCGCCTGCTGCCGCTGGCTGTCATGCAACTCAAATCTCAGAACACAACGGATGACGATGATGATGATCCTGCATTAGAAGCGGATGAAGATGCGCTTGAGCCTGCACAGCATGATGAATACATGGTCTACCAAGTCTTCAATGCTGCCGGACGTCTGCTTTTGCGATCACACGCGGCACCTGCATTGCCGCTCGTACCCAAGCTGACGCAGGGGTTTCAGCGCACACCTCAGCATTTGGTCTACATTGAAAAAAGTCGAAACGGTGAATTTCTGCTGGCCATCGCCGAAAAAGCCAGCCACCGCACAGACACGTTGGTGAGCACCCTCAAATACCTCCTCATGCCGCTGCTGGCCTTGCTGCCCCTGTCGGCTTTGAGCATGCTGATGATTGTGCGCGGAGCCAGAAAACCCTTGCAACAGCTGGATACCGAGCTTTCAACCCGAGGGGGCTCCGACCTGAACCCGGTCTCAGTAGAAGAATTACCGCTGGAGCTTCAGCCACTGGCGAACACGCTGAATCGACTGATGCATCGTCTGAAGTCTGCGTTGGAGTCTGAACGAAACTTCACAGCCAACAGCGCCCACGAACTGCGCACCCCTCTGGCATCAGCCTTGGCTCAGCTTCAAATTCTGGAAAAGACCTTGCTTCAGGGTGAGCAGCAAAAAACGCTGAAAACTGTTCATCAGATGTTGCAACGCTTGCAAACTCTGAGTGAAAAACTCCTTCAACTGGCACGCGCAGAGTCTGGGATTGCATGGAAAAGCGACGACGTGAATCTTGGAAATTTGCTGGAACTTCTTTGCCGAGATCACCAATGGCGGAGTGACCAGCAAATTGAATTGAAATTGCCTGGATCGCCTGTCATCGTTCCGGGAGATGTGGATGCTCTGGGAATTGTGCTCAGCAACTTGCTTGAGAACGCCATCAAGTACGGATCCTCGGGGAATCCTATCCGGATTGAATTGCGCACAGAACCGACGCAAATCTGCGTTGTCAACGATTGCGAACCATTGCCAGCAGCCGCACTTCAACGATTGCATGAAAGGTTTTACCGAGTACGCCCCGACAGTCGCGGGGCCGGTCTTGGCTTGTCAATTGTGCGCGCATTGCTCGAGCCGGCCTCCATCGATTTCAGTGTTCATTCACCCGCCATAGGCAGCCACCGGGGATTTGAGGCTCGACTGACCTGGCCATCGAGAACCAACACTTGAAGGCCGCGAACGATTCAATGAATGTAGGTATCCAGATGCTCTAGTGACACCCCCACAAGTTCAACTTGCTCCACCTCTGCATCCACCTTATTCCAGTGCTTGACATGGATGTGCTCACGGTCGACGTAGCCGCCATCCACAGCAACCAGCTTCTTCACACCTTCAACATCGTGCAGATCACTGGCAGACAAATATTTGGTCGCATTGGCTGCCGTCACCGCATTCTGGTTCTTGCCCAAATACCCTTTCAGAGCCGTCATGACATCGCCCAAGGTCAATTGACCATCGTTGTCAATATCGACGGCAACCCATGCCAGAGGATCGACCTTTGTTGCATCGAACTTCCCCAAATACAGTTTCAAGGACGTCAACACATGACTCAGCTTAATCGGGTTGGTAGTCACCATTGAATCTGTTTGTGTTGATTCAGGGGTTACCTCTGCAACCAATGGCGAGGCGTCGTTCATTTCCACCGAATGCTCAGCATCGTCATCAATGTCCATACCATCAACGTGCACATGAGAATCGTCGTGTGATTCACGCTCGCCATGAGATTCGCTGGCCACATGGGTTTCATCATGCCCACTCGTGCTGCCGGACAAGTCAACATCCGCAATCAGTTCTTGCGTTGAAGATGACTCAAGAGACGCCTCATCCGTAGTGGCATCCAGACTCAATGCACCGGACCGCACATGTTCGGTTTCTCCAAGCTCATCATCGTCCTCTGTGCCATCAACGTGCTCATGCGCATCATCGTGTGATGCACCCACGCCATGAGATTCGCGGGCTTCATGAGCCTCATCATGGTCTGTGGCGCTGGTGCCAGATTCACTGCCTTCAAGATCTTCATGCCCACTCGTGCTGCCGGAATAGTCACCATCCGCAATCAGTTCTTGCGCGGGAGAAGCTGCAAGGTATGACTCACCCGTCTTGACATAAAGGTTGGGTGTACCTGGCAGTGGCGAAAAGATGGTGATTTCGCGTCGCGCATGCTCGGTTTCTACACGAAGAACGTTTTCACCATCGATGACATAGCGCTCGTCACTGTCCATCCGATCTTGCTTCCAACGACCATCGTCATATTTAAAAGCTGCGGTCACAAGACCTTCTTGAATGTTGAATGAATAGATTTTTTGAGAACTCATGCTAATTTCTCCGAATGAATAAGCGTCATCATTGACCTTGAAGCTGAACCCAACATGAACGGTAAGAATTTCATGAGCCTTTTAGAGCAAATTTTGTAGCTCAATTGTAGTTTTAACATTAAACTGCCTGACTTATCTCACTGGGACATCAAGTTTAGAAAGAGTCAAGTTGTGTACCCAATAGTCAAACTGAAATATCCAAGTCGTAGGGTGGGCTTAGCCATCATTTGCTCGCCTTTTATTTCCCAACTTTCCTCTTGTACATCAAAGCCCAAAGCTCAAGAAATTTTCGTTAGCAAAGAAAAACAAGAAGCCTTAATAATTCACAACAAAGAAATAAATTTAGAGGAGATGCAAGCCTATAAATTGAATCCAGGCAACATCAATAATTTGCAGGATTTGATACAAGAGATGAAAATCAACGCGGGCAGTAAAGCTCCAAAAGAAATTAAGTTAGAAAAAGTCTACGAAGTACTTGCTACCGCTTTTGTAGATTATGCTGACGCCGCAATCAGCCTTGGAATAAAATTCCCTGAAAGTATTTCCAAACGCTTGCCCCTGAAGAAAAAGGTTGTTGTTCCTGCATTGATGATTCTTACTTTATGGGGAATCCAGTTCATCTTGCCAATTTCAATATTTTTTAAAGTCATTATTGGCTCACTGGGCGTGATGTATGTTTTTATTGCATCCGCAATAGACAAAAAGGGAAAGTCAACTAAAAAAGTAGCGTGATTAAATGCACATAGTTTTTAAGACGTAAGCGTCCGGTCATTTCATCTAGCTGAATCGCCCCGGGTTTCAAGGAGGCTAATTGGTTTAAGTTGATCTGACAGTCTCGTCCTGCAGAGCGAGTTGCCGCCAGTATTTTGCCTCAGCTCTTAACTTGGCCAGTTGAATAGTCGCATTTTAAAACGGGCTATCCTTCGCGATTGCTTTGGCTTTTTCATTTCTATATTTATGAATAATAGACTCTATCGGCTCGAGTTGACTGCGTTCCTCGATTATGTAATAAATTAAAGTCAGACCATCTGTGCAGGATTTAATTGGCTCGGTAAACTTTTTTCGAAATATCGCATTTACACTATTATTACTCCAAATAGCATCTACGTAACCAACTTTATTTTCGAATTCATTACCTATTCTGTTTTTGCATGTAACTGACTGCGTTTTATCAACTAGCCTTGGGGTTCCATATTTAATTTCTAGCGTTTCCAAATTGACTTTAGGAGCATATATTTCAATGCTTACCAACTTATCATCAATGAATATTGCTTTACTATTGTTACCCAATGACTTCACAATTTTGCTAGCAGCATAATTCGCTTGAACAACATCATAAGAATAACCCCCGATCTGGATATTCTCAGTTGTTCCTGTGCTGAGATCCAATCTATTGTCAATACACAATGATTTATTGTTTGGATCCAAGTATTTAAGCTCACCTCGAACTATCAATCCTTTATCGCTCGTAAGCAAATTGCAAATGGTAGGTGATATATCAATCGCTGAAATATATTCTTGCTTATTCATCCCCAATCTAATAACTCCAACGCTGGTCGGACCAAGTTGAGCAAATACTCCGAATGAGGTTATTAAAATTAAAAATCCTAATATTTTTTTCATAAAACAAGCCTCCTTGACGTTCGCTGTGTTTTGTTTACACGCTATCAGTTTTTCAGGTATCAGTACGGAGCACTGCTTACAGTTTAAGAAGTGACTCCACTCGTTCATCGGCAAAGAACACTTTGATATTTGCGGGCTGTATTTGCCGGAAGCCGTCTTGATTCGCCGCCCACTTTTGTACGAATTCCTGCACAGTCTTTCGAGCGTATTCTCGTTGCAATTGAACGTAAGTTGGAATCATGGCTTTTCGAGCTAGCTCAGCAGTAAGAGAACGTTGAAGTAATTCCGTCAGTTTTGCACCGGTAACCAAAGACCAAGCGCCCGATGAATGCGCCTCCAATTTACCCGTGTCGATTGCAACAGGAAGTGAAGGTTTGACCGCCGGAGGAACAACAATCAGGTCAAGCCCATTTTTAAAAATTTTCCATTCTGGCGCCAACTCGATGTGGTAACGGTAGGTAGC
>JACCDZ011382270.1_pt1 | contig 11220 bp, 14 predicted proteins | sample 7449551 | NCBI WGS metagenome assembly JACCDZ01 (sample SAMN15323452, study PRJNA562643) | freshwater metagenome | isolation source: river surface water | place: USA:Blue River Watershed | collected 2017-08-18
AGGGGCATGGGCTGTACATTCTATGATCATGCGGACACCGCCTGAGCTTCTGCGTTGCTCATACGGCGCGGCAAGATCATGACCGCCTTTAAGTGCGAATTCAGAGCGGCTTGGCCAGATGCTGTTGACCCTATAACAACGCGCGTCGTTGTTGGCATGGTCGCTGAAGCGTCTGTGTAAACGGTCCCGCCGTTTCTTACGCCAGCAATATTATTGACCTGCCATGCGTAAACGATCTTCGACGTTGCGCCGGCTGTATCCGTTCCAAAAGCAGCCAAAAGCGCTTGAGACACCCCGCCGTCAGTCGTTACTGTGACATACCCGCCATTATAGTAAATCTGGTGTTTCTCGTTGGCTGTCGTGTCGTCAAAGCAGATAAGATTGCCGGATGCTGTGGTGCCCCGCGTTGCCACTACATACGCTGTTCCGGCAGTTGCCGTTGACGGAAACGAACTTGCCGCAATCGAAATATCATCAGCCGCTCTTGTGACGCTGCTGCCATCAGTGACGATTGGCGAAGTGGCGAACGAGCCGTCCTCAAGCTGCACAAAATCCATTGTGCCCGAAACGGTGCACGTCAATGTTCCAGCAGATGGCGTGAAAGTCAGCGCTACGCGATTGTTTGTGCCCGTCCCAACCAATGGCCCCGCCGTGGAGGCACCAGACAGCGTCATTGTTCCGGTTCCGAGGAAAGACAGCGTGTATGGCGTTGCTGAAACGCTGATGTTTTGGGTCGCAGGCGACCGGCTATTGCGAAACACGTTAACTCGTGCCTCTTCAATCCTCACACCAAGCGCGACGCCAGACGCATCATATTCAGTCCTGAGCGTTGTCCCGCTCTCATAGACACCGTTGCGGTTGAGTATCCATTTCGTGGACGGGCTCGCGTAGGTCAGCAGATTGTTCGGATCGCCACGGAACGGCGCTGATCCACCATTCACCCGTGCCGACATATCGGTAAAATCGAGCGCCAGTCCCTCTGCTTCGGTGGCCAGCAAGATATCTGCCAGAGAGCGCGAGCCCCCTGACATCAACACCCGCCGGAATGCTGAGCGCTCCATATAGCCCATGGCTTATTCGTCCACGTTGTCGACAACGAGGGTGAACACTTCAGCACTCGACGGCGTGTAGGCCGCGCGGGCCTCAATGAGAGCGTAAATCTTCTGAGCCGATCCCCCAGCCAGGCGAACCATGAATTCGCTGCCCGTGTTCGGCACGCCAAAGCCCAGGGCACCATCCGTGAAAGCCTGACCGACCGTCACGTCACAAGCGCCGATGTAATCAGCCACGCCAGAAACGCTGAACGCCCCGTTGTCGCCGTTCGTGACGGTCGATGGCGCCGCCTTGAACAGATGCACCCGGAAACTCGCGTTCGTGGTGCTGGTGCCGCTCTTCCTGAGAACAACCCGGCGGATAATGGCAGACCCCTGATCGTTGAACGCCACGTTTCCAATGCTGACGGCCACGACACTGCCCGCCGTGGTCGAATTCGCCACGAGATCGCCGCTCGCATAGGCCGTGGTATCGGCTGGCCGTGTAAAGCTGTTCGAAGAATTCTTGATCGCCATAAACGGCCCCCATCATCGGTTCGCAGCAATCGGGAGAGCCGTGAAGCTCCCCCGTCTGTTGTGGGGCAGCAGCCCCGTCCCGCCGTTATCGGCCAGGGATGATGTATTCAACCCACGCCACGCCGCTGCCAGCCGTCGCAGCCGTGCCCGAAAGGGCCACGGTTGCCGTCACGGTAATGGCAGAGGTCGACAGCGTGTCGTTACTGGTCGCCATTTCATCGGCAACGATCACGCCGATGGTGCCAAGGGCGAGGTCGGTAGCAAAGCCGTCATCGTCACCCAACGTGCCGATGTCGCAGACGTTTGACGTGCCCGCGTTGAAGGCCGTGGTGACAGCAACGCCGCCACGGATGACGACAGCGCCCGCCGGAATAACGCCCAGCGTCTTGGCCGTGCCATTGTCCGAGTACGTGACGGTCTTGGCGAGGTAGTGCACAAGGTTCTGAGGATATTCCTGTGCAACATCGCCAGCGGTGTTAGTAGCCATTGTGGTGTTCTCCTATGTCTGATGTGCTGGCGATCAGGTTGCGGCCGTCGCATACGTCGAGACGACAATCGAGCCAAAGTCCGAGCTGTTGAAGACGGTCTTCTTCATGCCCATGATGGCCCAGGCCGAAACCTCAAGCTTGCGCTTGTGGTCCAGAAGCTCTTCATTCCAGCGGTACTTGTTGGCGCTGCCGCCCTGGCCATAGGCGCAGACCGCGGACTGTGCTCCGAGAAGGACGGCACGGCGCGTCGAGGCAACCGCGGTCGTGGGTGTCGAGGAATTGCAGCCCCGCGGGATGTCCTGAGACACACGAAGAACGACACCGTTGTATTCGCCCAGGGCGCCCGTGTAGATCGGGTTGCGGCTCGACGCATCACCCGACAGGGCCGCCAACTGAATGTCCTTCCACTGGCCTGCACTGGAGTTCGTGCGCAGCGAAGTCACCTGATAAGGGTGGAGGTACATGACGTACTTGGGCTGTCCGCCGATGCGCAACGGCCGGATCATGTTCGAGCCGATCTTGGCGTTTTCAACCGCAGCATCGATCAGATCCACGGTGAACACGTCCGAAGAGGTCAAGCCCTGATCGGTCGTAGCAGAACCCGCCCAAATCTGGCGGCCCGTACCGGCCGGCGCCGTGGTCGACATCAGGCCCGTATACTTGGTGTTGGTCTGAGCGGTGTTGCCGCACACCTGATTGAAGAACGCAGCCGACAGGCGGTCCGCCCACCATTCGCCAAGAGCGTCCTTGCACTCGCGGCGCAGATCGAACGGCACACGCTGGGCGTCGATGGTGTTTTCCGAACGGGCAGCGGCCACATGGCCAAGCTCGTTGATGTAGACCGCATCCGAATAGATGCTGAGGCTTTCGCCCTGGCCTTCGGCCGTTTCACTCTCGGTCTTACCGTCGCCGGTCATGCGCGCACGAAGGCCGAACGTGACCTTGTCGCCAGCGCCCTTCTTGGTTTCGGTCTTGACCTGGATAATCGAGTTCTCGTCCTCCCCCATCAGGGGGGCAATGTCGAGGCTGTCCCGCATCGCAGCGGTAAGCGACTTCGACCAAAGCTTGACGGCCATTGCGTCATTGACGCCGAATGTGGTGGTGGACATAGGTGCCCTCTCTCCGAATGTGATTTGTCCCTGATCGCGCGGCTAACGTGGCGCAGACGGAACGGTCATTCGGAGACGTGTGCCTAGACCGTGGGCGGCACAGGGCGATACGGACCCCAAGCGAAGCGCTGTGACGTAGCGCGCGCGGACCCGTGGCGTCGTTTGGGGGAAAGAGTGGAGCGGTTTGCGAGGGCGTTAAACGCGGCCAGCGCCGCCCTCTGAAACCTAAGTCATCCGCCGAGAAGTTGCCGCATCTTGTTCTTACCGATGCGTGCTGAGACAGCAGCGAATTCTTCTTCCGACATATTCGCAAGTGCTTCCGCTGTCAACCCCTCACCGCCACTCGTGCCAGCACCGGAAAGCGTCGCGGTGACGTTCTGCGCCTTCTGAATGGTCGCGATTTTCTGTTGCGCCGCTGGCTGAACATTCGATGGCTGCGGACCTTTTGCGGACCACCCGCGCGCCTTCGCCATTTCGTAAATCGTGCGCGCCGGAGAGGTCTTGCGCAGCATGCTTTGATAGGCAATCGCGCTTTCTTCAGCCATCAATTGTTGCTGGATTTGCTGATCATTTAGACCACGAGCGCGCATTTCGTTGGCGTAGCTCTGCGCCACATACTGGTAGGCGTCGGCAAAGTCCGGCGTCTCTTTCACAAACGCCAAAGCGTCATTGCGATAGTAGGTCTGCACCTCCGTTGCGAGGCGGGCATTCTCGCGCTGTTGGGCTTGCGTCTTGTGCTCACCTTCGAGCTTCTTAATTTGTTCGGCCTGCCACTTCACGTAGGCGAAAATATCAACTTCCGGGTCCGGCGGCGGGGCGTCCTCGGCTGTCTGAGCCTGTTGCGGCTGTGGGTTTGATTCGCCGGTTGAGATAATTTCATTCAACACGGACAACCGTTCATCGGCCCGTGCCATCTTCTCGCGATACGTCTGTAGTTCGGCCTCTGTGGCCTTGCGGCGTTCGCGCTCTTTGTGGAACGCGCCATGCGGCACAAACTTGCCGGACACGACCGAGCGCGCCTTGCCGTTCTCGTCAATGTAGACTTCGCCGGCGTCCACCTGATCGTCATTGGCAGCCGGTTGCGCTTCGCTCAGAGGATCAGGCCCGGCCTCTTGCGTGATCGGCGCTTGTGCTTCGGACGTTTCAAGCCCGGCGGTATCGGCGCCCTTGCTCGAAAAGTAAGCCTGTTCGGCTGGGCTGAGATCCCCGCCCAGGGCCGATGTGGTTTCGGTGTTCATAGATTAAACCCCCTGCTGTGGCATGACCGGCGGAACCGGCGCTTGTGTTGGTGTTCCTGGCATCTGTGGGAGCATCGGCAGCGCCCGGCCCTCGTCGCCCATCGGTTGGACGGCAAACGGGTCCGACATCTGCGGAGACGACCACGGCTCGGGACTCATGACATTGTTGACGGCCCCCTGCATCGCGATGCCCTGGATTGCCGCCCCTGCGTTGACCAGATCCAGCAAGCCCTTGGCCCGTGTCGCTTCTGCCGAGGCTGTGTCCTTGCCGATCTGCGCAACGGCCTTCTCGATTTCGAGTTCCTTCGCCTTGTCGGCATCCGGGTTCGGCTTACCGGCCATGTCCTTGAACGCGTCAACGAGCTTGGACGGCAACGGGCTGTATTCGAGGATCGCAATGACCGCTTCGGGCGTGAGGATTTCCCTAAAAGCCGGTAGAACCTGTTGGATGGTCGCCCAGGTTTCCTGCTTCGCGTTCGGGCTTGTCGGCGCGTCGTCAACAATGACTTCATAGTCGCCCGCCGTCTCGTCCTTGACCAGAGGAATGGCTTCCATGCCATCTTCCCCCGCGATGCGGACCAAGCGGCCATCGGACAGATACGTCTGAATGTAGTGCAGACGGACCCGTCCGACCTGCTTACGGAAGCGCCGGAGGCTATCGAACAGCGTCGCCAGGATCGTCATGGCCGCTTGCTTGCGCTGTGCTTCGAGCACACCCGCCTGATTGGCGTCGCGCATGCCGAGAAGTTCGAGATTGACGCCCGTCACGTCGCGAATGGACGAGATCGCGAATTCCAACAGGTTGACGTAGGACGTGGGTAAGCCAACGCCCGGCTTCTGCATGATCTTGCCGCCCGAAATCGCGCCTTTGGACGCCCATGTGATGGCGTCCGGCTGGGCATACGTGTCCTGGGCCGCGCGCTGGTCCTTGAAGGCGTCCGCCTCGGCAATGATGCCGCCCTTGGCCGTGGTGTTGAGGATGTGCAGCGTCTGAGACAGCCACTTGTTGGCCCACCGCTGGGGGTCGATCATGAGCCGGACGGGTCCGTACCATGTGCCCTTGTTGCGATCCAGCTCACCCGTGATGCAGTTCCAGCTAAAGCCCTTCGGCGCGGGGCCTTCCATGACCTTGCCGAGCACTTTCGAGCCAAGAAACGCTTGCTTGTAGACGCGGCGGTTTTGCTTCACCGCCTGCAACGGCATGCCGACTTCAGCGGCGCGCGCTTGCAGCGTTTTGTACTCGTCTTCGCCAAGGGACAGCATCTGCCCGCTCATCGGGTCTGCAAGGCGATAGAATTCTTCCTTCTCATACCACTGCGCGTGGACAATGTGCACGTCATCACCTTCGGACGGACCCTCGCTGTCCGTGGTCTTGCGGCGCCGTTCTTCGATGGCCTTGGGTTCTTCTCCGGTCTCAACACCCGAGGCCCACGGGGCGTTTAGTTCGCTGTCATCGATGCCCGGAAACATATCGCGGGCTTCATTCAAAGACATCTTGCGCACGCGATAGAGACGGCGCGCGTCCGAGAGGTTCTTTGCCCGTGCCGCCGCGTCCCACACCATTTCGAGAGGATCAACGCGGTCTTCGACGTAAGCGCCGTCCTCTTCCACATCATAGGACATCCGCGCTTCCGTCCACCCCATGCCGGAGATCACGCAATCCTGAAACGCAGCGGACTGTTCGTCCTCGGCATCACAGCCATCTGCCATCCACTGCGTTGCAGCGCTCAGCAGTTCGTTGGCCTTCACCGCGCCCGGCATCGTCCCTCGCGGAAGATAGACCGTCTCGTGGCGCCCGTTGATTTCAATGCCGCAGATCGCCCGAATGATGGACTGCACCCGGTTAAACGTGATGCAGGGACGGCCCTGGCTTTCGAGCGCTTCCTTATCGGACTTGGCCAACTGATCGCCCGCCGCAAACCCGAAGCACTCTTTGGCCTCTTTGCGCCAATTGGCCGAACGTTCCATATCCTTCAGATACCAGCCTTTTAGCCGGATATAGAGGCCGTGATCGTCAAGGTCTGACGGTTCGTTTCGGTCATCATCGGGCATATCGCCCGTTGTCTCATCTTCAAGCGCTGACATCGGCCTTGCCCTTCTTTTTAGGTTGTTCAGATGCAGCCGATAACTCAGACACAAGCTGCGTTACGTCCTTCACAAGTTGATCGCGAAACTGCTTTGAGGGCCGCCCGTCGAGAATGCGCGTGCGGATGTGGGTGCGTATCCAAGCGTCAACCCAGTGCTCTACGTTCACGCTGCCCATGGGCTACCCCTTTTCTCTTGTGTGCGTCTGTGCCGGTCCTGCTCCATGCGCTGCCGGTCATCCGCTGCAAACGTCAACATGCAACCATCCGACAAGTCCGGCGAACGCAGCCCGCGCTTTTTCATGTCTTTCTTGCTCTCGACAACCAGCTTCCCGGCGCTCGTAAAATCATAGCTCGGTGCAATCAGTTCGCTGATCAGAGCATCATCTTTCGAAATTCGGCAATCGCGCGCCTCAAACCACTTGCGCACCTTCCAATAGAGTTCATCACGGAGGCGCATGAACTGATCATCAACACTTGGGGCCTCCGCAACGTTGACGCCTGTCACGGGTAGGCCCAGCTCATCCAAGCGGTCCACTACGCCCGCACCGATGCCGATCACGTCAACGCAGATTTCATGCGGGCGATCATCAATCGGACACTCGTCCCACTCGCGGACAATCCGGCCGGCGAGCTGCATGGTGTCGAGGTTCTTAAAGACCTTGATCGGCTCTAACAGCACGTTGCCCTTGCGCTTTGCGAGCGTCGAGCGGTCGTCACCAAAGCGTGCCGCGTCCACGCCCCACACGGGCTTGACCCGCATGGGCTTTACATCACGGTCAATCGCGGCTTCCACCCAGGCAAGAGGAATGACAGTGATGTCGTCAGAGGTTGGGAATTCCCCCAACACACGAACGCGATAAGCGTTGCTCTCGCGGCCGTAGTTCGCAATGACATCTTCGATATGGCCGCGGGCCGTTGGGACATCTTCCGAGCTGACGCGGATGGTCCACCAGCGCTCGCGAAGCTTCGTGTGTGTGCCGTGAAAGAACCCCGCCGCCTTTGTGGGGTTTCCGGCCAAGACGGCAATCGCGCCTTCCGTCGAGAGCGCGCCCTGTGCGACTTCATAGGCCGCCTCTGAAACTGCGGACGCCTCGTCAACAAGGAACATCAGAAACTTCGAATGGAACCCGGCCATGGCCTGGGGATTGTCTTTCGAGGCCACACGGGCCACGGCAAAGGACTGATCGGGCCGCGCGCGCACCACAACGCGTTCGGCCTGTACGTCGACCTGGGCTTGCAGCGGCTCCGGGAGCTGGCGCACCCACTTTGCAACCTCCGGCCAAATCGTGTCTGTCAGCTGGCTTTCAGAGCCGGCGACGATGGGGATCTTGCAATCAAGGTGGCAGAGCAAACCCCACAGCGTCAGAATGGACAGCGTTGCGGATTTCTTGCAGCCGTGGCCTGATCGGATCGATATGCGCTTGTGACCATCCCGGATGGCCTGAAACACACGGGCCTGCCATGGTTCCAGCGGCTGCATCCCGGCTGCGTTGGGCGGTTCTCCTGGGGCTGGAATGCCAAGGACGCCCGTCGCGAAGAGATAGGGATCGTCCCTGCTCTTGAGCCAGGCCAGCGCCCATGGTTCGAGTCCCCCCGTCAATTCGGCCTCCCCTCGGCTTTTTCTGCCCGTGAAACATCTTCAGCAGGAAGCGGCACGCCAGCAAACACCCCGGCATTGACCATTTCCCACAGCCGCTGGAAGGCGTCCGCCCCCGTCACGTTCAAATCGATGTCTTTGGGCAGGATGCTGGCCACGACCTTTAAGTACTCGTGGGGCTTGCTTTCTCGAACCTCGGCAATCGCGGCCACGCCATGCTGTGAGAAGTCCGCTTGCAGGGCGGCCAGGAAGTCCTCCCCAAGCTTGTGCTTGGCACCTTTAGGCCGTCCGGCGGGGTTGCCAGACTGGCCTGGCTTGAACAAATGCGCTGGCCTTTGTTTCGCGGCTGTAGTTTCAGAATTTCGGCCAATCTCGTCAGTATCCACCAAGTTGCCCAATGGCTGTGAGGGTTTGTCCGGGTTGGTGCCCATAGGTGTTAGCCTTCGCTTTCGAGGAATTTGAATGTCCAGCCGGGGCCACACACGAGGATATGGCTGCCCTCACGGATTTCCGGGCTATCGGGGCTGACATCCCGGTCCTGGCCGGCGGGGATCGCCTCAAACACGGCGTTGCCCCTCACCTGCACATAGACGTGTGAGGTTTTCGGGTGGGCAGGCTCTGTGCTGGTGGGTGTGGTGCTCACGTCAAGGACGGAGCGGGACAGATAGGGGAGCTTCGGGGCGGCATGGCCGTTGATGGTCGTTAGCCCGTCGAGGAAGTAGCAGCGAACGATTGCCATGTGTGCCCCCTGGCCAGAAAGTAAGAGGGCGAGACAATCCCCCGATCATCTCGCCCTAAGCGGTTGCCCCGCTCCACTCGGGAAGCTCTCAAGATGCAGGCGGGTCGCCCTAGCCTCTTGACAGATCCCCCGGATGGTCCCAATCTGCCCCCGCTGCTGCTGGCCGTAGTAGCGAGGACCGAACCAACCCTGGGACGTATCTCTCATTTTTTGAGAGGCGCGTCAACCGGGGGCGAAGCGTTTTCTTAACAAACCGAATTGGATAGCACGCTTGCGACAAAGGTTGCAAGTGGTTTTTGCTAGTGTTTGCGGGCTTTTCTCTGAATTTGCGTCAAGCCTAAAAACACACCTGCGGCGTTTTGTCGCTGGCTTAAGTAATCACAAAGGAAGCGGCGGCTCATCACCCTGATAGGCTGCCGGCGGCACTGAACCCCGCTGCGCCACAGCCAGAGCTTTGCGCTTGGCAAGCTTATCCGCTTTCACCTTCTCGGCTTTCTTGGCAATGTCCGCCTGCTTTTTGGCCAGCTTCTTAGCCTCTTTGCTGAGACGGTCCCTACTCGCGGCCTGGGCCACTTCCAAGAACGTCCCGACATCGTAGCGGTACTTTCCACCCGGCGACAGCACGACATTGATCCGGCCCTGTATTGCCCACTTCCTTAAGGTCGTGGTAGAGTACCCTAAGTATTCGGCCGCCTTTTTAGCTGGCCAATACTGTCCAAATTCTTTCAAGTTATTCGACATAGCCCAAACCCCTCTAGGTTAACCTATTGCGGCGAAGTTATGTCTAAGTATACCATGCTTGCTAACTGCGTCAAATTCCGCTAAGTGATTCGGTTTACTCGACGCCCGCCAAGAGGATCCGCCGCGCCGCGGCAATCTTCAGATTGATCTTCTCCCGCTCCCCGGCCCGTGTGGCTGTTGCTGCCCGTTGCTCTTTCGTGGTGTAGGCCACGGCATGATGTTCAGCACAGTAGGGCTGGCCCGGAAGCGCCTGACACCCACAGAATGCATAAGGTCCCGTCCCGAACGGGAACCGGCATTGGCTGTCGCCCAGGTCCTGAAAGGCCACCGCCTTGGCCGGCGCCGTTCGCTCCGGCGGGTTGGGTTGGTCGATAACTGCCAAAGGCCGGCCGTCTGAGCGGCACTGCCGGGCCGCCATTACCTTGGCCCCGTTCGGCTTTCTGACCAGCCGGAGCTTGTGGTTGTCTCTGTGCTGGCGGTTGTTCAATAACCCGAGCCGAAACAGCTTCCCCAGCACGGCGCTGCGGGTCTTTCCCGGCAATAGAGCTGCGATTTCATCGGCGCTCCGGCCGCCTGCCCATTGCTCTGCGGCGAAGGTAATCGCCTCGTCTGTCCAAACACCCGCCATGTCAGTGACCCTCGCTTAAAGCCACAGGATTGACCGCTGGCGGGTTTTCTGTGTCCGCGGCTAGCACGAGGCTCACCAGCACGGAAAACCCTCCCAGCGCGCAAATGACGAGCGCCTGACGGGCATTGCGGCCCTGATGGTAGGCCCGGAGTTCGTCCAATCGATACGGTCGGGGCTCAACTTCCCCCCGGCGGATGCGGTTCAACCGTGCGTTGGTCATATCGGAGGCCCTCAATTCATGCGCTTGAGTTGCTGAAGCAGAGGAAGGGCTTTGCCGCTCAGATACGGTTCAAAAATCACACTATCCCCGCGGGGATACCGGCTTGACGCCACGATGTAGCCGGCCCGCTCCGCGTCGCTGGCAAGGTCCTTGTCCTGGCTCGACAGCTTTCCCACCCATTCGGCCCACATCGGATCTGTCTTCTCGATGCGGAATTCCGGCAGATTGCGCGTCGATGCCAAGCGGGGTGCGCCATGCGCTGGCAGATGAGCTGCGAAAGCGTCCACATCCCGGCGCCGCTGAATACGATCGATCACGTCGATAATTTCCTTGGGCTTCGGAAACATAGTGTTGTTTTTTTCCGGGTCCCGCGTTCGCACGATCGTCACCGCGGCCTCCCCCAGCAAATCCCCTGAGAACCCCCCAAAGATTTCATCCATGCTGCGCAGCCAGATCGCTTCTTTGGCGTCATCGCCTGAGAATTTTGGCCGCGGGAAATGCACTTCGATGAGCATGATCAGCTTCTTAACGTCCTCGTTCATGATCGTCCCTCCGGTGGCAAGATTTCAATGTCGTGGTCGTGGAATTTCTTCGCGCCGCCGCCAGCAAGGCGGTCCATGCGCTCCCATTCGGTTTCGTGAGGCCGAGATGCGGGCCCGTGCGCGCCGTTGCCGTACGTGCCGTCCACGACCTTCGCGAAGCTGGCGGACTGCAACAGAAAATCGAAGTTGAAGCGCCAGCCGCGCGAGTTGTTCCCCCGGAGGAAGGCCGATCGCTCGATATTGGCCAGTGCGGTTGCCCAAGC
>JACCDZ011586221.1_pt1 | contig 11219 bp, 10 predicted proteins | sample 7449551 | NCBI WGS metagenome assembly JACCDZ01 (sample SAMN15323452, study PRJNA562643) | freshwater metagenome | isolation source: river surface water | place: USA:Blue River Watershed | collected 2017-08-18
ACCCAATCCAATCCACCGATCACCCCGCCCTTGTCCGGCCCGAATGCCAGGCTATAACCGAACAAAATCCACAACAGGCTGACCACGCTCAGGATCATGATGCTCTGCATGATGGTGCCGAGCACATTCTTGGTGCGCACGAGGCCGCCGTAAAACAGGGCGAGCCCCGGCATCAGCATCGCCAGCACAAAGGCCGACGACACCAGCACCCAGGCCGTATCCCCGCTATCAACCTTGAGCGGCACATTCTCCGCCCAGGCCTGCCCAACTCCGAATCTCGAAAACAGGGACAGTCCCCCTGCCACGCCCACGATGACCGTTTTCTGCTGTGCCGATGCCTTCACGCTGTCCTCCTTCGGCTGCGCTTGCCCGCTAGAGGCCTCCTCCCTCATGCTGCCAAGGAAGGAGGCCCGCGCAGGAGCTTAAAACGTCTTCGTGAACTTCAGCTTATAAAAATCCTGATTGTCTGTCAGGTCTTTACCCACTGTGAACCGGAAGGCCATGTTGCCCGGCAGCTTCATTTCGACATACGGACCAATCCAGCGATAATAGTCCTGAGCCGCCCCCGGCGCGCTGCTGTCACGAGTCGTCAGCAAATGCTCATAATGCGCCCCAAGGGACCACATGCTGTTCATGCGCACACCGGCGCTCACCCAGTAGTGGAGGAAGTCCCAGGTGCCCCTGCCGCCGGTCTGGCTGGTCCCCAAGCAATTCGTATCCACCAGCCCGCTGCAGCCCGTTGCGCCCCCGCCGCCGCTGCCGCCTTCACTCCGAATGGCCTTGTAATAACCCATATAGAATTCGCCTTCGAAGCGATCGTCGATATAATTCGCGATAATGTTGGGCACGACGCCTTCGAATGCCGAGGTGCGCTCGTTGACGCTTCCGCCGCCGTTGGGGAAGAACCCGCCGCGGGAGGATAGCAGGCTGCCATGCACAAACCCGATCATGGGCGTGACGGACAAGCGCTTTTCGAGGAAGGTAAAATTCAATCCCACGTCCGTCTCAAGCCAGGGCGCGTTATCGTGAACGCCTACGCCGCTGATCATGGTCCAGTAGGTGAAGTTAAAGGCGAGCGCGATGTTGTCGGTCAGACCGTAGGTTCCGTAAATGGATGGATTGAATCCAAAAAAACTGTCGGCCTGCATCGCCATGGTCACCGACACGGGGTGTTTGGTCGTGTCCATCAGGTCGTCCGTCGGCGCGGCCTGCGCGTCAACGAACGCGCCGCCTCCACCGCCTGCCATCAATGCCAACCCCAACACCCATGCCCGTGTCTTTCGTCCAACCAGCATATTCATGACGCCTCCAAAGAGAGAAGAATGAAAACTGCCACGCCCAGAGACCGTCGTGCCCGGCGATCTATGAGTCCCGTCTCTCTGGCGCCATTGCCAGTGTTGCTGACCGACGTCGTTGTCGATCGTGGGGTGCCCGTGCTACCGATACCCGTTGGTGATCGGCATCCGCCGATCCTTGCCGAATGCCCGATGCGTAATTTTGATGCCGAGAGGAGCCTGCCTGCGTTTATACTCGCTGCGGTCGACCATCGCCATGACACGCGCAACGGTCTCGCGATTGAATCCCATGGCGACGATATCTTCCAACGCCCGATCTTCTTCGACGTAGGCCTTCAGAATAGGATCCAACACCGAGTAGGGCGGCAAACTGTCTTCGTCTTTTTGGTCAGGGCGCAACTCTGCGGTCGGAGGCCGCTCAAGGACGCGCTTTGGAATAACCGGCTCCGGCCCGACCTGGTTGCGAAGATGCGACAGCTCATACACCATCGTCTTCGGCACATCCTTGATCACCGCAAATCCGCCGGCCATGTCGCCGTACAAGGTTGCGTACCCAACACTCATTTCGCTCTTGTTCCCAGTGGTCAGCACCAGATGGCCGAATTTGTTGGAATACGCCATCAGCAGATTCCCCCGGATCCGAGCCTGCAGATTCTCTTCGGTCGTATCGGGGCGGCGTCCGGAGAACGGCTTTGCCAACGCCCGGAGATAACTCTTGAAGGTCGTCGTGATAGAGAGCGTATCCACCTGAATATGAAGCCGGCGGGCCATATCGGCGACATCGTCGCGACTGGCCCGCGATGTATAGGGCGAGGGCATGAAGACCCCGAGAACATTCTCTGCGCCCACCGCGTCCACCGCGATGACCGCCGTGAGGGCCGAATCGACACCCCCGCTCAATCCGATGACCACCCGCTTGAAGCCGTTCTTCCGCACATAATCCTGCACACCGAGGACCAGCGCGCGATAGGCTTCATCAAGCCGGTCCAACTGGGATTCCAAGGCCGGTACCATGATCGACTGCGACCTCCTCGCCGACACTCGCAGCGCAACACGATCCACCAGTGCGGCCACACGCGGCGGCAAGGGCTTCTTTAGTCCTCCTCCTTGACGAGCCCGCCCCACAGCCGCGACATCGAGATCTGCGATCAGCAGATCCTGTTCAAAGGCCTTGCCCCGCGCCACAACCTCGCCGGTCTGATCCACAATCACGCTGCAGCCGTCAAAGACCAGTTCGTCTTGCCCGCCGACCGTGTTGGTGTAGCTGACGATCACGCGATTCTCGCGCGCGCGAGTCGCCAACACCTGCTCGCGCATACGGCTCTTCCCGACATGGAACGGTGAAGCATTGATATTGACGATCACCTCCGCGCCCGCCGCGGCCTGCGCGCGCGTGGGCCCCTCGGGAAACCAGATGTCCTCGCAAATATTCACCCCGATCGTCGTGCCATTCAGCACCAGCAACGGCAAACGGGTACCGGGATGGAAATACCGGCTCTCATCAAATACGCCATAATTCGGCAAATGCCGCTTGCAGTAGTTGGCGACCAGCCGGCGATCGGACAGCATCGCCGCCGCATTATACAGATCATGCCGACCGGCCGGTGAGAAGGAAAACTCCTCCGACGCGTGCGCCCCGGTTGCCTCCCGGCCGACATACCCGACCACCACCACCAACCCATGCGCTTCCGCGGCAACCGCCTTCAAGGCACGATGAGTGTCTTCGATGAAGCGGGGCTTGAACAACAGATCCTCAGGCGGATAACCGGTAATGGCCAACTCGGGAAACGCCACGAGGTCAGCCTTGGCCCGGCGAGCTTCCTTGATCCAGGCCTTGATCAACGCCGTGTTCCCGGCAATGTCGCCGACAGTCGGATTGATCTGGGCCATGGCAATTCGCAGCGACCGCATCAGCGGGTTTTCCCTGCAATCGCAGCATGCTCAAATCGGTCATTCAACGAGGCTGCAAGGAGCTCAGACCCCGAGGCGTACTGTGAGCCGTACGTCGAGGTGGATGAGCGACTGAGAACGAAGTTGAGGGCCGATTTCAGCATGCTGTTGATAAAAAAAAGTCCTCAGACCCACCGGAGGTGGTGGATCAGAGGACGTCGTTGTCCTGCGCCATCTCTATAAAGGATAGCCTCCTGAGACTCCGTTGTCCCTGGAAAACCTGGCGATTGTATAGCACCAGCCTGAATCGGCTGTCAACCGATCCGGTGAGGACTTTCTGTGCAATCCTGCTGTCCCGTGGCCTGCTTATGCTACAATCCCGCCCCATGCACCCTATGATTCGACAAATTCTATCGGCCTGGCCACAATCCATTCGTCTCTGGAAAACCAGGCAGATCCTTCTCCCCTCCCTGATGCTGGTCGCATGCGGCGCAACAGCGCCCCTTACTTCAATCGGAGAGGGCCCGCTAGGAACCGTCGCCCTTGAACGCCTGGCCAGCCGGGGCACCACCGCCAAATACAGCAGTCCTCAGAGCGCTTTTCAGGCGTCCCATCCGGCTACGTTGTCGGTATTGGTCGTCTCGCGTCTGCTTTCCGGCCTGTCCATCGCAGACCTCGACCGGCCGGGAACCACGCTGAGGCAAGAGCGGTATCCGCTGTTTTCCCAGGAAGAAACGGATTTCTTCACCCCACTCATCGTCCGCGCCTTGTCACAGGCCGGGCCTGATCAACGGGTACGGTTCACCCTTCAGGATGACGGACTCATCACCCAGGGCACGCTATACCTGCACAAGACCTCCCTTCGGGTCAGTCTCTCTCACTACCGTGCCTTGCAGGGTCAAAGCGACACGAGACCGGCGGCGCTCACCTTGTCGTTTACGCCTTCGGAGGCGCTCGTGCGAGACGATGTGCCGCAATCCTGGATGATTATCGAACCGGAGCAACCCCGCATCGCGGTGTCGCTGGAAGCTCTGAATCAGCTGCTCGCTGCCGTTCCCGCGCCGACCGCGAACAAACCGGTCGCTGAAATCGCGCCTATTGCGCCACCTCCCACATCGGAACAACCCAGCGTACAACAGGAGCTGCAAGCTACGAAGGACGTGGTCGTCAAGCAGGCGCAAGAACTCCAGCAACTCAAGACGGAACTGGAATCGCTGCGACGCCAGCTCACAGACAAGGAATCCGCCGCACCGAAAACGAAACCGAAACCAGCCCCCCGCAAAACAGTCCCCACACCCTGACGCAGGTTGAGACGAGCATCACCAGGCGGTCGTCTCATCCCCTGTCAATAATGTCGAAGCGCCGGCCTCGCCAGGCAAACGGCAGACAAATTCTCCGGCTATCTCAGCCTAGTTGAAAGACCTTTTGGAGTTCCATGATGAACCTCTGTGAGCGTTCTGCCTTCAATGAGAGGAATGGGTTTCGACACTTTGCGCGAAACTGGTTGGGCGAGCTTGGATGGAGACGTTCTAGGAGCAGCTTTTGATTCCTCTGCTTACCTATCGGAGCGGCTCATGAACAGTCATCAGTTTCGTGCCATCCGGAAACGTCCCTTCGACCTGAAATTCCGGGATCATCTCTGGGACACCGGGCATCAAGTCTTTGCGAGTCAGCAAGACCGCGCCGAAACTCATTAGTTCGGACACGGACTTCCCGTCACGAATACCTTCGAGAATCTCCGCCGTGATCAGTGCCACAGCTTCCGGGTGATTGCGCTTCAGGCCACGCTGCCTGCGCTCCTTCACTAGATTCGCCGCCACATAGATCAACAGCTTTTCCTGCTCGCGCGGTGTCAGATGCATCATGGGCCTCGGCCACGCTCCTTGGTCAACTACTACGCTTACAGCGTGAATACATCTCGGAAGAAGTCCGTCAACGTTCCTGGGTAGACTCGGCCAAGATTTCCTTCGCATCATAGACATCGTCGGCACCAGCCGGCTTCTTACCCTTGTACATCGTGATTGTCATCGATGTTCGTCGCGAGAGCGCCAGCACATCAGCCCGCTGCGCAAGATGAAAGAAGTCGTATCCCTCGCGCAACGTCAACTCCGCACAGCGCCGCCGCAGATAGGCATCGAGCTGCTCCTGCGACGTAAATGAGCTGACGCGGTATTCGACGCGGTAGACATTCTCCCTGAGCTGCTCGACCGCATCCTTGTCGGCTCCGGTGAGCGGCTGATACTGCCCGGTAGCGCAACCAATTGTCGAAACAGTGATAAACAAAATTACGCAGGCATTCCCGAATTTACTCATAAACTATTTTCGTCAAATAGCCCACGACTTCGGACTAGCTCCTGACACAATCTGGTGAACATCCCTTGCCTAGCAACGATGGCATGCATACTAGCCAGGGAAGCCCATCGGATCAACAGGCTCGTTTCACACATCCTCCCTAAATGCCGGAGTCCAGATACGGCGCAGCATGGGTGAGCTTTCTGTGCGCGCGTCCAACAAGGTCCTTCCGAGGGCGCGCGTTGCGCGCGCAGAAAGCCCACCCATGCTGCCAACGATCTTCCCCCGCAACTCTTAAGCAGCCGGACGGGCGAACTTCCCCTGACACAAGCCACTGCGAATGACAGAGGGCGGGAGGTGCTGCGTAACCTGTTCATGGGTTAACTCTCCCGCACGCCCCGCCGCCATCACCGCGTCTTTGACCATCACCACATAACTATCCGCCAATCTCGCCGCGAAGTGCAGCCCCTGCTCAACCAGAACGATGGCAAACCGGCGAGCCGTCTTGAAGCCGATGATCACGTCTTCAATCTGATCGACGATCGACGGCTGAATGCCTTCCGTCGGTTCATCGGGCAACAACACTTTCGGGCTTGATAGGATCGCACGGCCGATGGAAAGTTGCTGCTGCTCTCCACCGCTCAGCACACCGCCCGGCTACTCGAGAATTTGCGTGAGCTTGGGAAACAATGTGCAAACTTCATCGAACGCGGTCTTTTCGTTTATGCCGTTGGATGAGTTCCCGCGCGCCCAATACCCCAGCTTCAGGTTTTCAGGGCGCCGATAAATGGGGAATGATCTCCCGCCCCTGAGGCACATAGGCGAGACCGCGCTTGGCACGACGATCGGTGGCGTCTTTCGTAATGTCCTCGCCGTCGAAACAGACCTGGCAGTGGCGCACCGGCTGTCGCACCGGCAACCGCCCCGCCACTCAAAGACGATCTTCAACAGATCAAAGAACAGATGAAACAGAAGGAATCGGAAGTGGATGAGTTGCGAAAGGAACTGCAGGAGATCAAACGTCAACTGGGAGAGCAACCGCTCAGCGGTAACCGGGCGTCTTCAAAAAAGCCGCTGCCTGTAAAGCCGGGAGAACGGCAGCCATAAACCGTTCACCCGCGGTTTTTGTCGGCCCGATCTTCGATCTCACCCGCCAGCAAAATCGCCTCGGCGATCTCACGCATGGACTTGCGAAGATCCATACTCTGTCGCTGAATCAGCTTGAACGCGTCCTCTTCCGACAGACGTTTCGACCGCATAAGATACCCCTTGGCCCGATCGAGCAACTTGCGGACCTGCAAGGCTTCCTGCATCTCGAACGACTTTTCCAGCAGCGTCGTGTGTTCGATGGAAATCGCCGCTTGATTGGCAATGGCCTGCATGAGTTTCACATCCTCTGACGTGAACGTATGGGGCTTAGAGGTGTACGTATTGATGACCCCGATCGATTTTTCCCGCACCAGCATCGGGACGCAGAGGAGCGAACAGAGTCCTTCCATCGCGGCCATGTCCGGGTACATGTAGGAGCCTTCTTTGGTGACATCCGGGACGATGATCGGCCGACGGTCCTGCACGGCACGCCCGCTGATACTCTGGCCGATCTTCACATTGGGCTTACGCCGGTACTGCTCGCTCAAACTTTGCGTGGCGGCGATGCGCAGTTCTCCGGTCGTCTGGTCCAACAGGATAATGGAACAGATCTTCGATCCCATCATTTGCGCCGTCATCGTCACGATCAGTTGCAATACATCTTCGATCAATCGATTCGACGAGACGGTCTCCGATACTTGGGACAGAGTATCGAGTTGCAGCGCCTTGCGCGTCATCTGATCGTACAGGCGGGCGTTTTCGATAGCGCCGCCGACCTGCGTGGCGATGGTCGAGAGCAAGGCCAGTTCATCCGGACGGTACCGCCGCGATCGCTTATGCTGCACATTGATGACGCCGACGACTTCCTGCTTGGTGGTGATGGGCACGGAAACAAATGCCTGGTAGCGGTCTTCCGGCAGGTTGTGAAAAAACTTGAAACGCGAATCATCGCTCGCGCTGTTCGGAATCACCACGCGGGTCCTCTCCCGCGCCACCCAGCCGGTGATCCCCTCGCCCAACCCGATCGTGATGCGGCCGATGAGCTTGGGGTGAGGATTTTTCGAGGCCCGCAGAATCAGCTCGTCCCGATTGTCGGAGAGCAGATATAACAGGCAAGCATCGGCTTTCGTCGCTTCCACCACCACATCGACGATATGCCGGAGGACGGACTCCAAGTCGAGCGTGCTGCTGATCGACTCGCTGATGCGGTGCAGGACATCGACTTCGCGCGTTTTTTCCCGCAACGCCTGTTCCAACTGTGGCACTGTTCGCTTCGATGCCATTGAACTCCTACCGCGGCTGCTTCCTGCTGACGACCGTTTGCCGGGAGCGTGGCTCGCGAACGCGCACCGTCTCGAACCAGGCCCTCGTCCGCTCCTTCGCTAACGGCACAATCCGCACCGACCCGATCCATTCAGGCACCACACAATAGACCGTCCCGGCAGACACTTTCTTATCCTGCTGCATGGCGTCCCAGAGCGCACGGAAGGTCACGTTCGGCATGCGAGCCGGCAATCCGGCCGCCTCAACCAGAGCGCGCACACGGGTGACGACGTCCTGATCGCAATGCCCAAGGTGCCGCGCCAGATCGGCCTCGTACACCATCCCGACTGCGACCGCCTCGCCATGGATCAGGCCACGGTACCCTCCCAGAGATTCCAATGCATGGCCGATCGTATGTCCGAAATTCAAAATGCGACGGCGGTCGGCTTCACGCTCGTCGTCCGAGACAACCTGTGCCTTGATTTCGCAGGACCGCTTGACAATATGTGCAACCGGCGCATCACTCAGCGTCAAAATCGGCGCGATATGTTGCTCGAGATACTCGAACAACGCCGCATCCTCGATGACCCCGTATTTGATCACCTCTGCCAACCCGGCGATCCATTCACGAGCGGGCAAGGTGCGCAACGTGGCAGGATCGATCAGGACGGCCCGCGGCTGATTAAACGCGCCGATCAGATTCTTCCCCTTGGGATGATCCACACCTGTTTTTCCGCCGACGCTGGAATCAACCTGCGCCACCAAACTGGTCGGGACCTGCACGAAAGGGATTCCGCGCTGATAGATGGCGGCAGCGAATCCTGTAATATCGCCGATCACCCCGCCTCCCAAGGCCAGCAAGGTGGAACTGCGCTCAAAACGGGCATTCACAAGGGCATCCATTACCGTTCCGATAGAGCGGAGGGTTTTGGTCTTTTCGCCGGGAGGCAGCACGATCGGAACGACCGTATATCCGGCCGCGTTCAACGCACGCGTCACCGGCTTCAGGTAGTGCCCGGCAAGATTCCGATCGGTGACCACCCCTACCTTGCCCACACGTCGAAGTCGCGTCAATTCAACGCCGACCTCCTTGAGAAGACCGTGCCGAATGAGAATGTCATAACTACGCGCGCCCAGTTCCACCTGGATGGTTTCCTGGGGCATATCGGTTTTTGATTTTGCCATGAAATGCTAGTCAGTGACTCGGATTGGGACTGATGGTAGTGGCTGCGAAGCCACGTCACCTACAAGAGGCCACTACGGCCCTCTAGGCGTCCGGCACGCAACGGTGTTGCCGAGGAACGTATGGTGGACCGCAATATCTGGAGGAGAAGAAGCCCGGAAGAAGCGCCATCTAGAACGGGGAGGAGACACGTTCCATAGGATTCGCCCCCATTGAGACAGCGGACCATCATCAATGGGGGCGATTATTAGCTTGTCGTGGTAGGGCCTGTCAAGTTGCGGAACGAACGATCGTCGGCGTCAGGAAGATCAACAGTTCCTGCTTCGACACGTTCTCGGTTTTGTTCTTGAACAACCAGCCCAGCACCGGGATGCGCGACAGATAGGGGATACCCGCCACGTTGTTCGATTGCGTATCGACGAACACACCGCCGATGACCATGGTTTCCCCGTCACGCACCAGTACCTGGGTCGTTGCTTCACGACGATCGATGCTCGGACCGGCCGGGTTGCTCCGGGCGCCGACCGCGTTCCGGGTGGCTCGTACTTTCATCAGAATCTGCTTCCCGATTTCTTTCGGGTCGCGGGAGGTAATTTGCGGCGTCACGTTCAACTCGAGGTTCGCATCCACGAACGTGGTCTGCGTTCCCTGCAGCGACGTGGTCTGGAACGGGATGGATTCACCCTGCGCGATCTTGGCATCCCGTTTGTCCAGCGTCGTGATCTTCGGCGCGGCAATGACTTTGGTCAAACCGAGCAATTCACCGGCCGACAACCGCACATCCAGCATCGCACCATCGGTTTTCCCGATCGAGAAGCCGGCACCAGGCACAGACGGCAGTCCCGGGTTGGCCGGCAGATTGATCAGGAAGTCCGAAACCTGGGCGCCGAAGGCTCCCGTAGTGCCGGTCTTGAAGGCGGACGTTCCGCTCGAGCTTCCCAGCTGGTTGACGTTCTGAATACCCCACTGGACACCAAGCGAACGTGTGTAGGTCGTATCGGCTTGAACAATGCGGGCCTCGATCTGCACTTGCGGCACTTCGAGATCGACGCCGTCCAGCAATTGCCGGAGGACTTCCAGTTTCGACTCCGTATCGCTGATGATCAGCGCATTGCTCGCGGCGCTGACCGTCATGGTCCCGCGCGGGCTCAGATTCTGGCGCAACGAAGTTTGCACTTCCGTGGCGTTGAGATTGCGGATATAGAACACCCGGGTAACGATCGGCTCCGCCTTGGCTTTGGAATCCTTGGCGCGCGCTTCTTCATCCTGTTGCTTGGCGATGTTTTGCAGGGTATCAACCCACACGATGTTCCCCTGTCGGATCATCCCCAGGGCATTCATCTTCAGGAGCATTTCAAGCGCCTGGTCCCAGGGCACATTCGCCAGCTTCATGGTGACTTTATTCTTCACACCCTCGCCGACCACGATATTGAAACCGCTGACTTCCGCGATTAACCGCAGCACGTTGCTGATGTCGGCTTGCTGGAAATCGAGCGAAATCCGCCGTCCGACAAAGCGCGACGACCCGTTCACAACCTCATTACTCTCCGGCTTCCGGTCTTCCTTCTGGACCGACTCAGCCGTCAATTGAATGGGCTGGACACGAAAGAGCGCTTTAGGTGCTTTGTGAGAAACCAACATCAATTGAGGCGCTGTAGCCCGTTCGGCCGGCGCTGCGGCATCACTCTCAGCCGCCTTCATGTCGTTCATCGACAAGACCGGCTTCGGCTCGAGGGTGAGGGTCAGACTTCCGTCTATTGACGCGATGCTGTGCTCGGCGGGCTGGGTAAGATCAAGGACCAACCGCACCTTGTCAGGGTGGTACCCGAATCGCACTCGCGACAACAGCGCATGCCCGACCGCCAACTGCGCCTGGCGCCCCGTCGACTGAATGTGCGGCATATCGAGAACCATCCGGCGATCCCCGATCATTTTCACGGTGTGGTCGAAGACCCCGTTGCCGGTCAGGACCAGCACCATCCGGCCCCCATCAGGTGTGGCCTCCACCTTCGTTAATACCGTCGCAACCGGGTGTCCCTGATTGACTGCGGCATGCTCCGCAGAACCTGCAACGCTCTGGTCGGCAGCCTGCGTGAATCCGGCCAATCCGGTGGTCTCGCCGGGCGCGGCGGCTTGAACGTATCCGGCAAGCCCCAACACTCCGGCCATCACAGTGACACTCAGCAGCGGATGTACACCAACCTGTG
>JACCDZ010324099.1_pt1 | contig 11216 bp, 10 predicted proteins | sample 7449551 | NCBI WGS metagenome assembly JACCDZ01 (sample SAMN15323452, study PRJNA562643) | freshwater metagenome | isolation source: river surface water | place: USA:Blue River Watershed | collected 2017-08-18
GTCACTCTCTAAATATATTTCATTGAAGTGCGTTTGCATTAAGTCTCGCTTGAATTTGAAATCCTTAATTTTTACGAAACAAACGATATTTTTTTCTTTTGTGTTTATAATGCACCGCGCCGAGTTGCTTTCGGCATTGATTTCTTCGAAAAGGGGTATTGAGGCTTCAAAATTAATATGTCCAGACTCAGTTGTCCATTTTTCCTGTGCAAATGATAAACAACTAGTAAATAAAAATAATAAAGAATAAAATTGTTTCATAATCAAATAAGTGCTACAACTTAAAGATACTAAATGATAGTCGGAAAAACAATGTAAGTAGATTCTAATTTAACTCGATGGAGACATTATATTTTTTGAGACTTTCTATAGTTGCTATAGAACTATAATCAAAAATTTCTTCGTGTAGATCTCTTTCTTTTTTCAAAGCAATTTGTTTAAGACAATTACAAAAACGACGCACTTCATTCAAATTTGAAATAATCAATCCTGGAACAGGAACACTATTTCCTGATTTATCCTTGGCTACCATTGTAAAATAAGAAGAATTACAATGTTTTACAACCCCTGTTTGAATATTTTCAGCTTCAACTCGGATTCCAATTATCATAGAGCTTTTGCCTACATAATTCACACTGGCTTTCAAAGTAACGAGTTCGCCCACTTCGATAGGTTTTAAAAAATTGACAGTGTCTACAGAGGCAGTTACGCAGTAATTTCCTGAAAATTTTGAGGCACAAGCAAAAGCCACTTGGTCCAACAATGACAATATATAACCTCCGTGAATTTTACCACTAAAATTGGTATGAGAAGGAAGCATTAGTTCAGAAATACTGATATAAGATGACGTTACTGTTTTGAAAGTGTTTTTCATTATTCTAATTGATTTTCATCTATTTCAGCACGATTGATGATATTGTCTGGTAATGCTTTTTTGGCTTTGGCTCCCATTTTTTTCAAACGTTCCACACTGCTTATTAAGTTTCCTTTGCCTTCTACTAGTTTATTCATTGCGCCTGCATATTCGACTTTACTCTCGTCAATTTTCTTTCCAATTTTAATTAAATCGGCTACAAAACCTTCAAATTTATCATATAAAGCTCCTGCCTGACGCGCAATTTCTAACGCATTTTCTTGTTGTTTTTGATTGGTCCACATACTATCAATGGTTCGTAAGGTAGCTAATAAAGTAGCCGGAGTTACGATGACGATATTTTTTTCAAAAGCCTTATTGTACAAAGAAGTGTCTTCGTTTAATGCCATAGCAAATGCGGGTTCGATAGGAATAAAAAGCAACACAAAATCAGGACTTTCAATTTGGTACAAGTCTTGGTAGTTTTTGTTCCCTAATTGCTCTACGTGACGTTTGATCGAATTGACGTGTTCTTTAAGGTAGTTGGATTTTAGTTCTTCGTCTTCCTCATTGATGTATTTTTCGTAAGCGGTCAGCGATACTTTTGAATCGACAATCATTTTTTTGCCATCGGGCAAATTAATCACTACGTCTGGAAATACACGATTACCTTCATCAGTTGTAAACGCTTGTTGCACTTCGTATTCACGACCTTTTTCTAAACCTGATTTTTCTAAAACACGCTCTAAAACCAATTCGCCCCAATTTCCTTGCATTTTGCTGTCGCCTTTTAAGGCTTTTGTCAAGTTGATCGTTTCCTTGCTCATTTGAAGATTCATTTCACGTAAGCCCAAAATTTGTTGACGAAGTGCCGCGTGGTAATCGATACTTTCTTTGTGAGTGTCTTCGACTTTCTTTTCGAATAATTGAATTTTATCTTGTAGCGGCGTCAAGATATTTTGCATGTTTTCTTTATTCTGTTCGGTAAATTTATTCGATTTTTCGTCTAATATTTTATTAGCTAAATTCTCGAATTCTTTGGTGAATTTTTCCTGAAGCTGTTCTACTTCTTGTTTTTGTTCTTTATTGCGTTCCCAAAGATTTTCAAAATCAACTTCTTTTTTAGACAATTGAATAGCCAAACTGTCTTTCTCGTTCCGAATGACTTCTTTCTCGCTTCTTTCTTTTTCTAGGATTTCTTTCAAGTTTTGAATTTGAGCTTGACTTGCTAATACTTTTTCTTCTAAACTGATTTTTTCAGCCTGCATTTTGGCAGAGAAAATGAGTTTGCCAATGTAAATCCCAATGGCTAATGCGATTATAAAACTGAATAAAACAGGAAGAATAGCTGTCATAAAAAGGATGAATTTAGTATGGAGTAAAAGTAGGGAATTCTCTGAATTTGCTGCTTTAAAATAATTATTTTTTCTTCAATAATAATGTACTTTTGCTGCAAATTGAAAGCGCATGTCTCATCAGCATTTTATTATTCATAAGCCCTATGGCTATTTGAGTCAGTTTGTGTATGAATTAAAAAGGAAGAAACGACTTTTGGGAGAGTTATATCCATTTCCTGAAGGTACAATGGCTATAGGTCGTTTGGATGAAGATTCGGAAGGTTTATTATTGTTGACTACGGACGGTATGATGAGCGAAATTGTTCGTAGCAAAAAAGTAGAAAAAGAATACTATGTTCAAGTGGATGGTGTGATTCATCAAGAAGCTGTGGAACAATTGCAAAAAGGTGTTGAAATAGGATTTAACGGTAAAAAATACATCACTAAACCCTGCAAAGCCTTTTTAATTCATGAAGTTCCTGCTTTTGGCGATAGAGGGAAAAAAATTCGGGATGAACGTCACGGACCTACTTCTTGGGTTTCCATTACAATTAATGAAGGAAAGTTCAGACAGGTTCGTAAAATGACAGCTTATGTAGGTTTTCCTACTTTGCGTTTGGTACGTGTTCGTGTGGGAAATGTACGTTTGAATGACTTACAGGCAGGCGAAGTTATTGAAGTAGTTGATTTTCAAATAGAAAATAAATAAAGATATGTTAAACATCGTATTGGTAGAACCAGAAATACCAAATAATACTGGCAATATTGGCCGACTTTGTGTTGGAACAGAAAGTAAATTGCATTTGATTCATCCTTTTGGATTTGTAATCAATGATAAGAATTTAAAGCGTTCGGGTTTGGATTATTGGGTCCATTTGGATGTCACTGAATATCAAAATGTAGACGAATGGCTGAATCAAATTCCAGATCGTTCTCGAGTATTTTTGATGAGTTCTCATGCTACAAAATCGTATTTGGACGCTGAATTTCAGGATGGAGATTGGTTGGTTTTTGGTAAAGAAAGTGTGGGTTTAAGTCCAGAGGTCTTAGCATTATTTGATAATCATTTAACCATTCCAATGTCATCTTTGATTCGAAGTTTTAACATTGCTAATTCGGTAGCTTTTGTTGTTGGCGAAGCTAAAAGACAAATCGGATTGAAGTCTTAGTTTTTTATCCTTTGATAACGAATTTTCCTTTTTCGGCATCAAAAAGAATATGTTCATCTTGAAATAAAGTATTGAATCTTCCTTTCATTATCAAATTACAAGGTTGGTCTTGAATTACTGATTCGGGCGTCATAATGATCATTTCATCGCTCAATTGGATAGCCATATCAATATCGTGAGTAGAAAACAAGATGGACTTTCCAGTTTCTTGAGTCAATTTTTTCAAGAGCTTCAAAAGTGTTACTTTATGTAATAAATCCAAATGGGTAGTGGGTTCGTCTAAAACAATAAGTGGAGTATCTTGTGCCAATGCTCTTGCAATAAGTACAATTTGCAATTGTCCATCGCTAATTTCATCATGCTTTTTGTCAGCAAGATGAGTAATTTGTGTTAGTTCTAAAGCTTCCTTTACTTTTTCAATATCTTCTGAAGTAAGTTTGCCAATCCAATTCGTATACGGTTGTCTACCTAGAGCAACGAGTTCAAAAACAGTTAAATTACTTGGAGGTAATTTGTCGGTTAACACCACGCTTAAGTGTTGTGCCAAAGTCAAATTATCTATAGAATGAATGTCCTTATTTTCTAAAAACACTTTCCCTGAAAGCGGCGATTGAATACCAATTAGGGTTCGCAAAAGAGTTGATTTTCCAATACCGTTAGCGCCAATCAAGGCTGTCAGTTTTCCTTTTTCTAAAGCAATAGTAACTTCTGATGCTACTGTGGTAGTTGCCTTTTTGTTGGAATAACCAATGCTGATGTCTGTTGCTTGTAAAATAATAGTTTTCTCCATTAGTTCATCATTTTACGTTTGCGGATGAGTAACCAAATTACTATTGGTGCGCCTAAAATAGAAGTTATTGCATTGATAGGAATTACAATTGCTGAGTTAGGTAATTGTGAAAGAGTATCACAAATCAACATAATCATGGCGCCAAATAACACTGTACTCCAAAATAAAATCAAGTGATTACTCGTTTGAAAAACTAATTTAGCAATATGCGGTACAGCCAAACCTACAAAAGCTATTGGCCCCGCAAAAGCGGTAATACTTCCTGCTAAAATACTGGTAGCTAAGATGATGATGAAACGCGCTTTAGCAAAATTCAATCCCAAACTCTTCGCATAATTTTCGCCTAAAAGCAAGGTGTTTAAAGGTTTGATACTAACCAAACTCAATAGTAATCCAATCAAAACACAAACAGATAAAATAGCAATTGAAGTCCAAGATAAATTACCTAAAGTTCCTAAAGACCAAAAAGTGAATTTTTGCAATTGCTCAGCCGTACTAAAATAGGTGAGTGTACCCACTAAAGCATTGGTTAAACTACCAAACATTAAACCAACAATTAGAATCGCCATGGTGTCTCGCAAACGTTGGGCAACAGCCAAAACGGCTAATAAAACAAAAAAACTTCCTAAACTTGAAGCGATAACTATTCCATAGGAAGAGAGAACCAATTCACTTGCAAAAGAAGGTAAAAATGCCGAACCTAATATCACTAATGCAACCCCTAAACTCGCCCCCGAACTCAGTCCCAAAACATAAGGTCCTGCTAACGGATTACGAAATAATGTCTGCATTAAAAGGCCGCTAATCGCTAAACCCATACCCGATACAATTGCTACAATCGCTTTGGGTAAGCGGTAATCCATAATGATGTATTCCCAAGAAGATTTACTTGCGCCAGTACCGATTAGACTATTGCATACCTCTTTTAACGGAATGGCAACGGCACCTAAACTAATATCAATTAGAAATAGAAAAACCATTCCTATGCTCAGGAAAATAAAGAGTAACGTATTTCGGTTGGTTGTATTCAAATTAATTTAATTTCTCAAAAAAATACGGATGATGATGTGGAGCCAGTTCGGGATGAAAAATAGCAATCAAATCTTTCAATACCCAATCTGGTCGAGTAGAAGACCATTCGAAAAACAAAATTCCACCTTTAGCACCTTTGTGTAATGCGTACGAATATACTTTTTTATTTTGAAACGCGTCAAATTTACCATAATGCGGATTGCTGTTATTCATCTCTTTTAGAGAAGTAAAATCACCTGGAGCAATCCAAAATTCTGCTTTTTGTGCTTTTTCGAGAATCGTTTCAAAAGGTAAAGTCAAACTTCCAGTTCCGGTTGTATTAGCCCATAAATAATTGGATTGCGCTTCTTTGAGAAATAAAGCCATCCAGCTTTCGCCTTGAGGAACAAACCATTGATCTTGATACATAGCACCACTCAAAACGCTAGGTTTTTGCTTTGCTTTTTTGGTTAAAGCCAAAGTGGATTGGTATTCTTTTTCGATGGAGGAAAAAATTGCTTTGGCTTTGGCATCCAAACCATACAAAGCACCAAAAAACTTGATCCATTCTGCTTTGCCTAGCGGAGATTGTTCATTCCAATCACCATTTAAAAGGACTTTTAAACCACTCTTTTGTAAGTTATCCAGAGTTGGATTACTATTGTTCAAACCGAAACTCACAATAACCTCCGGAGCCATATCAATTAGTATTTCGGTGTTTAAGGTTTCATTGGTACCTACTTCTTTCACTTGTCCAGTGTCAATTCGCTTTCTGGTTTTTGCCGACGAAATAAAATCAGTATTGGGAAAACCTATTAAGGTATTCTCAACGCCTAATAATTCCAATGCTGGAATGTGTGTTGTAGAGGTAACTACTATGGATTGAATGGGAACTGAAATTCGAGTATAGTGTTGTAAGCTATCGGGAATACTGCTATTTTTTTCTTGTAAAATATAAGTAAATGGTGTTTTGGCATCAGGCCAAGGACGTGTAATCTTTAGAATAGAATAGCCTTGGTAATGGTATATTTCTAATCCTTTAGCGTGCTGAATTTCATTTTTGGTACTACTTTTAGAAACTACTGAATTGGCACTGTTTTGTTTGCATCCGCCAAGAAGCAGAATAGGAAAAAGGAAAATAAATTTTAAAAAAAATGATTTCATCGCTTTGATTACAAGATATGCAAAGGTAGGTGTAAACGGATTTAAAAATCAAATTTAATTTTTTATCCCAATCTTAGTGGTATCTTTGCACTCGTATTGAGGTTGCTTTTTTGTTTTTCAAAATAGCATTAAAAGGGAATCAGGTTAAAAACCTGAGCTGTACCCGCAACTGTAAGCTAAAAAGCTTGTTGTTATCTACAAAACCATTGTTCGCTCTGCGAATGAGAAGGTAAACAACAAGACGCAAGCCAGGAGACCTGCCCATTACATCGAGTATCAAACTTTCGGGAAAAAAGGTTTGGGTATGGGTAATTCTATGCTTTTCTCCCCATTATTAGTAAGGTAACAGTAATGCTGTTGCAAAATGTTTAATTTAAATGAACAAGAAAAACGTTCGTATTAGCGCATTGTTTGTGCTGATATCTACTTGTGCTTTTGCGCAAGAAAAAGAAAATGTAGCTTCTGAACAGGTGCTGGAAGAAGTTGTGGTATCCGATTCTAAATTTGCTTTGGCAAAAGAAAAATCAGGTAAAGTAATCACAAAAATTACCACCGAAGAGCTAAACAATAGACCAGGGCAAAGTGTTGCGGCTATTTTAAACACTGTAGCAGGAGTTGAAATCAATGGCAATCAAAGTGCTTCGGGTAAAAATTTAGGCTATTACATCAGAGGAGGTAAAAACAGTCAAGTACTCATCTTGATTGACGGAATTCCGGTGAATGATGCATCGGGAATTAGTATAGAATACGATTTGCGTTTGCTTCCTGCTGAACAAGTAGAAAGTATTGAAATTATGAAAGGAGCAGCTAGTACCTTATATGGAACGGGTGCTGCAACTGGAGTGATTAACATCAAACTAAAAAAATCGGATAAAAAATCGGTATCTGGAAATGGTTATTTTAGTGTTGGCACTAATGCAACTGCAATTCATCAAAATCAAAAAGCTTCCGATTTTAATCAAGGTTTTTCTGTCAATGGAAGAACAACTAAAACAACCTATTTTACTGCTTTAAATAGCACAGAAATAAAAGGAATTTCTCAAATAGCTCCACCTAATTCCAGTTTGCATTATGAAGAAGATCCTTTTTCGCGTTTGAATTATTTAGCTAAAATCGGCTATAAAGTGACAAACAAATTGACGTTGGATTTCTTTGGAAATTACGACCAAATCAAAAATGATTATGATGGTGGTTATGATAATACTGGAACTAGCGATACCAATTTGAACAAAACAAGTTCCAAACAATTTCGTTTCGGATTTTCTCCTAAATTCAAATATGAAAAAGGGGAATTCATTTTAAATTCGAGTTTTAATAAACTCGTTCGTTCCTATGATGAGTTGGATACGTATTCGAATTCGGTAGGTTTTGCACAATATGAATCTAGAAGTGTGAATGTAGATGGGTTTAATAAATTTGAAATCAATCCTTCTTTCTTTTTAGTTTCTGGGGTGCAATACCAATTTCACGATGCTAATAGTAGTACTCCTTATGGGAATATCGCCAAAGAAAATACTAAATTCAATATGATTGATCCCTATCTAACAGGAGTGTATACTTCTAAAATGGGTTTCAATATGAACGCCGGTGCAAGATGGAATAGCCATAGTGCCTATGGTAATCAATTGGTATATAATATCAATCCATCATTTGATTTTCAATCACTTCCATTAAAGATAATAAGTTCATATAGTACAGCTTTTGTTACGCCAAGTTTGTACCAATTATATTCGCAATATGGTAATTCAAAATTGACTCCAGAAAAAAACAGTACAGCTGAGGTGGGTTTTGAAACGCAATTAGGAAATAGAAAAATTAGATGGAATGTAGTTGGCTTCTACCGTGAACAAACAAACTTTATTGGGTTTTATTTTGACCCAATTACATATGCTTCCAATTATGTTAATATTGACGGAATGAATAAAGCTAAAGGGATTGAAACAGAAATTCAATTGACCTTAAGTGATAACGTAAAATGGAATTCGAATTATACATTTACACAAGTAGACGATGCGTTGGATCGATTGATTCCAAAACACAAAATCAATTCTTCTTTGGATTATAAAGTTTCTGACAGATTCTTTTGGAATGTCAATTATCAATACATAGATACTAGAAAAGATGCGTTTTTTGACGGCAATACCTATGCAACTACACAGGTTAAATTGGGTTCGTATCAGATATTAAATACGTTGGTTCGATATGAAATAATCAAAAACAAGTTGTCTGCTTTTGGTTCTGTTCATAATCTTTTTAATTCTGATTTTGTAGAGAATACTGGATATAGTACATTGGGCCGTAACCTTAAATTGGGGTTAAGCATTAGTTTGTAATTAAATTCACAAACAAAAAAAAGGCTTTCTAATTTTAGAAAGCCTTTTTTGTTTATGAACTATTTAATCTAATGCTTTTTGAAGACCTGCCGGTGCTTTCTCTAAATACATCTCATTTCTAAATGGACTCATTGATTTAGAGTCTTTAAAATACTCAAATTGTTTTCCGGAATTTTGTGGAGCTGATTTACCAGTTCCAGTAATTTTAGCAATGGCTAATTTTAGCAATGGCTCGTTTACATCGCCCAATACGCCAAAAGTACTAATCGTTTCTTTCAACTCATGAGTAGGGGTTAGACCATTGAAATAATCACCAAAACCATCCGAGTTCACAATTTTTAATACAATTGGCTGCATCGCATATTTGTGTTTGGTATTTTTATTGTTTGGTCCAAAATCAGGAGAATCATACAAAGTTACTGAACCTACATTTTTCCCAACAGTTACATCACCAATTTGAACTACATTAATATGTGGTTTTAAACCATTTATAATTAGCTCACTTGCAGATGCTGTGCTTTTGGTAGCTAAAATATAGACTTTTGTCATATTGACACTATTGATTGGGGTTGTACCAATTTTATCAGTGAAAAAATTACGCAGTCCATTAGGATCATTTTTTTCGTAATAGGCATTAATTTTTGAGTTCCATTCTTGCTTTGCAAACACTTTTCCTGTAAATTGCCCTGTAATCATACTGGCTAAATAAGTCGCAGTTCTTACAGAACCACCACCATTATATCGTAAATCCAATACTAAATCAGTAATTCCTTGCGATTTAAATTCGCCAAATGCAGTATTCAATTGGGAATCAAAATCAGAATAGAAGCCATTATACATTAAATACCCAATCTTTTTCCCTCCAGTTGAAATAACTTTATTAACTAAAATTGGATTTTCAGATAAAACCGTTTTGGTTAATGAAACACTTTTATTGTTTGGAATAATATTATTATTTGTAATATTTGCCATATTAAGGGTGAAAGTATCATCAGAACCAAACAATAAACTTTCGTAATTACTTACCGTTAATGGAATGCCGTTTACAGCTGTAAAAACATCACCTCGTTTAATTTCTTTTTTAGCGGCATCAGAGTCGGGAATAATATAGTACACATATCCAAATATTTCGTTAGAACCGTCTGAGTATCGACTCAATCTAAATTCAACTCCGGAGTTTTTTGAGGTACCTTGTAATGATTGTTCGAGTGTTACATAATCATCAACCATCCAACTGAATCGGTCAATTGTTGGACTTACTCTTAAGGCATCAAATAAATCTTCCGGTACTTTGTAATTTGTTAGAAAAACATCTAGAGCAGCTTGGTTTGCAAAACGATTGTCTGCTAAGTTAGGCACATCTGATTGCCATAGATAGTATTGATTCAATCCCTTCCAAATAAAATTTTGAACTTCGAGATTGTCAAGTGATGGCTGAATGATATCGTCTTGATCTTTTTGACAACCTTGAAGGAAGAAAACACAGGCGAATAATATGTTCGAAAGTTGAAAAATTTTTCTCATAATTAGGTATAAGGATTTGGGTTTAAAACGTAAAAATACAAACTTTTGTTTTATGCCAAATATAAATTTATGGCATTATTTTTGAAAAATATAACCCGTAAATTAATATATTTATCAAAATAATTTAAAATTACATCTCATATGAAAAAAAATATCATAACCATTTTCTTCCTTTTAGTATCGGGTTCTTTCTTTGCACAATCAGTTTTTGATCAATTTGAAGGTATTGCAGGAGTGAATACTGTGATAGTTAATAAGAAAATGTTTGATTTGATGAGTAAGGTTAAATTGGATACTTCAGATAAAGAAACCCAACAATACATGAATCTAATTAAAAAAATAGATGATTTAAAAGTGTATCGTACTCAAAATGAACGAATCGCCACTCAAATGTTCTTGACAGCTGAAAAATATGCAAAAACTGCGGGGCTAGAAGAGTTAATGACTACGAACGAGGGAGGTAATAAAGTCCAAATTCTAGCAAAACAAGGCACAACTGAAACACAGTTGAAAGAATTATTACTATTTATAGAGGGAGGTAAAAACGAAGATACTGTTTTGATGTCGATTAAGGGTGACTTTGATTTGAATGAAGTGCCCGCTTTAACCGATAAAATGAAAATACCAGGAAGTGCTGAATTGAGAAAAGCTGGGAAGAAGTAATAAAGGATTAATTTCGTTCTTCCCTCAAAGCTCCGCTTTGAAACACAAAACGCATAAAAAATAATTTCAAGCATTCAAATGGGATTGACTACGTCTTTCCCTACAAAGCTCCGCTTTGAAAAACAAAAAGAATAAAAAATAATTTCAATCGATAGGGATTGACTACGTCCTTCCCTCAAAGCTCCGCTTTGAAAAAAGAAATCCTAAAAAAATAATTTCAAGCAAGCTTGATTATTTTTTTAGGATTTCTTTTTATTCGTGACCATGGAGGGATTTGAACCCTCACGCCCTTGCGAGCACCACCCCCTCAAGATGGCGAGTCTACCGTTTCTCCACATGGCCTTAAAAAAGAAAAGGTCATTCGCATAACGA
>JACCDZ011432597.1_pt1 | contig 11215 bp, 8 predicted proteins | sample 7449551 | NCBI WGS metagenome assembly JACCDZ01 (sample SAMN15323452, study PRJNA562643) | freshwater metagenome | isolation source: river surface water | place: USA:Blue River Watershed | collected 2017-08-18
CTTGGCGTACATCTCGCGCTGCGCGGCCTGGAAGCCTTCGCTCATGACCTTGGCATAACCGCCGCCGCCCGAGCCTTCTTCTTCGTAGTCCACTTTGACGAACTCACCGCCAAGCGACACGACCTGGTCGGCCACTTCGGCGCGGGTGTCGTTGGCGCGCACGATGGCGCCCAGGCTGGCAGCCGCGCCAATGGCGGCCAAACCGGCCACACCGGCACCGGCAATGAACACTTTGGCCGGGGGTACTTTGCCTGCAGCCGTGATCTGGCCGTTGAAGAAGCGGCCAAAGGCGTTGGCCGCCTCGACCACCGCGCGGTAACCGCTGACACCGGCCATGGAGGTCAACGCGTCCATCTTCTGGGCGCGGCTCAATGTGCGCGGCAAGGCGTCGATCGACAGCGCGGTGACCTTTTTAGCGGCCAGCTGCTGCATCAGATCGGGGTTTTGGGCGGGCCACAAAAAGCCAATCAGCGTCTGGCCTTCGTGCATCAGCGCCACTTCGTCCGGCGTGGGGGCACGCACATTGAAGACGATGTCGCTGCCGCTCCACAGCGCTGCAGCGTTGGGGGCGATGGTCGCGCCAGCTTCCACAAAAGCCGCATCCGACAGATCTGCCAGCTCGCCAGCACCCTGCTCCACCAACACCTCAAAACCCAGCTTGACCAGTTTGGTCACCACATCGGGCACGGTGGCCACCCGTTTTTCTCCGGGGAATATCTCTCGCGGCACGCCTATGCGCATGGTTTTTCTCCTGGTCAATGGTCAATGGTTGGATTCACAACTGACGATGCGAATCGACGTCTAAATATAAACCGGAACTTACTTAAGACAGATCGGGGCTATCCCGCGCATGGCATGGCTCGCGCGCACCGATAATGTGCACATGGACATTCGCTGGAAACCCAACGTCACCGTGGCCGCCATCATCGAAAAAGATGGCCGCTACCTTTTGGTCGAAGAACAGACGCGCGATGGCTTGCGCCTGAACAACCCGGCCGGTCACCTCGACCCGGGCGAGTCGCCAGCCGAAGGCTGCGCTCGCGAAGCGCTGGAAGAAACCGCGCACCCGTTCAAACCCACAGCGCTGGTGGGCGTGTACCTGTCGCGTTTTCAGCGCCCGGCCACACAAGAAGACATCACCTATTTGCGCATGGCTTTTTGCGGCGAAATTGGCGAATTGCAGCCCCACCTGAGCCTGGATGAAGGCATTGTGCGCACCGTCTGGATGACGCTGAGCGAAGTGCGCGCCAGCACCGAGCGCCACCGCAGCCCGCTGGTCTTGCGTTGCATCGAAGACCATCTGGCCGGGCAACGGTATCCGCTGGAGATGATCTACACCGACGAGGCGGTGGCCTCTTTGCCGCCTCTGGCACCGCTGGCACCATGATGGACAGCGTCTGGCTGGTCACGGGCGCCGCCGCTTTGGGCGCCGGTGTGCTCAATGCCATCGCGGGCGGCGGCAGCTTTCTGACCTTTCCCGCCCTGGTCTTTGCGGGCGTGCCACCTCTGGCCGCCAACGCCACCAGCGCAGCAGCCGTCAGCCCCGGCTATCTGGGCAGCACGCTGGGCTTCAAAGAAGAACTCAAAAACATCCCCGCCAATGTGCTCCAGCGTGAGGTGATGATCGCCGGCCTCGGCGGTCTCATCGGCGCAGGCTTGTTGCTGATCACCCCCGCGAAGTTATTTTCGGGGCTGGTGCCATGGCTTTTGTTGCTGGCCACCGTGCTCTTTGCACTCGGGCCGGTCATCGCATCACGCGGTGCGGGCTTGGGCCACCCCCAGTGGCGCTTGCCTGGACTTCTGCTGGTGGCCATTTATGGCGGCTATTTCAATGGCGGCCTGGGGATCTTGTTGATGGCGCTGTACACCTTGACCGGCGAGAGCCGCCTGAACACGGTCAACGCCTTGAAAAACCTCAGCTCCTTTGTGCTTTCTTGGCTGTCGGTGGCCGCATTCGCCTGGGCCGGGGCCATCGTCTGGCACCAAGCCTTGTGGATGATGGCCTTGGCCACCCTTGGCGGCTGGTCAGGTGCGCGCTTGGCCAAACGACTGCCCGCACGCTGGGTGCGCGGGCTGGTGATCGCCACGGGTCTGGCCATGAGCGTGGTGTTTTTCAGCCGCGCACACTGAGGTCGATCAAGGCGTCACGCACGGCCCCGGGAAGCGCCGGCAGGACACTCACAAAATGGAAACGTTCACGCCCGCTGCCACTTGGTCCAATCGCGCTTCCTCAGTACGCACCTTGGCCACATAGCCGCCATCTTCGAATACAGCATCACCGCCCAGGTAAAACCTGAGCCCCTCGTCGATGGAGCCTTTGAGCTTGATCGCATCCGACAGCACGGCCACACCCACGCGCATGTTGGTGATGGGATCGAACGCGGTCAAATTGCCACCATACGCCTCGTAGCGTTTGGTGTGGATGCCGGTCATCACCTGCATCAAACCCTGCGCCCCGGCCTGGCTCTGGATATAAGGGTGGAAATTCGACTCGATCGCCATGACGCCCAAAATCAAATTCGGTGCGATTTTGTAGCGCTTGGACAGCACATGGGCTTCAAAGACCAGCGCCGCCACCGGTTCGGGGGCGACTTTGTATTTGCGCGACAACCATGTGGCCACAGCGGCCTGATGGGTCGGCAAGTCCCGCACAGGCAGCGCCGTGGCGCGCTCGGCCGCGTTCTCAGGCAACCAAGAGACCAGCACCTGCCTTTCCCGCAGCCAGTTGAAGAGCTTTTCTTCAGAAGCGTGCAGCCATTCGGGGTTCAACCACAAGGCCATCACACACGCGGCCACCCCCAAACCCACCATGGCCAGGCCACTGTGGGTCACAAGGAACAGCCCGTGTGCGATATCGCCCAGGACGGCTCGGAAGATGGCGCACCAGGCGCAGGGTTTGGACATCGGATCAATAAAGAAAAAGGATTATAAATTTCCCGCCGCCGCTGGCGCGGGATAATCCAAGCATGTCACAACTTCCTCGTGTGGTCGTCGGTTTGTCCGGCGGCGTCGATTCAGCCGTCAGCGCCTACCTGCTCAAGCAGCAGGGGTACGAAGTCATCGGTATCTTCATGAAGAACTGGGAAGATGACGACGACAGTGAATTTTGCTCATCCAACATCGATTTCGTCGATGCCGCCGCTGTGGCCGATGTGCTGGGCATCGAGATCGAGCACGTCAATTTTGCAGCCGACTACAAAGACCGGGTGTTCTCGGAGTTTTTGCGCGAATACCAAGCCGGACGCACGCCCAACCCCGACATCCTGTGCAATGCCGAGATCAAGTTCAAGTCCTTCTTGGACCATGCCATGCGCTTGGGCGCCGAGAAAATCGCCACCGGTCATTACTGCCGCGTGCGCTTGAACGAGCAAACGGGCCGCCACGAATTGCTCAAAGGCCTGGACCCGTCCAAAGACCAAAGCTACTTTTTGCACCGCCTGAACCAAGCCCAACTGTCCAAGACCTTGTTTCCGGTGGGCGAGCTGCACAAGACCGAAGTGCGCCGCATTGCCGAAGAAATCGGCTTGCCCAACGCCAAAAAGAAAGACTCGACCGGCATCTGCTTCATTGGCGAGCGGCCTTTCCGTGAGTTCCTCAACCGCTACATCTCCAAAGAGCCCGGCCCGATCAAGGACCCCACGGGCCGCACCATCGGCAAACATGTTGGCCTGAGCTTTTACACCCTGGGCCAACGCCAAGGACTGGGCATTGGCGGCATCAAGGCCAAAGGGGCACAGCGTGGCGGGGGCGAGCACACGCCCTGGTTTGTGGCCCGCAAAGACATCGAAAAAAACACCCTCTGGGTGGTGCAGGGCCATGACCACCCTTGGCTGTTGTCCGAAGGCCTGTCGGCCACCGACGCCAGCTGGTGCGCAGGCCAAGCACCCGCACCCGGCCTGTATGCCGCCAAGACCCGCTACCGCCAGGCCGATGCGCCTTGCGAGTTACGAGCAGCGACCAACGGCATGACCGAACCGGCCTTTGCCATGCACTTCCCGCAAGCGCAATGGGCGGTCACGCCCGGCCAAAGTGCGGTGTTGTACGACGGCGATGTGTGCCTGGGCGGCGGCGTGATCGATGCCGCCTCTGCGCTGCCTTGAGCGCCGGAGCGGGTCTTGAAAATTGACACGCGGTGATGCCGAGCTGGGCTTTCAGCAAGTGAGCGAGTTGATCTACTTCAAGGAACTCGACTTCGTGGGCTCCTTGCCCGATGCGGTACAGCAAACCATCTTCTTTTCGTCGGCCGTGGTGCAAGGCGCTGAGCAGCCATAAGCGGCCAAGCATCTGGTGCGCTTTTTCACATCGCCTGCCGTGGCCGAGATCGTGCGCGGCACGGGGCTGGACCCGGCCAGCCGCTGATTTTTATCAGCGAACTAACATCGAAATTTTTAATATGCCAAAAAAATTGGGCATTTATTAAAAAATTACCCAAATATTTTTATTAAGATGGAGGTAAGGATACCCTTATTAAAAGAGTCGTCATGAACCACCTCCATCGCGCAGGGCGAAACATCCAACAACCCACTGGGTATAAAGCATTCATTCCTGCGCCTCTGCCGCCAGACCCACCACTGGTTTACAGCGGGGAATTACAAAGCCTGTTATCCGATGCCGACCGCAACATAGGGCGACTGGATGCACTGGCATCCATGCTGCCCAACCCCGATTTGTTCGTGGCGATGTATGTTCGCCACGAAGCTGTTCTGTCCTCCCAAATCGAAGGCACGCAAAGCACGCTGGAAGACGTGCTGGCTTTTGAGGCTGATGCCATGCGGGATGACACACCGAAAGATGTCGAAGAGGTGGTCAACTACGTCAGGGCCATGAACCATGGACTGGAGCGTCTATCCAGCTTGCCCCTGTCACTGCGTTTGCTGCGTGAAATCCATGCTGAGCTGATGAAAGGCGTGCGTGGGGGCGAAAAATCACCTGGAGAATTCCGCACCTCACAGAACTGGATTGGCGGGCGAGGCAGTTCATTGCGTGATGCAGCATTCATCCCCCCTCCACCGCATGAAGTCATGAATGCTCTAGGGCAACTTGAAAACTTCCTGCATGCGGAACGTTCAAGAGTCCCCCTGCTGATCCGTTGCGGTCTGGCTCATGCGCAATTTGAAACCATTCACCCCTTCTTGGACGGCAATGGCCGGGTAGGGCGACTGCTGATCACACTCATGCTGTGCGAAGAGAAAGCACTGTCACGCCCCTTGCTCTACCTGTCACTCTTCCTCAAAGCCCACAGGGCCGAATACTACGACCGCTTGACCGCCATACGCATGCAAGGGCATTGGGAGCAATGGCTGATGTTCTTCTTGCGAGGCGTCAGCGCCACAGCGCTGGCGGCCACGCAAACGGCAAAAGACATAGTGGCCTTGCGCGATGCACACCGTCACGACGTATCCAAGAACGCAAAGGCACTGACCTTGCTAGATCATCTGTTTCGCTACCCCACGGTATCGGTCAACAACGTGTGCAAGCTGATGAAATGCACATTCCCGACGGCAGCTAAATTGATTGCAGACTTCGAGTCTCGCGGCTGGCTGCAAGAGGTCACTGGCCATGAACGCAACCGCCTCTGGCGCTACCAACCCTATCTGTCGCTCTTCCACCGTGAGACCTTAGACGCCATCGTGGGTTCAAGCACCGACGATGCAGGCCCAACACTGGTCACTGGTGGCTGATTCAGCTGCGTATATTTAGAAAATAACCCCATGCCCACACTCGACTGGCTTGACCGCCAAGCCGCCTTCTCGGTGGCCTCAAAAACCGCCACCCATGTTTTGCGTCCTCACGCTGTCGGCCATGTTTTTGGTGACGCTGCGGCGGCCAAAGACAACCTGCTCATTCAAGGCGACAACCTGCAAGCCCTCAAAGCCCTGCTGCCGTTTTACCGGGGGCAGGTCAAATGCATCTTCATTGACCCGCCCTACAACACCAAGAGCGCGTTTGAGCATTACGACGACAACCTGGAGCACAGCCAGTGGCTAAGCATGATGCTGCCCAGGTTGCAGGTCTTGCGCGACTTACTGAGCGAAGACGGCTCGATCTGGGTGACCATCGACGACAACGAGGGGCATTACCTCAAGGTAATGATGGATGAGGTGTTTGGGCGGGGGAATTTTGTGGCGAACGTGGTTTGGCAAAAGAAATATGCAGTAGCAAGTGATGCCAAAGGTTTTTCCGATTTCCACGATCACATTTATGTTTACTCAAAAGCTGGGCGTTTCACCCGCAACCTCTTGCCACGAACGGACAAACAAGACTCACTCTACAAACATAACGATCAGGATGGCAATGGCCCATGGCGTACTGACAATTTATCTGTCAAAACATATTCCGAGGCCTACAACTACCCAATCAAGAACCCGATAACAGGCAAAGAGCACTGGCCTCCCAAAGGTCGTTGCTGGTATACATCCTCTGAAAAAATGGCTGCTTTGCTTGAGAGAAATGGGATTTATTTTGGCAAAGATGGGACGGGCGCCCCACAGCTGAAACGTTATCTTTCACGCGTACAAGGCGGTGTTGTTCCATCAACCTGGTGGACGCACGAAGATGCCGGGCATAACGATGAATCAAGAAAGGAAAGTAAAGTACTTTTTGAGTCATCAGACCCATTCTCAACACCCAAACCTGAACGTTTGCTACTGAGGATTCTCAGTATTTCAACAAACCCCGGCGACCTCGTCCTCGACAGCTTCCTTGGCAGCGGTACCACCGCCGCAGTCGCCCACAAAATAGGGCGTCGCTGGATCGGCATTGAAATGGGCGAACACGCAATAACACTCTGCAAGCCTCGTCTGCAGATGGTGATCGATGGCGAACAAGGCGGCATCAGCGCCGCCGTGGGCTGGCAAGGGGGCGGCGGCTTCCAGTTGCTGCAACTGGGCGCGCCGCTGTTTGACGAGCAAGGCGACATTCACCCCGAGGTGCGCTTTGCCGACCTGGCGGCTTTCATTTGGATGCGCGAGACCGGCACCGCTTTGCCAACGCAAGCCGCCAGCGGCCCGCTGCCCTTGCTGGGCGTGCACGAGGGCACGGCGTATTACCTGCTGTTCAACGGCATCTTGGGTGACCGCCGCCCGGCCAGCGGCAATGTGCTGACCACGGCGGTGCTGCAAGCCTTGAATGAACTCTGCGGCCATGACGGCACCAAGGTCGTCTACGGGGAAGCCTGCCGTCTGGGCGATGCTCGCCTGCAAGCCGAAGACGTCAGCTTCAAGCAGTTGCCCCACGCGGTGCCGCGTTGAAACGCGGTGCTGCCTCGTTGCCCCGTGCCACGTTAAAGTGAACGCATCGAACAAATAAAACAAAACTCAGGGAGCCGCTCATGGCCTTATTGACCCTCAAGCGTTACCAAGAAGAAGCCTTGCAGGCGCTGGACAAGTACCTGCGTGCAGCACAGCTCACCGGCCCACGCCTGGCTTTTGAAGCGCAAACAGGTTTTGGTTACAACACCGAGCCGTTTGGCGACATGCCCTGCGTGTGCTTGCGCATCCCGACCGGTGGCGGCAAAACGCTGATGGCCGCTGAAGCCATTGGCCGCATGGCGAGGGAATGGCCCACAGGCTTGGCCCAGCCTTTGGTGCTGTGGCTGGTGCCTTCAGACACCATCCGCAGCCAAACACTGAACGCGCTGCGCACGCCGGGGCACCCATTCAGGCAAGCACTGGCGCAAGGCGTGGGCGACGATGTGCGCGTGTGCGAACTCGACGAGTTGGCCACCCTGTCTCCGCAAGACTATGCGCAAAAGGCCGTGGTGGTCGTGGCCACCATCCAGAGCTTTCGGGTGGAAGACACCGACCAGCGCAATGTGTATTCGTTCAGCGAAAAGTTTGAACCGCATTTCAAGGGCATGAGCGCTGCACGCTTGCAGGTGTTGAACGACTTACCCGATGCGCTAGTGACCGCCGAAGACGTGAGCAGCGCCAAAGCCGGGCGCGAGATGCTCGCACGTTTTGTGGGGCAGCCGCGCTGGAGCCTGGCCAACTGGCTGGCCCTGCACCAGCCCTATGTGATCGTGGACGAGGCGCACAACACCAAGACCGAGCGCAGCTTTGAAGCGCTCAAACGACTGAACCCCTGCTTGATTCTGGAACTGACGGCCACGCCCGTGCCCAAGCGCACCAATGTGCTGTTCCATGTGTCGGCCCAGCAGCTGCAGGCCGAAGACATGATCAAGATGCCGATTGCCTTGATCGAGCACACCCGTGGCTGGCAAGCCGCCGTGTTTGACGCGGTGCAAAACCAGCGCTTGCTCGAAGCCGAAGCCCAGCAGGAAGAAGCCGCCACGGGCGACTACATCCGCCCCATTGTCTTGCTGCAAGCGCAAAACAGCACTGAGCCGGTGAATGCCGATGCGCTGCGCCTGCACCTGATTGAGCAGCTGCACATTCCAGAAGATCAAATCAAGATCGCCACCGGCACGCAACGTGAACTCGAAGGTCTGGACCTTTCTGCACGAGATTGCACGGTGCGCTATGTCATCACTGTCCAAGCCTTGCGCGAAGGCTGGGACTGCCCGTTTGCGTACATCTTGTGCTCTGTGCAATCCATTCGCTCGGCAGCGGCCATAGAGCAACTGCTGGGCCGGGTGTTGCGCATGCCCTATGCCAAAAAGCGCAGCCGCCCCGCCCTCAACAAGGCCTATGCCCATGTGACCGAATCCGAAACCGGTTTGGCTGCCAATGCGCTGGCCGACCGACTGATTGACGGCATGGGCTTTGACCCGCTGGACATGTCTTCCATGATCGCGCCGCAATTGCCGCTGGGCTGGGCAGAAGGGCAAGGCGACGGACCTTTGTTCGATGCGGCTCACACACAACCCGCTTTGCCCTCGCTGCAGGTGGATGTACCTGCTGACAAACCACTGCCCGCCCAAGTACAAGCAGCGGTGGATCAAGGCCAAGCCAGCGTAAGCACCGACGGCACACGCCAACGTGTGCAATGGCACGGCGCCGTGCCCGATGCGGTGGCGCAAGAATTGGCGTCGCTGCTGCGTGGCAAACAAAAAGAGCAACTGGGTCAAAGCATCGAACGGCACAACGCCGTGGTGCAGGGCGCATTGGCACCCAGCAACCGAGGCGAGGTGTTTGCGGTGGTGCCACGCTTGGCGTATCGCCCAAATATCGGCATTGATGGTGCGCAAGGTGAACTGCAATTGCTGGAACGCGAATCGGTCACCGAAGAACTGGACCTGAACCTGCTGGCCGAGCCCGTGTCATTGGCCGGTTTTCACATGGCCGAGCAAGGCACCCTGTGGGAGGTTTACTTGGACGGCACGCGCCTGCGCGTGGGCAAAGGCGATGCCGAGCAACTGCCGCTGGATGCTGTGAGCACCACCATCAGCGAAGAAGACCTGGCCCGCTGGCTGGCGGCTGAGCTGCAACACCCCTCGCGCAATGTGGCGCGTGATGTGCTGCCCGCTCACCTTCGTGCCTTTGTGTTGGCCACGGTAAGGCACTTGATCAACGACCAACGCATCCCACTGGCGCAACTGGCCCGGCACCAATACCCGCTGATGCAAAAACTGGCACTGCGCATTGAAGAACTGCGCGACAAAGCGGCCAAGGCCACCTTCACCCAACTGGTGCTGGACGGTGGCTGGGCACTGGAAACAACGCCAGAGATTGGCTTTGTGTTTGAAGCCAACCGCTACCCGGTGCCTGCCAACAAGCTGTACCGGGGCAAATTCAAGTTCAGCAAGCACTACTACCCCGTGCCCGCTGACCTGGAAGACGGCGGCGAAGAATGGCGCTGTGCATTGGCCATTGATGAACACCCCAAGGTCAAACGCTGGGTGCGCAACTTGGATTCCGACCCCGTGGCCGGATTCTGGATGCCCACATCCAGCACCCGCTTTTACCCCGACTTTGTGTGCGAACTGACCGATGGCCGCGTGCTGGTGGTGGAGTACAAAGGCAGCCACATCAGCGGCATGGCGAAGGAAATCGAAAAAGGCGAAGTTGGTAAGGTCTGGGCTGAATGCAGCGGGGGCAAGGCTTTGTTTGTGATGGTCTTCAAGACCGTTGACGGAAAGAATGTGCCGCAGCAGTTGGATGCTGTGATTGACTCCAAGCACTAACAATTTCAATCATTTCTGAGATTCATCGGTGACCACAAAACTTTTTTGCTTTCTAGACACCAACCTTTTCATTCAATGCAAACCTTTAGCGGAGTTGGATTGGTCATCTCTTGGAAAGTTTGATGTAGTTGAGCTGTTGATAACTCGACCCGTGCAAAAAGAGATCGATGCCCACAAAGGCAAAGGAAATAACCGCGTCGCAAGTCGAGCAAGAGCGGCGTCTAGCCTTTTAAAAGAAGTCATTACAGCCGATTCTGGCCACAAAGAGGTACGCGCGCGCAATCCGTGCGTGCGGCTGCATATTCGTCTCGACTTAAAACCTGACCCCGAACTGGGAGATGCTCTTAACTACGACGAGGTGGATGATCAACTAGTCGGCATTGCTGCTGGTTTTTTAAAAAGTCAGTCCAGTGACTGTGTACGGCTAGTCACCGGCGATGTCGGCCCAATGGCAAGCGCTAAAGCAGCCAACGTGCCATTTACTCCAATTCCGGATTCTTGGCTTCTACCTCCCGAAGAGGACGCAACGAGCAAAGAACTCAAGCGCGTCACCGAGGAACTTGCACGGTACAGAAAATCCGAACCCGAATTCAATTTGCGTTGGCTTGTGCATGGCACTTATGTCGAGCGCCTCTCTGTGACATTGCCATGCTATGCCCCACTGACACATAGTGAAATTGAAGCATTGATGGAAAAAATTGTGCTTCGATTTCCTGTGATCATGGATTTTGACAAAAACAAATCGAAGATCGACAGCGATCTCACAGTTGCTCGAACTCTTGGTGTCGATATTGAGCGCATTGGCAGCACCTTGCGTGCACTCAATAGTGAGGTTTACGTTCCAGCCACAGATGCGGAGATTACTGGATACCAATCCGCCTACAGAGACTGGCTACACGGATGTGAAGAACTTCTCAAGAACCTTCACATCCACCTTGCTCAAAACACTTCCTGGCCCCGCTTGACAATTGAGATTCAAAATACCGGAGCGAAAAGCGCTAATGAGTCGACCCTGCAAAACCCCTGAAACCCGCATGAATGCTTGTGGTTTGGGGTGAATCCGGATGGTCAGAACTCTCAAATAGATATTCAATGGAGCCTGTTTTCTGGGAGTTTTTGAAAGCAGCGCCA
>JACCDZ010836470.1_pt1 | contig 11213 bp, 12 predicted proteins | sample 7449551 | NCBI WGS metagenome assembly JACCDZ01 (sample SAMN15323452, study PRJNA562643) | freshwater metagenome | isolation source: river surface water | place: USA:Blue River Watershed | collected 2017-08-18
AAGGCGGTTGCTCTATCCGACTGAGCTACAGGCGCCTGCAGGGTCGTATGGCGCAATTGTAGCGAGTAAGGTTGCGCACTATGGCTGAGTTCATTTACACGATGAAGAAGGCGCGTAAAGCGCATGGTGAGAAGGTAATTCTCGACGACGTAACTTTGATGTTTCTGCCTGGCGCAAAGATCGGCGTTGTAGGTCCCAATGGTGCAGGTAAGTCAACTGTTCTGCAGATCATGGCTGGTTTACAACAACCATCAAATGGCGAGGCCTATCTAACTCCTGGCTACTCAGTCGGAATTCTTCTCCAAGAGCCACACCTCAATGAAGAAAAAACTGTTCTTGAAAATGTGCAAGAAGGCGTCGCTGAAACCATGGAGATGGTTCGCCGCTTCAATGAAATCTCTGAAGAGATGGCTAATCCAGATGCAGATTACGACAAGTTACTTGCTGAAATGGGCGAGCTGCAAGAGCAGCTCGATCACCGTAACGCTTGGGAACTAGATTCACAGCTTGAGCAGGCCATGGATGCCTTGCGTTGTCCACCACCTGATGCTGATGTCAAAGTTTTATCTGGTGGAGAAAAGCGCCGCGTAGCACTTTGTAAATTGCTCCTTGAAGCACCTGATCTTTTGTTGCTTGATGAGCCGACCAACCACCTTGATGCTGAATCAGTTCTATGGCTAGAACAACATTTAAGTAAGTATCCAGGCACAGTTGTAGCGATTACTCACGATAGATACTTCTTGGACAACGTTGCACAATGGATTCTCGAACTCGATCGCGGTCGCGCTTATCCTTACGAAGGCAATTACTCGACTTACTTAGAAACGAAGGCAACCCGACTTAAGGTTGAAGGCCAAAAAGATGCCAAGCGTGCAAAGCGCCTCTCTGAAGAACTTGAATGGGTTCGCCAGAATGCAAAGGGTCGCCAGGCTAAGTCAAAGGCTCGCCTTGCTCGCTATGAAGAGATGGCTGCTGAAGCAGACAAGATGCGTAAGTTGGACTTTGAAGAAATTCAGATTCCACCTGGCCCACGCCTTGGAAATGTTGTTGTTGAAGTTTCGCATCTGACAAAGGGCTTCGGAGACCGCGTTCTAATCGATGATCTCTCATTCTCACTTCCACGGAATGGAATCGTTGGAGTTATCGGACCTAACGGCGCTGGTAAGACAACTCTCTTTAAAACGATTCTCGGTATGGAACAACCGGATTCAGGTGAAGTAAAGATTGGTGAAACTGTAAAGATTTCATATGTCGATCAGTCACGCGGCGGAATCGATCCTAAGAAGACGCTCTTTGAAGTTGTCTCTGACGGTTTAGATTTTATGAAGGTGGGCCAAGTTGAAATGCCTTCCCGTGCTTACGTTGCAGCCTTTGGATTTAAAGGTCCTGATCAACAGAAGCCTGCCGGAGTTCTTTCAGGTGGAGAACGTAATCGACTTAACTTGGCGTTAACGCTCAAGCAGGGCGGAAACTTACTTCTCCTCGACGAACCAACTAACGACCTTGATGTGGAAACACTGGGATCTCTTGAAAATGCGCTCTTAGAATTTCCTGGTTGCGCTGTTGTGATTTCCCACGATCGCTGGTTCCTTGACCGTGTTGCTACACATATCTTGGCCTACGAAGGCGAATCAAAGTGGTTCTGGTTCGAAGGCAACTTTGAATCTTACGAGGAGAACAAGATTGCACGTTTGGGTGCAGATGCAGCTCGCCCACATCGCGTCACGTATAGAAAGCTCACACGTTAATGATTTATACCAATCAACAATTTGTTCGCTGGGATGACATTGATGCATTTGGACATGTCAACAATGCGAAGTATCTGACCTACATCCAAGAAGCTCGCTTTCAGTGGTCTTGGTATCAATATGCTGCTAAGAACGAGAAGCCAACTTTGGTTGAGATGGTCGTTGCAAAAGCTGAAGTTGATTTCCTCGTTCCCATCTACGAGGGTGGACGTTTCTACGATGTCACTCTCTGGGTAGAACAGGTTGGTAACTCATCATTTACCTTGGGCTACGAAGTCATCGGCGATAACGGCGTTGTTCATGCCAAGGTTAAGACAGTTCAGGTCGCTGTCTCTATGGAGACCAAGAAATCTCGTCCACTCACAGACCCAGAACGTGAATTCTTGAAGCAGTATCTCAAGGCGTAATTGATGTCGAAGAAAATCCACCCAGGTTGGATTGCAGCAACAGTTACCTTCTTTACCTTGATGGCAACCGCCGGATTTAGATCGGCACCTTCCGTACTTATCGTTCCACTTGAAGAAGCCTTTGGATGGTCGCGTTCGCAGGTTTCCTTAGCGGTATCTATCAACGTACTGCTCTTTGGTTTGGTGGCTCCATTTGCGGCAGCGCTCATGGAGCGATTTACGGTTCGCAAAGTTGTGATGTCAGCTCTCATGGTCGTTGCAATCAGTTCATCCTCGACAATCTTTATGACACAGCCGTGGCACTTATGGGCGCTCTGGGGGATAGGCGTTGGCACTGGCGCAGGATCCATGGCGCTGGTCTTTGCTGCAACGATTGCTAATCGTTGGTTTGTGGAAAGAAAGGGAATCGTTGTTGGAGCGCTGACTGCAGCAACTGCAACAGGACAGCTCATCTTCTTGCCGCTGCTTTCGCATTTTGCAGTTACTTACGGATGGAAGAGCGTCTCACTGACAGTTGGTGCTGCATCAGCGCTCGTAGTTCCGTTCATCTATTTCTTCTTGAAAGAGAAACCCGAATCACTCGGAATCACTCCATATGGAGCACCCGATGATTGGCAGCCAACAGCAGCTCATGAAATGTCAGCTGGAAAACTTGCTATCGATACAGCTGTGCAGTCAAGTAAGTCACGAGATTTCTGGATTCTTTTCGGAACATTCTTTGTCTGCGGACTTTCAACAAATGGGTTGATTGGCACTCACTTCATTCCGGCAGCACATGATCACGGCATGCCAACGACAGTTGCCGCGAGTTTGCTTGCGCTTATCGGAGTCTTTGACGTGATTGGCACAATCTTTTCGGGCTACCTAACTGATCGAATTGATCCGCGCAAATTGCTCTTCTTCTATTACGGGTTACGAGGCCTGTCGCTCTTTCTGCTTCCTTCAATTCTGTCGAGCACCCTGCATCCATCCACCTTGGTATTTGTCATCTTCTATGGACTTGATTGGGTGGCAACTGTTCCGCCAACGATTGTTCTCTGTCGCCATGTATTGGGTCCACAGAGGGCAACAGTTGTCTATGGCTGGGTATTTGTTGGCCACCAGATTGGTGCATCCGTTGCAGCGATTGGAGCTGCAGTGTTGCGCGTAAAGTTGGGCGACTATGCCATCTCGTTCTATATTTCAGCAACCATGTGTTTAATTGCAGCTTTAGCCGTCTTGCAGATTGCAAAGACCAAGACCTCTGCAGAGTTACGAGGTTAACGTGGAGCGCGATACCACCAATTACTACGAAGAATTCGGGGGAGAACCCTTCTTCGCTGACTTGGTCTCGCAGTTCTATGCGCACGTCGCTACCGACGAAATCTTGCGTCCGATGTATCCAGAATCAGATATGAAGGGTGCAGCGCGCAGGTTGCAGATCTTTCTTGAGCAATACTGGGGTGGGCCGACTACTTACCAAGAAGAGCGCGGACATCCCAGGCTACGAATGCGTCATGCCGGCTTTCATATCAATCCAGCAGCACAAGATGCCTGGCTTAATTGCATGCGCAAAGCTGTCGATGGCATGGAGATGAAGGCTGAACATCGCGAGAAGTTATGGCGCTACCTCGAAGGAGCCGCGCAGCACATGGTTAACGCTCTAGATTAAGGCCAGCTACTTCTTAGATTTATTTCCAACGGTCAGAATTTCACCGTTGCGGATATACCAGAGCACGCCCTTCTTATCGCGTACTTGGGTAATACGTAAACCGACTCGTTCGACTTTTCCTTCAACATCTTGCACGTGGACTTCATCGCCAACGCCGTATTGATCTTCAATCAGCATAAAGATTCCCGACAGCACATCGCGTACAAGCGTCTGCGCACCAAGACCAAGAGCGACACCGATAACACCCGCAGATGCGATTACAGGGCCTAGGTTAAAACCGAATTCACCGAGAATCATTCCAACTGCGATGATCCACACAGCTGCGTTAAATGTTGAGCTAAAAACAGTTCCAATGGTGCGTGCACGTTCTGCTTGGCGCTTTGCCGTACCGGGACCCGGCTTGAGATCAGCATCTGCCAGGCGACCAATGGCGCGATTGATAGCGCGATGGCCGGCTGCGTGGCTGATCATGGCGATTAAGAGGATGACGAGAACGCGTAAAGGGGCGCCATTGAACCAATCCCAGATTGCCTGCGTACGCTCGTTCATAGCGGTAAGGGTAGTGAAATCTTTATCAAAACTTCACCATTAAATGCCCCGCAGCGGCGTCCTTTTGAGGCAATATAACCCAATCAACGCGAGCCACGCGTTGGAAATAGAGGTCATCATGAACCGCACATTGGTGCTCAACGCCACCTACGAACCGCTGGGTGTTGTCACTGATAGACGTGCGCTCATTCTCGTGCTGAACAATCGCGCGACTATGGTTGAAGCATCCGGAACCGTTCTTCACTTCTCATCTGGTGAATTAGATCTTCCATCTGTTATTCGACTCAATAAGTTTGTAAAGATTCCATATCGCCATGCAGTTCCACTTTCACGTCGCGCAATCTTTGCTCGCGACGGTGGTCGTTGCGTCTACTGCCATGCTCCAGCAACTTCGATTGACCATGTGATTCCACGTTCTCGTGGCGGTGGTCACAACTGGGAGAACGTTGTCAGCGCTTGCCACAAATGCAACCATCTCAAAGCAGATAAGCCGCTGAAAGAACTTGGTTGGAGATTGCGCTCGTTGCCACGTGAACCCGTGGGAGCCGCTTGGAGAATTCTTGGTACCGGACGAACCGAATCGCGTTGGTTGCCTTACCTTGAACCATTTGGCGTCACTGCAGCCACTGCATAGACTGCGCACATGATGAAGCAACTTACTGACATCGCTTTAGCTGCGCCACGAATCAACCAAGAACCCGGCGCAATGCCAGGTGAAGGACTTACTGCAGTGCAGACCTTTTCTTACTTCGTCGCAGCGCCAATCGTGCTCTTCGTTGTGATTTCAGTATTGGTGTGGGCGTTAGACGGTGGAAGAAAGAAGAATCGCGCTTCTGCTTCTGTCATTACTCACATCGAATAGTTACTTGTCGGCCATTCTGGCCTTAAGCGCACGGGACATTGCATCACGCCCTTCAGTCACAGATCTGCGAAGAGCATTAGATGCATCTTTGCCTGTGACATCGAGCCAGTGCTGAGCCTTCTTTACCGTCTCCTCGCTAATCACCCATGATGGGAATAACAAGGTTGCAGTAGTTTCTGCGATTTCAAAGCCTTTGGTCTCCCAAACTTTGAGGATTGCATCAAAGTACTGATCAACAAACCCAGCGAGAAGCTCATGATGGATATTCTCGTTAAATCCACGGCACATATATGAGTGGATTGTGTTGGAGAGATTATCTGTCGTGACCGATTTAAATGCAGCCGCTTTGGCTTCCTTGGTAGGAATCGCAGCGTAGGCATAAGCGGTGTACTGCTTACCGTGGGCTGTGTTGTCCTTTGCAGATTCGGCTTCAATCTCAGCTGGACCAAATACTCCACGCTTTACGCCGCAGATAAAGATGTACCAGCGGATTTCTGCATCGATCACAAGACCCTTCTCTGAACCGTTGAGAATCTCCTTGATCTTATCCAAGTGCGCAGGAGTGATTGCATTGTTAGCAAAAGCGCGCGCAAACTGCATTTGGTGGTCGCTACCAGGTGCAGCATGAGCAAGCATTGCAGCAGTCGCATCCGCTACTTGAGTGCGTAGCGCATCTCGCTTTGCAGGATTGGCATAAGCCCAGATCGCTGTCTCGAACTGAAGGTAAGTTGCTGCAACAATCGAAATATCTGATTCAGTCTTGAGTGCGTTAAGAGCGATGGCAACGTAGTCAGATGTCGATAGTTCGCCATCGCGACAAGAGTCCCAGAGAGATGCCCAGATAAGCCCACGAGCAAGTGAGTCATCTAGCTTTCCGAGGTGGCTCTTCATCGTTGTAATTGAGCGATCATCAAAGCGCAGCTTTGCGTAGGTCTGATCCTTATCGTTGATAAGTACTAAGTCAGCTACTTTCTGGCCAGCAAGAGCGGTTACCTCTGTGAGCGCGCCCGCAATATCTAGTTCAACGCTGGTGCGGCGAGACAATTTTTCGCCCTGAATATCAAAGAGTCCAACGTGTAAGCGATGCGGGCGAAGTTCTTTAGAACCTACCGGCATTGTTGGAGCCTCTTGCTGGATCGAAATCGACTTGTATGAATCTCCTTCGACTGCAATCACTGGACGTAGGGTGTTAACGCCGGCGGTACGAAGCCAGGTTGAAACCCATGGAGTCAGATCGCGACCGGATGCTGCTTCTAACTGATCAATGAGATCTTTTAGCGTCGTGTTTCCGAAGGCATGCTTGGCAAAGTAAAGGCGCAAGCCCTTAATGAAGTTATCGCGACCGACGTGCGCAACAAGTTGCTGCAAAACGGATGCACCTTTGGCATAAGAGATTCCATCAAAGTTGGTACGAACCGCATCGAGATCTTCCATCTCAGTGGCAATCGGGTGTGTAGTAGTCAGTTGATCCACGCGATAAGCCCAGTTCTTGCGGAGCGAGTTAAACTCTGTCCACGCTTCTTTGTACTTAGTTGACTCAGACACTGATTGATAAGAAGCCCATTCCGCAAATGATTCGTTAAGCCATAGGTCTTCCCACCACTTCATAGTGACCAAGTCCCCGAACCACATATGAGCCATCTCGTGGTGAATTGTGGTTGCACGGCTAACGTAATTGCGCTCAGTTACCTTCGAGCGGAAGATGAGAACATCTTCGTGGAAAGTCACACAACCAACGTTCTCCATCGCGCCCCAGTTGTATTCAGCAACAGCAATCTGGTCGTACTTACCAAATGGATATGCCAAGCCGAATGTCTTTTCAAAGTAAGCAAAGCCCTGCTTTGTTACTTCAAAGATATTCTCGGCATCAACATATTTAAAGAATGACTTACGGGCATAGATGCCAAGCGGAATAGTCTTCTCGCCCTTGTACTCGTCATGAACTGACATATATGCGCCAGCAACGATTGCAGTCACATAAGTCGAAATTACCTGGGACTGAGCAAATTGAATGAACTTACGATCGCCGTCAACGTCCTTTGTGGATTCGATTCCGTAGTTAGAGATAACTTCCCAGTGCTTTGGAGTAATCGTGCTGATTGTGAATGTTGCCTTCTGGTCAGGTTGGTCAAAGCAGGCATACATGCGGCGGGCATCGCCAGTTTCAAATTGGGTATAGAGATAGACCTCGTTATCAGCAGGGTCAACGAAGCGATGCAGGCCTTCGCCAGAGTTTGAGTAGACGCCATCGTGTTCAATTTCAAGGATGTTCTCTGCAGCAATTGGTGGAAGATAAATGGTTTCGCCGTCAAACTTGGGATCAAAATCCACGCCATTGAGTTTCGCGCTAATTACCTTGCTGCCTACGCAGTCAATATAGGTAGTAGCTCCTGGCTTGAGTCCGGCAAATTTCACAGTTGTCTTCACGCGGAAGTTTTCAGCACCTGTGGTCAGATCCAAGTCGATGCGATAGCTCTCGGTCTTAACAATCGTCGAACGTTCAGCCGCTTCAACTTGCTTGATATTTGTACCTGGCACGGTTACTCCTTCAATCGGGTGTCTTACTGGCTTTCTTGCCTTATCCAACCATTAACTCTTCTATTCGTCACACGTTAGGATTGCATAATGGAACAGAGCTCGATTCGCACGTATCGCCTGCGTGGATCGCGCATCACTGGGCCGCAACAGAGCGCTTTAGACAAGTACTGGGAAGCTTACGGAATTGAGTATTCAACCGAGTTCTTGAATATCACCTCACTTTTTCCTTCTGCAGAGCAAGTGGTGCTGGAGATTGGTTTCGGCATGGGCGAAGCCACTGCCTTGATTGCACGAGATTCTCCAAATACAGGCTATTTAGCTGTGGAAGTTCATAAGCCAGGTATCGGAAAGCTGATGGCTCGCATAGAAGAGTTGGCTTTATCCAACATCCGCATCATTGAAGGCGATGCCCATCCAATCATCACAACCATGATCCCTGATAAATCAGTAGATGGAGTTCATCTCTTCTTTCCAGATCCATGGCCAAAGAAGCGTCATCACAAACGGCGCATTGTTAACACCGAGTTCCTGGCGCTGATTCATCCAAAGATTAAGGATGGTGGGTTCTTCCATATTGCAACAGATTGGGTTCCATACGCCGAACACATCGCAGAGGTTTTTGCAGCGAGCCCGCTATTTTCCGGGGGAGTAGTCGAGCGCCCTGAGTGGAGACCGGTCACACGCTTTGAAGGTCAAGGAATAACAAAGGATCATCAAGTCACAGACTTGCGTTACATAAAAAGCTAATTAGTTAGAGGTCGCCCGTAATCTCGTAGTTACTGACCTTGCTAATTCTTCGTTGATGACGTTCATCGCCAGGAAATGGCGTTGCAATAAAGGTATCAATGAGCTGCTTTACAAAATCAGCCTCGTGCATTCGCCCACCAACTGCGATGATATTTGCATTGTTATGTTCACGCGCCAGCTTGGCTGTTTCGATGCTCCAGACAAGAGCGGCACGAATGCCTTTCACTTTATTTGCTGCCATCTGTTCGCCATTGCCTGAACCACCCAAGACGATCCCCAGAGACTCAGGGTTCTTGGCAACAGCCTCGGCACAAGGAATACAGAAATCTGGATAGTCATCGAGGGCGTCATATTCATATGGGCCGTGATCTGTGACGTCATGGCCATTCATCACTAAGTGGGTGATGAGCTCGTTCTTAAAGTCAAGACCTGCATGATCGCTACCGATATGAATGCGCATGTGCAATTTAAGCACTAACCGTTGTGGCAACGAAAAACCCGCCACGCATTTCACGTGACGGGTTTTTCTACCCATGGAGTTACTACATGCTGAAAGGTTATGCCGCTGGCGCTGATGGAAGAGTCAGTGCAGAAGTCCCCGCTGCGCCACCCCTTGGACCATGTCCACGTCCATCTTTGCCACCTTTATGACCTAACTTTCCGCCCATAGGACGAACTGAGTTCACTTCAGCTGTCACATGTGCGGTGAGTATTGCTTTCTTTGCAGTTGCCTGAGCAGCAGTGAGTTTTCCAGCGGTCACTGCGGCGTCTATGCGCTTTGTTTCATCTGCAACGAGCGCTGCGATGAGTGCATCTTTCTTAGCACCTGCAATTGCAGCAAGTGTCTCGCCTGCTGCAAGTCTTGTTTGTACTGTGGCAGTGTCAATGCCAATCGTTGTTGCAATGAGCGCTAAACGAGCTGCGTGGTCAGGCTTTGCCGGACGCATTGCATCTGCAGCGGCTCGTGCAGCGTTAGCTGCAGCAAGGATTGCATCTGCCTGTGTTTGGGTGATTGTTCCCTTTGTAACGAGAGCTGCAAGAGTTGCTGCAAGGTCAAGACCGCGAGGTCCCTTAACGGCAGATCCTGCGACTGATACCCGATTTGTCTTTGACTTTGAATCAGCGGAAGCGATTCCAACTGTTCCGGATGAAATAGCCACAGTTGTAATGAGTACCGCAGCAATCTTCTTGTTTGTTGACATTGATAAGTCTCCTGTCCCGTTCGTGTTGTCGAGCCATTGATACCCAACTGTGAGCAGTGAAGCAATCGAGGCTGTAGAAAACATCTCAAATCCCTGTGAGCAGCGTGCGAATTCACCAGATTCTTGTGCGAGCGCCCCACGGGAAGCCCTATCTTTCCTGAGAGAAAACTGAGGGGTTGCCCGATTTCACTACAGCAAGGCCCTCTTCACACTGGGTACTTCACCGAGTCTTGGAGGTCACCAGTGAAGGTTCGTTCCTTATCCATCCTTTTCGCTATTGCTATTTCTGCATCAGCTCTTTCAGCGCTACCAGCAAATGCCGCAGGTAGAAGTGCCACATCAATTCCCAACACAATTCTGAATGGGAAGGGTGCTCCAACTCTTGCAGTAGGAATAAATGGTGATTTCTACATCGATACTCGTTCACTTTTGATTTACGGACCGAAGAAAAATGGAAAGTGGCCCGTACCGCAGAACTTGCAGGGACCAACAGGTGCTGCTGGCACAAACGGAGCAGATGGAAAAAATGGAAACGATGGCAAGAATGGAAGTGATGGAAAGACGGTAGCTAACGCATCAACAACAAGTGGCCCAACAGGTCCTGCTGGTCCGCAAGGAGAGAAAGGTGCAACCGGTCCTGCTGGTCCAACTGGTCCCGCGGGACCACAAGGTGCAACTGGTGCAACGGGAGCTGCAGGATCTTCTGGAAGTGGAACTGGCACACCTGGACCTCAAGGTGCAACTGGTGCGACTGGTGCGACTGGTCCGGCAGGTGCAACTGGTGCGACGGGACCAGCTGGAGCTACAGGTGCTGCGGGAGCAACGGGCTCAGCAGGTGCAACGGGAGCAACCGGCGCGACAGGTCCAGCTGGAATTACTAAAGCCATTTATGGAACGCTCACAATTCCGGATATCAACGGAATAGCAGGGACTGCACAGAATGGAACGATTGATGGTTTTAAGGCGACTAAGAGTTATGTAGTCAGGGCACTCATCTGGACTTATCAACCAAATGATTCGAATGAAAACTTAATGCCTCTATCAATTACTGCGACGGGTACCAATGGCACTCCAACCTTGGTCACTAAGTATGTATTAAGTCGTTCTTATTCATATAGGAGTGGTGCAATTAGATATGAAAATTCAATACAAGTTGATTTAGTTGCTGATGGAAGCGCCTCAGTAACCGACTTCGCTATTGTCCTGACCATTACTGCTGGTCGATCTACCGTTTCTAGTTCACTGCTTCGCTTAGAGGGCAGTTTCACGGCTGTTGAAGTTCAATCTATTGCTTCAACTTTCTAATACTGGAGCGGGTGACCGGGATCGAACCGGCATGGCCAGCTTGGAAGGCTGGGGCTCTACCATTGAGCTACACCCGCAGGTGGTGCGAGAGGCTGAGCGTACAGGGTGTGTAACCGAGAGTAAAAAATTACTCTAGACTCCGCTATTGCGCCTCGGGGCGTAGCGTAGTGGCTAGCGCGCCTGCTTTGGGAGCAGGAGATCGGG
>JACCDZ010087943.1_pt1 | contig 11212 bp, 8 predicted proteins | sample 7449551 | NCBI WGS metagenome assembly JACCDZ01 (sample SAMN15323452, study PRJNA562643) | freshwater metagenome | isolation source: river surface water | place: USA:Blue River Watershed | collected 2017-08-18
ATTTCTGCTGCGAATTTATCAACTGCAGCGAGAGTTCTGGCGATTGCATCTGGGTGAAATTGACCGGTTTGATCAACACCTTGTCCCAGGCGAACAATCTCCATATCACGCACAATTTCGCGAAAGTTGTTTCCATCAATATCTGCAATCAGTAAACGAATTGAGTTAGTTCCGCAATCAATCGCCGCTACTCGCATGGGTTGTTCTTCCACCAATCAGGAAGCTTTGCTAGCGCTTCATCACCCAAGGGATTCACACCGGAACCTGCTGAGAGCGAGTGCGCGACTAGTGAATGTAAGCACTTAACACGGGTAGGCATGCCACCTGCAGAAACATTGTCGACCTCGGGGACATCTACTCCTAAGGCAGAGCGTGCTGCGATGTAATCATCATGTGCTGCGTGATACGCACCAGCTAATTCAGCATCTGTTTCTAATCGCTCATTCATCTCACCCATAAGCCCTGTGGTCTCAAGGGTTGAAATAACAGCGGTTAATCGAGGGCAGGTTGCATAGTAAAAAGTTGGAAATGGGGTGCCATCTTCAAGTCGAGGTGGGGTTTCAACAACGGCTGGCTTTCCGCAGGGGCAGCGATAAGCAATGGCGTGAACATCGCGAGGTGTGCGACCTAATTGAGTTTGAATGCAATCCAGATCGGCTTGTGTGACATCACGCATTAATTGCCGGTTTCGCTAATCGATGCGATTAATCGAGAGTACCAAGGCTGTCCATCAGCTAAAGAGCTTGCAATCTTGGTACTGCTGTTTTGATTAGCAACATTTTCGCCTTCAGTAACAATGTATTGACGCTCTCCTGGTAAGACAAAGTGCAAACGCTCACGTGCTTGCGATTTCACATACTCAGGGTCTTGCCACAAAGTTAACTCTTCGCGTGCTTTTTGCAGCGCAGTGTTATCTGCAGAAAGTTGTGCCTTCAATGCGCTGATTTGAGCACGCTGTGTGAAGTAATGCTTCACAGGAGGTGCAATAGTCAAAGCAAGAATAAAGAAGATTACAGATAAGGCTAAAACGCGATTAGAGGTACGGCGACGACCAAAGCGAAGTTGTCGACGTGCCATAGCTAATTCTTACCCCTTGAAACGTGGGAATGCTGCGCGACCCGCGTAGACCCCACCATCAGCTAGCTCTTCTTCAATGCGAAGCAGTTGGTTGTACTTAGCAACGCGCTCGGTACGTGCAGGTGCACCAGTCTTGATCTGTCCGCAATTAAGTGCGACAGCAAGATCTGCAATTGTTGTGTCCTCTGTTTCACCTGAACGATGGCTCATCATGCTGCGGTAGTTAGCACGGTGTGCCATTTCTACTGCATCGATTGTCTCTGTCAGAGTTCCAATCTGATTTACCTTTACTAGAAGAGCGTTGGCGGTGTTTCCGGCGATTCCCTTCGCTAAACGCTCTGGGTTAGTAACAAATAGATCATCTCCAACGATCTGGATGCGTGAACCAAGGACCTTAGTCATCTCTGTCCAACCAGCCCAGTCTTCCTCGTTCAAAGGATCTTCAATTGAAACGATTGGGTAGGCATCTACCAAAGAGGTGTAATACGCGATCATTTCATCAGATGTCTTTACCGCGCCTTCAAAGTTGTACTTACCGTTCTCATGGAACTCAGTTGCAGCCACATCCATGGCAAGTGCGATTTCAGAGCCTGGCTTGAATCCTGCCGCAGTGATCGCTTCGAGGATTAAATCAAGTGCAGCGCGGTTGCTATCGAGGTTTGGCGCAAAACCACCTTCATCGCCAACAGATGTTGCAAGACCACGCTTCTTTAGTACCGCCTTTAGCGCGTGATAGATCTCGGCTCCCCAGCGAACTGATTCACGGAAGGTTGGTGCACCAATTGGGGCGATCATGAACTCTTGAATATCAACATTGGTGTCTGCGTGTGCGCCTCCATTGAGGATGTTCATCATTGGTACTGGAAGTACGTGTGCATTTGGTCCACCTAGGTAGCGGAACAATGAAAGGTCAGAGCTTTCGGCAGACGCCTTTGCAACTGCAAGTGATGCACCAAGAATCGCATTTGCACCAAGACGTGACTTATTTTTAGTTCCATCAAGTTCAATCATCGCTGCATCGATTAAGCGCTGATCTTGAGAATCAAATCCAATAATTTCTGGAGCGATTTCATCATTAACAAATGCAATCGCCTTTTCAACACCCTTACCTAGGTAACGCTTGCCACCATCGCGAAGCTCTGCCGCTTCAAAGGCACCAGTAGATGCACCGCTTGGAACAGCTGCACGAGCCTGTGTTCCATCTTCCAATTGGATTTCAACTTCAACCGTTGGATTTCCACGGGAGTCGAGAATTTCACGGGCACCTAGAGCTTCGATAATTGCCATTGCATTACTCCTTCAATACAGGTCTGGGTTTTTAATCTGTTGCCGACCTCAACGCTGAAATGGCAGGTACTTCAATAACCGAAGTCTACCGTGAACCCGCGAAAGACTATGCGGGCCCAATCTCTCGACTAATACGCATAGCCTCCTTGCGAAGGGCAGCCTCTGCATCAATTCCATTGGCATGAGCCCATGCAATAACGGCAACAAGGGCTTGCCCCACAGCACTTTCATCAGCTGGGCCATCGATAGAGACCGAGTCAGGTGTTGTGACTTCTACATTGTATTTTTCAGCGCGATAGAGCAGTTTTTCAATGAGTGGAAGTGCCGGTTGTGACATCGCAACTCCATCTAGTGGAGATGTGCGCCCCTTTTCCTTCTTCTTTAGCTCCTCCCAATTTTCAAGAACTTCCTGCGAATCTCTTACTTCGACTCCCTCAAATACATGCGGGTGTCTGCGAATTAACTTGTCAGCGATTCCTTGGGCAACATCTTCGATTGAGAACGGATCTGTTGGGTGCTCCTGCGCCATACGTGCATGGAAGTACACCTGCAACAGTACATCGCCTAACTCCTCGCGCATATCGACCCGATTATCAGATTGAACCGCGTCAACAAACTCGTACGACTCTTCTAGTAAGTACTTAAGAAGTGACTCGTGTGTTTGCTCTGCATCCCAAGGACAGCCACCAGGAGAACGCAAGGTATCCATGACTTCAACAAGTCGTTGAAGTTGAGATCCTTGCATGCGATTAAGTGTTAGTTGCCTGAAGGGGTTACAGCGGATTCAGCAGAGTCTGCAGGTACTACATCTGCAGTAGTTGCATCCCACTTGCCGTAACGAGGGTTGACGGTAACGCCAATCTCTTTCGCCTTGGCAACAACAAGCTTTTGAATTTCAGTACCAAGTTGATCTTCAGTTACACCTGCTGCAACAAGCTTTTGACCAATTTTGTCTGAGTATGCAATCGCTTCGATATAACGATCTAAATCTTGAGGTGCTATTCCTGCATTTACAAGCGCTGTAGGTAGGGCTGCTTCTCCACCAACTTGTTCAATAATGCTGGCACGACGTGTATCGATCTCGGCCTTGGTTACGTTGAGCTGTAACTCTTGGCCAAGCTCACGGATCAAAGTTCCTAGAAGGTGAAAGCGAAGTTGTGAAACATTAAGAGTTGAGCCTGTCTCAAGCTGCATCTGTGAGGTATCGACCTTTGTGCGCTCAGAGAGAATTGCATCAATGCTTGCCTGAACAGTTGCTTGGGTGATCTTTGTGCTACCCACAGTTGCTGCTGCGCCTACTTGCGAACATCCCGCCAATAGAAAAGTTGCTAATACCGCGGTGATTGCCAGGATCTTCTTCATTCTGTACTCGCTTTCGGTGCATCGCTCAATTGATGTAGGGCCTCTACGACCCAGGCCAGAAGAGAAGTATCCACTATTTCAGGCGCATTCTGTGACGGATTCCAAGAGGCAGCCTTCGGAAGTGCCACTAAAACTGTGCTCGCTGCGCCCTTGTAGAGGGAGCCAGGGTACAAACGTGTCAAACGTAACTGGCGTGATTCAGGAAGAAGCAATGGCGCAAGGCGAAGGAACTTTCCTTGCACAACAACCTCAGTCAACTTTGCCGCCTTTGCTTGTGCGCGTAATGCAGCAACACCGAGCAAAGCCTTTGCCTCCTCAGGCAGCTCACCGAATCGATCAATTAACTCAGCTTCAATTGATGCGACATCACTCGGTGCTTTTACATCTGCAAGTCGGCGATAGAGATCAAGACGTAACCGTTCGCCCGGAACATACTCGGATGAAAGATGAGCGTTAATTGGAAGTTCAACTTTGCACTCAGAAACCTTTTCTTCAGTTTCAATGATTCCTGATTTGTACTCCTGAACCGCTTCTCCAACCATGCGCATATACAAATCAAATCCAACATCTGCAATGTGCCCCGATTGTTCACCGCCCAACAAGTTTCCAGCGCCTCGGATTTCTAGATCCTTCAGTGCAACTCGCATGCCAGAACCTAAATCAGTATTTGTTGCAATTGTCTTTAAGCGTTCATGGGCTAACTCAGATAAGGGTTCATCGGCGGAGTATAAGAAGTAGGCGTATGCACGCTCTCGGCCACGGCCCACGCGGCCACGCAACTGGTGAAGTTGTGACAATCCAAATCTATCTGCGCGCTCAACAATCAAGGTATTTGCATTTTGGATATCTAATCCGCTTTCAATAATTGTCGTACATACCAGAACATCAAAGTCACGGTTCCAGAAAGCGAGAATGACATCCTCTAATTCGCCCTCTGACATCTGACCATGTGCGATGCGAATTCTCGCTTCAGGAACCATCTCCTTAAGTCGCATCGCGGTTTTATCAATAGTGTCGACTCGGTTGTGTAAATAGAAGATTTGCCCATCGCGCAGTAGCTCACGGTGAATCGCTGCGGTTATCTGCGCCTCCTCCGCCGGCCCCACATAGGTCAGGATTGGATGGCGCTCTTCAGGCGGAGTTGTGATCGTGGACATCTCACGGATTCCGGTAACAGCCATCTCTAAGGTGCGTGGAATAGGTGTTGCAGACATAGCAAGGACATCAACTGTCGTACGTAACTTCTTGAGCGACTCTTTCTGTTCAACGCCAAAGCGTTGTTCTTCATCCACTACAACTAAACCGAGATCTTTAAATTGAACATCGTTAGACAAGATGCGATGCGTTCCAACGACAACATCAACTGTTCCAGCGGCTAGCTGTTGCAAAATCTCTTTACTCTCTTTTGCCGTATTAAAGCGAGAAAGGCCTGCAACTTTGAGTGGAAAGCCTGCGTAGCGTTCTTCAAAGGTTTTTGTGTGTTGTTGCACCAGCAGAGTTGTAGGTACCAAAACCGCTACCTGCTTGCCATCTTGCACCGCTTTAAAGGCGGCACGAATTGCAATCTCTGTTTTTCCATATCCCACATCACCGCAAATGATTCGATCCATTGGGTATGGGCGTTCCATATCTTGCTTTACATCATTGATTGTTGAGAGCTGATCGGGGGTTTCGATGTATGAGAAAGAGTCTTCCAGTTCTCGTTGCCATGGCGTATCCGGGGAAAAAGCAAAGCCGGGCGAACTTGTACGAGCTGCGTAAAGTCGAATAAGTTCTCCAGCAATTTGGCGTACCGCTTTGCGGGCACGTCCCTTTGCCTTTTGCCATTCTCCACTGCCAATTCGGTGCACAGTAGGTGTTTCTCCACCCACATACTTAGAGACTTGTTCCAGTGCATCTGTAGGAACAAAGATTCGATCCCCTGGTTGTCCACGTTTTGCCGGTGCATATTCAATGATTAAGTATTCGCGAGTTACGCCTGCAACTGTGCGCTGTAACAGCTCAACATATCGACCGATTCCATGTTGTTCATGAACAACGTAATCGCCTGCCGTTAGCTCTAATGGATCAATCGCTTGCTTTCGCTTTGATGGTAAACGTTCTCCATCTTTAACACTTCCCTTGCTACCCGTTAAATCACGTTCAGTCATAAAGAAGAGCTGATCGGCGGCGCTTTCAAAGCCATGGGCTAGTACCGATGTTGTTAGGTGAATGCTTCCTTTTGTTGGGGCAGCGGTGAGTTTTTCAACTATCTGTACCGGTAAATCAGCACCGCGCAGGATTCCGGCATACCTTTCCACCATTCCATGGCCATGTGTTGCAAATACGGTGATGCGATTTTCCGCCAAAGCGTTGCGTAAGGTTTCAACTGCGCGATCAACATCGCCTCGCATCGGATCAATTGCTGAGTAGTCAAGAAAAGTGGTTTCAGGATCTAGATCTGTTCCAAAGGGACTGAGCTCGCTTGCGCTCATGCCCGCCTTTGAAATTTCAGCTAAGAGCTCATCCCACGCCATGTATGTTCCTGCTCCATCATGAAGTGGAGCAGCTCCACCCAGAGCTGCGTTAGACCAAGATGCGTTGAGAAACTCTTCATTGGTTGCAAGTAGATCTGCTGCGCGAGATTTAATCCGTTGTTCATCAATGAAAATTATTTGAGTATTGACTGGCATACGAGAAAGCAGACTCTCGGTTTCATCGATAAGAAGTGGGATTAATGACTCCATACCTTCAAAGCTCATACCTTCGGCAATTTTTCCGAGCATCTCTGCAGCGGCTGGATACTCATCAACAACTTCAAGTGCCCGATGTTTAATGGCGGTATCTAACAACATTTCACGGCAAGGATAGATATCTACCGCACCAACTACAGCTTTAAAGGTTCTTTGATCTGAAACTTCGAAGTAACTTAAATCTTCAATTTCATCACCAAAGAAATCAATTCGGATCGGGTGATGGCTAAGTGGCAAAAACAAATCAACGATGCCTCCGCGAACTGCGAACTCGCCACGGCGTTCAACTAAATCGGTTCGAGAGTAAGCAAGTGAAGATAGGTGACGCACAAGTTCATCAAGGGATTGCTCTTTGCCAATTTCTAATTGGATGAGAGGCAACTTTCCTAATGCGCTAATGATGCGATGAATTGCACCGCGCACTGGTGTAACAACAATGGGGTTTATTGGGTGTTCTTGTTGAAGCGCATAAAGGGTTTGAATTCTTCGTGCGACGGTATCGCTTCGCGGGCTCAACCTTTCATGAGGCAGGGTTTCCCAGGCTGGAAATTCAAGAACATTGTCGTAGAGCTCTCGTAGCTCATTTACAAGATCTTCCGAGCTTCGGCTTGAACTAGTAACGATCAAAAGTGGGTGAGATTGCGCTTTGGCCGCTGCGATGAAGGGGTACAGGGATTGCGGTGCCACGATATGAGATGCATCGGAATTAAGTGGCAAGGCTGGAATTAACCCGCGCATAATTGCTCTCCAATGCAGTTAGGCCCCAACTCCAAAGGAGGGGGGCTTGAATGTGCTCAGTCTAATTAGTTTTATCAAACAGTGTTACCTGAGAGGATTGCCCAATGAGCCAGAGCCCGATCGCTGCAGATGATGCAGCTCTTCGCAGCGATGTGCGTCGTCTTGGAGATCTCTTGGGCCAGACCCTTGTTCGTCAAGAAGGTCCAGAACTTTTAGCCCTTGTTGAAGAGGTTCGTAAAGCGGTCCGTGAAGGAAGCGGCGCAGAAATTCTTGGAAAGCTATCAGTTGAAGATTCAGTTCAACTTGTACGCGCTTTCAGTACATATTTTCATTTAGCAAATGTTGCAGAACAGGTTCACCGCGCACGAGTTTTAGCCGAAGCGCGAGTAATTGGTGGTTCATGGTTAGCCCGTGCGGTAGATCGCATTGAAGCGGCGATGAAGGCGCAAACACCAGGTCATGAGTTAACGAAGGAAGAGATCACCGAGTGGGTCGGTGCGATGTCTGTGCGTCCAGTCTTTACCGCGCACCCAACTGAGGCTGCTCGCCGATCGGTACTTAACAAGTTGGGAAGCATCGCAGATCTGCTTGATGATCCACGTAATCCATCTCAGCAGGAACGACTTGCTGAAACCGTTGATCTTTTGTGGCAAACAGATGAACTTCGTTTAGGTCGACCAGAACCTTTGGATGAAGCACTTAACGCTTTGTATTACTTAGATGACTTGTTTACTGAAACAGTTCCTGAAGTTCTCAATGATTTTGCTAAAGAGATGAAGCGTATTGATGTTGAAGTTCCGATCACAGCACGTCCATTGTCCTTTGGAAACTGGATCGGTGGAGATCGTGATGGAAACCCAAATATCACCGCTGAGGTAACAACTGATGCGATGGAGCTTCAGGTTTCTCACGCCATTCGTGTAACTATCGCTGCGATGAACGCTCTGCGACAGATGTTGTCGGTCTCAACAAAGATTGTTGGAGCAACCCCTGAGCTATCAGCATCGGTGGAAAAGGATCTAAAGAATATTCCAGAGTTTGAGCCACGGTTCTTACGTCTCAACGCTGAAGAGCCATACCGCTTAAAGGCAACAGCGATCGTGCATCGTCTGGCATTTACTCGTGATCGTCATGCCAAGAACGCACCACATGTTCCAAACCGCGATTATGCAGATACTGCAGAGCTCTTAGCTGACTTGGTTTTGATGCGTGATTCACTATTGGCACACCGTGGCGAATTGATTGCTACCGGCCTACTTGAGCGCACTATTCGTACTATTGCCGCCTTTGGAATTAACCATGCGACTATGGATGTTCGTGAGCACTCTGATGCACATCACAATGTGCTGAAGCAGATCACCGGCATTGATGGATATTTAGATAAAACTCATGATGAAAAGTTTGCATTGCTTGCGCAGATGTTGGCCGATGACCTTCGTTTTGATACCTCAAAGCTTGATGCTCTGGGCAAGAAAACAGTTGATACCTTTGTTGCGATCAATGATTTGATTGATCGATTTGGCCCAGAAGCTATTGAGACTTACATCGTTTCTATGACAAAGGGTGCCGATGATTTAATCGCAGCTGTTGTTATCGCTCAGCAGGCTGGGCTTGTTTCATTGAAGCAGAAGAAGGCTCGCATTGGGTTTGCTCCGCTATTGGAAACAGTTGCTGAGCTTCGTGCAGCTGGCGAAATTCTTGAAAAACTCTTAAGCAACCCTGCATACCGTTCCATTGTTGCTCTTCGTGGTGATGTGCAAGAGGTAATGCTGGGTTACTCCGATTCAAATAAGGATGCAGGAATTGCAACGAGCCAATGGGAGATCCATCGAGCTCAACGTTCGTTGCGCGATGTGGCAATGAAGCATGGTGTGAAGTTGTGCTTATTCCACGGTCGTGGTGGTTCAGTAGGTCGCGGCGGCGGTCCAACATATGATGCTTTGATCGCGTTGCCGTGGGGTTCAGTTGATGGGCAGATCAAGATGACTGAGCAAGGTGAGGTCATTAGTGACAAGTACGCACTGTCATCCCTTGCCCGAGAAAATGTTGAGTTAACACTTGCCGCATCTCTAGAAGCAACGATTCTCAATCGTGGACCACGTCAGAGCAAGGAAGAGCTCGCTGCTTGGGGCGATTGCATGCAGTTGGTAAGCGACTCTTCATTTAAGCGCTACCGCGCATTGATTCAACAACCAGATCTACCCGCTTACTTCTACACATCAACTCCTGTTGAACAACTGGGTGAACTCTTCTTGGGATCACGCCCATCACGTCGCCCAGATGCTGCAGGTGGGCTGGATTCACTGCGTGCGATTCCTTGGGTATTTGGTTGGACTCAATCACGACAGATTGTTCCTGGATGGTTTGGTGTTGGCTCGGGATTAAAGGCTGCGCGCGAAGCGGGCCATTCAGCGCTGTTGGCACAGATGCTGAAGGAGTGGCACTTCTTTACGACATTTATTAGCAATGTTGAGATGACCTTAGCTAAGACTGATTTAGCGCTAGCCAAGCGTTACGTTGAAACATTGGTTCCAGCAGAGTTGCATCACTTCCTTGATGAGATTCAAGAGGAGTTTGATTTAACAGTCTCTGAAATTCTGATGCTGACTCAAAAAACTAGTTTGCTGGGTGATCAAGAGATTTTGGCTCGCACCTTGCAGGTGCGCGATGCATATCTGTCACCAATACATTTATTACAGGTCAATCTTTTAAAGCGTGTTCGTGATGCGGGAGATTCAGCAGATCCTGTTTTACGTCGCGCCTTATTGCTCACAATCAATGGTGTGGCTGCAGGACTACGCAATACTGGTTGATTTAGCTAATTCTTATTTCTAGCTATTAAAGGCAGATTGGGTTGCCTCTAAACCCTTTGTAATCAAGGATTCAACAACATCTGCCCCTCGCACAACAAACTCTGCTAAATCCTTTTGCTCAACCTTTGAAAAAGCTTTGAGAACAAAATCTGCCGGATCTTGTTGACCCATCGGGCGACCAATTCCTAAACGGACTCGGAAGTAATCAGGGCCAGCAAATGAAGAGGTCATTGATTTCAAGCCATTGTGGCCATTGTCGCCACCAGCAAATTTGGTACGAATAGCTGCAAATGGAATATCTAGCTCATCATGTAAAGCAATAATGTTGGCTGGCTCTACAGAGTAAAAGTTTGCAAGCGCCTTAATTGGCCCACCAGTTTCATTCATGTAACTCTTTGATTTAGCAAGGATTACTGAATGAGTACCCGCCTCTAATTTAAAGGCGGCGATATCGTTACGAGATTTATGTGTTGAGAATTTAACTGAATGGCGACGAGCGAGTTCATCGATCACCATCTGGCCGATGTTATGACGGGTGGCAGCGTATTTTTCCCCTGGATTACCAAGGCCCACTACCAACCACGTCATAACAACAAAGCCTAAGGGTTAAGCGTCCTTCTTCTCTGCATCTGCTGCTGGAGCTGCTGCATCAGTTGCTACTGGTGCTGCTGTCTCTTCTGCTGCTGCAGTTGACTTCTCTGACAAGTGAACAACGATCATCTTTGGATCAGACTCAAGTTCAACGCCTGCTGGAAGCTTTACATCAGCTGCGTACTTTGACTGACCTGATGCTAGACCTTGGATATCAACTTCTAGGAAGCTTGGGATAGATGAAGCATCCACGCGAACTTCGATTGAGTTGTGTACATGCTCAAGGATTCCGTCACGATCATGCTCACCAACAGAGTGAACAGGAACTGAAACAACAACCTTCTCGCCACGACGGACTAGAACTAGGTCGATGTGCTCAAGAATCTGCTTCAGTGGATCGCGAACGATCACCTTTGGAAGTGTTAGCTCATTCTTTCCATCAATTGTGATGTCGAGAAGAACGTTTGACTGCTTCAGTGCAACGCCCATCTCTTTAGCGTTAAGAGTGATGTGAAGAGGCTTCTCACCGTGACCATAGATAACTGCAGGAACTAAACCATCGCGACGTGCACGACGTGATGCGCCCTTACCAAATTCAGTACGAGTGGTTCC
>JACCDZ011769886.1_pt1 | contig 11212 bp, 11 predicted proteins | sample 7449551 | NCBI WGS metagenome assembly JACCDZ01 (sample SAMN15323452, study PRJNA562643) | freshwater metagenome | isolation source: river surface water | place: USA:Blue River Watershed | collected 2017-08-18
GAAGTTGAAGATGCGTTCGTAAAAGCCACCCCAAAACGCCATCCGGCCCTTGTAGACGTTGTGCGTGAGGTGGTCGATGTGCTTGAAGCCGTGGCCCACCGGATGCCGTTCGGCGCCGGGCAACCAGTTGAAGTCGATGTCGTAGATGCTCTTGCCGTCTTCGAAGCGGTCGATCAGGTACAGCGGCGCACCGCCAATGCCCTTGATGGCGGGCAGGCGCAGCTCCATTGGCCCCGTGGGCACCTCGATCGGTTGCGCGCCCTGCGCCAACGCGCGGGCATAGGCCTGGTGCGCGTCGCGCACGCGAAAAGCCATGGCGCAAGGGCCGGGGCCGTGCTCGGCTGCGAAGTAGCCGGCCAGGCTGCGCGGCTCGCGGTTGACGATGAAGTTGATGTCGCCCTGGCGGTACAGCACCACGTCTTTGGAACGGTGCTTGGCCACGAGGGAAAAGCCCAGCTGCTCGAACAGGGGCTCGAGCACACCGGGGGTGGGGGATGCGAACTCGACGAACTCGAAACCGCACAAGCCCATGGGGTTGTCAAACAGGTCTGCCATGTGAAATCTCCATGCAAAGGGTCGCCCTGCCCCACGGGGTCAGGACGGGAAACACAAAAAGGGGAGAAAGGCCGGCCGCCGCGAACGGGCGCCGGTTCACAGGGACGCTGGTGGCGCGCCCGGCTTGCCCCGCGTGCTGCGCGCGAGGTGGATGCCGACGATCAGGACCTGGATGGACATGGGGTGGCATGTTCGCGCCTGCCCTCGCGCCTGTCAAGCCCGCGCGGGGGCCCGGCATGCCGCAAGACCATGGCCGACGGCAACGCCGCACCGGCGCGGGCGGGCACAATCCCAGCGCTGCCTGAAGCCTGTGAATGCCCATGCCCCGCCGCCGAGACGACTTCGAAGAAAACCGGGTCTACGAATACCCCCAACACCTGCGCGCCGCGATCGAAGATGCGCCAACGGGTGCGGGCGTGTACGTGTTTCACGGGGAAACGGGCGATTTGCCCTTGTACATCGGCAAGAGCGTGAACATCCGCGCGCGCCTGCTCTCGCACCTGCGCAATCCCGAAGAGGCGCGCATGCTCCGCCAAACGCAGCACATCACCCATGTGCGCACCGCGGGCGAGATCGGGGCGCTGCTGCTCGAGGCGCAGATGATCAAACAGCAGCACCCACTCTTCAACCAGAAGCTGCGCCGCAACCGCCAGCTGTGCAGCCTGCAGCTCACCGGCGAGGTGCCCGAGGTGGTGTATTCGAAAGACCTGGACTTCGCCACCGCGCCCGAACTCTATGGCCTGTTCGCGAGCCGCCATGCGGCCCTGCAGGCGCTGCGCGACCTCGCCGACCAGCATCGCCTGTGCTACGGCGCTTTGGGCCTTGAAAAGCTGCCCAAGGGCAAGGCCTGCTTTCGCGCCGCGATCCGCCAATGTGCGGGCGTTTGCCGGGGCGACGAGACCGCTGTGGCGCACCGTGAGCGCCTGCTCAGCAGCCTGCTCGCGTTGAAGGTGCAGTGCTGGCCCTATGCCGGGGCCATCGGCCTGGTGGAGCGCGACGAGGCCCTCACGCAGATCCATGTGGTGCACCACTGGTGCTACCTGGGCAGCGCAGACACCCTCGAAGCAGCGCGGCAACTGAGCCGCCAAGCGGCCGGATTCGATGCCGACGGCTACAAGATTTTGCTGCGGCCCATCCTCACGCAGGGCGTGGAGTTGCTGACGCTGTGAGCCAATGCGCTTTCAGCGCAGGCGCGTCCACTCGGGCAGCGGCGCCGAGCGGTGCAGCACGTCCTCGTGCAGCCAGGTCGCGCTGCGGCGTGCGCGCTCGGCCACGGTCTCCAGCGGCAGTTGCTGGTAGTCGTCGTTGAAGACCTCGAAGCTGTAGTCGCCGCGGTAGCCGATGCGGTCCAGGCGCAGCACCAGGTCGGCCAGCTCTTCGCTGTGCACGCCCTCGCCCGGGAACACACGGAAGGTGCGGGCGGTGGTCATGCGCTCTTCAAAGGTCGGCGTGTCCTGCCACATGAAGTCGGACAGCTGGACCAGGAAGATTTTTTCGGGGTCGAGTTCCTCGATGGCGTCCAGCGGCGTCTTGGCCGCGAAGATGTGGAAAGAGTCGATGCCGATGCCCAGGTTGGGACAGTCGGCGCGACACACCACGTCCCAGGCGGTGGTGAACTCGTTGACGGTGCGGCCCCAGGACAGGCCTTCGTAGGCCACTTTGATGCCCAGGGGCACCGCGAGCATCGCGAGCTTCTTGAGGTCGGCGGCAATGGCGTCCAGGTCTTGCGTGGCGTGGCGCGAGGTCGACGAGCAGGCCAAGAGCACCTTGGAGCCGGTGGCCGCGCACATCTGCAGCATGGATTTGGCCATGTCGACTTTGTAGTCGTGCAGGTGGCCCGACAGGCCTTCGAAGTCGCGCAGCACCTGGAAACCCGTGGGTCGCAGGCCGCTGGCCTGCACCGCCGCCACGGCCGCCTCCACGCCGCCCGGGTGGGTGACGAGGTCGCGCGCCATCAGCATCACCTGCGAAAAGCCCGCGCCCTTCATGGCGGCCAGCTTGGCCTCCAGGGTGCGGGCCATGGTGATGGTGTACATGCCGTAACCGTTGAGCAGGGTCATGGCAGGATTCCTTTATTGGTGGACAAGTTCAAAGGCCACCGAGCCCAGCGCCACGCGCGTGAGCGCGCCGCGGTCTTCGGGGTGCAGCTGGTTCGATTCGACGAACTCCACACCGCGCGCCTTGAGCGCCTGCACGGCCGCGCCCACGTCGGGCACGCCAAAGCCGATGCGCTGCAGGCATTCGGGGCCTTCATCGCCCGAGTCCATCCACAGATCGGGCTCGATCAGCTGCCACAGGAAGGTGCCACAAGGACTCTTCATGAGCTTGCCCTTGGGCAGGATGCCAAAGCGCTGTTCGTCGGGGATGGTGGTGAAGTCGAACATGTGTTCGAAATAGGTCAGCCAATCGCTGCTGCGGCCGGCGCCGATGTACTGCACCACGCCGAAATAGCCCATGCCGGCGAGCGCGCTCGGGTTTGGGTCGACCGTGGGGATGGGCTTGAAGTCGATGTCGTAGATCGAGAACTCTTGCCAACGGTCCACAAAGTAAAAGCGGCTGCTGCCCGGGCCGTGGATGGCCGGGATGTGCAGTTCCATGGCCTGCGCATGGCTGGGCACGCCCCAGGCGCCCAGCTCCATGCAGCGCGTGTGCGCCTTGAGCGCGTCCTGCACGCGAAAGGCGACGGCCGAGATCACGGGCTGGCCGTCGACGGTGCCGCTCACGCGCGCGTCGTCGGGGTTGGCGTTGACCACCAGGTTCATGCCACCCTGGCGGTAGAGCGTGACTTCGCGCGAGCGGTGGCGCGCCACGGGGCGAAAACCCATGTTCTCCAGCACCTGGCCCAAGGCCTGCGGACGACTGGTCGCGTATTCGATGAATTCGATGCCGGCGATGCCCAGGCGGTTGGGCATGTCGGGCACGGCTTCGCGGTGGGGCTTGTTCAGGGTCATGCGCGGCTCCTGTGCTCAGTAACTCAATCGTGCCACACGGCGCAGGTGCTCTGCGGTGGTGCTGGGCAGGCCGAAATATTCGAGGTAGGCGGGGATCTGCTCGAACAGCATGTCCGAACCCACCTGGGTGCGGCAGCCGCGCGCCTGCGCGGCGGCCAGAAAGGCGGTGGTCTCGGCCCGCATCACCACCTCGCCGACAAAGGTCTCGGGCGCCAGGCGTGAGACATCCAGAGGCAGCGGATCGCCTTCGTTCATGCCCATGGGCGTGGCGTTGACCACCAGGTCGTGGCCGGCGGGGTCCTTGCTGCCGGTGTGCACAGCGATCTGCGGGTAATGGTCTTTCAGGCGCTGCGCCAGGCCCTCGCAGGCGGCGGTGTTCACATCGAACAGGCCGATGGCCGCGATGCCCGCGCCCGCGAGCGAGGCCGCGATGGCGCAGCCCACGCCGCCGTTGCCGACCACCAGCACGCGTTTGCCCGAGAGGTCAAAGCCCTTGCGCTGCACGCCGCGCACAAAGCCGGCGCCGTCGAACATGTCCCCCACCAAGCGGCCATCGGCCAGCTTCTTGACCGCGTTACAGGCCCCGGCCACACGCACCGTGGGCGTGACCTCGTCGAGCAAGCCGACCACCGCCACCTTGTGCGGCATGGTGATCAGCGCGCCGCGGGTGTTCTCGAGCGAGAACACCGATGGCAAAAAAGCCGCAAAGTGCTCGCTCTTGCAGGCCATGGGCACCACGAGCGTGTTGATCCCTGCTTCTTCAAAGTAGGGGTTGTAGATCATCGGCGACTTGAAGGTGTGCGTCGGGTAGCCGATGTGGGCGATGAGGTCGGTGTGGCCGTTGATCATGGGGAGGGCTGAAAGGGGTCTGTCACGCGCATCACGGCGCAGACCCTTTGAAATAAAAACGCGGCCACAGGCGGCCAAGGCCGCCCGCGCCGCGCTGCATCACTTGCCGGATTTCTTGCTGGCGGCTTTTTCGATCTCGGCCTGCAGTTCCTTGACCAGGTCCTGGCCCACGGTCACGCCGTACTTGGCGGTCACGGGGCGCAGCTTGTCGCGCAGCTTGGCCAGCTCGGCGTCGGAGAACTGCGTGACCTGCATGCCGTTCTTCTTCATGTTGTCGAGCGCAGAGGCCACCAAGCCACGCGCCTGCTCACGCTGGTGCTTGGCCGAGGCGGTGACCGCTTCTTGGATGATCTTCTTCTGCTCGGCATTGAGGCCGTCCCAGAATTTCTTGCTGATCAGCACCGACTGCGGGTTGTACTGGTGGTTGGAGAGCACCGCGTGCTTTTGCACCTCGTAAAACTTGTTGGCATTGATCACGCTGACCGGGTTTTCCTGGCCATCGATGGCCTTTTGCTCCAGCGCGGAGTAAACCTCGGGGAAAGGCAGCGGCGTGGGGTTGGCACCCAGGGCCTTGACCCAGTCGACGTTGATCGGGTTGGGGATCACGCGCAGCTTCAGGCCCTCGAGGTCTTCGACCTTGGTGACGGGGCGCTTGCTGTTGGTGATCTGGCGGAAACCCAGCTCGTAGTAGCCCAGTCCGAGCAGGCCCTTGTCCTGCAGCTTGGCATGCATTTTCTGGCCAAACGGGCCGTCGACCACGGCGTCGGCCACGGCTTCGTTGGGGAACATGAAGGGGAAATCAAAAATGGCGAATTCCTTGACCTGGGAGGCCAGGATGCCGGAGTTCATGGTGACCATCTCGAGCGTGCCGCCCTGCATGGCCGACACATTGGCCTGGTCGCTGCCCAGCGTGCCGCCGGGGAAGAGGTTGACCTTGATCTTGCCACCCGACTTGGCCTCGACGAGCTCCTTGAACTTCTCCATGCCCATGACCAAGGGGTGGCCTTTGGGGTTCTGGGTGGCGAACTTGATGGTCTTGTCCTGCGCCATAGCCACGCCGGTGGCGGCCAAGGCCAGGCTGGCGATCAGGGTCTTGAGGAAGATGCGTTTCATGTCTGTCTCCGCTAATTGAAGGACGTACGCCAAACAAGGCCGCTGGCGCCCGGCGTACCCGGACGGGCGTCAGCGTGAACAATCAATAGAACCAGCGTGCCGGCACCATCACCAGCTGCGGGAAGGCCACCATGGCCAGCATGATGGCGAACTGCGCCACCATGAAAGGCAGCACGCCGCGCGTCACCTCGTCCATGCCGATGCGGCCGGCACCGGCCACGGCATTGAGCACCGTGCCCACCGGCGGCGTGATCAGTCCGATGGCGTTGTTGATGATGAAAAGCACACCGAAATAGACCGGGTCGATGCCGGCGGCCTTGACCACGGGCATCAGCACCGGGGTGAGCAAGAGGATGGTGGGCGTCATGTCCAGCGCCGTGCCCACCACCATGGTGATGACCATGATGGTCAACATCAGCAGACGCGGGCTGTCCAGCAGGGGCTGCAGCAGCGCGACCAGCTCACCCGGCAGGTTGGCCACCGTGATGAGCCAAGCCGAGACCATGGCGGCCGCCACCAGGAACATCACCACCGCGCTGGTCTTGGCCGAAGACACGAACAGCGGCACCAGGCTCTTGAGGTCGAGTTCGCGGTAAACCAGGGTCGAGATCAGCAGCGCGTAGACCGCCGCCACCACCGCCGCCTCGGTCGGCGTGAAGACGCCAAACTTCAGGCCAAACACCACGATCACCGGCAGCACCAAGGCCCAGGTGGCTTCGCGCAAGGCCTTGAGCATTTCGCCGGTGGTTTTGCGCGGTGGCACGGCCACCACCTCGCGGCGCGCCAGCCACCACCAGGTGACCCACAGCGACACGCCCAGCAGCACGCCCGGCACGATGCCGGCCATGAAGAGCTTGGAGATCGACACATTGCCCGCCACGCCAAAGATCACGAAGCCGATCGAGGGCGGGATCACCGGCGCGATGATGCCGGCCGAGGCGATCAGGCCGGCCGAGCGGGCGCGGTCGTGGCCCGCCGCCACCATCATGGGCATCAGCAGGGCGGCCAGCGCCGCCGCATCGGCCACGGCCGAACCCGACAACGCAGCCATGATGACCGCCGCCATGATGGTCACATAGCCCAGGCCGCCCTTGATGTGGCCGACCAGCGCCATGGCGAAATGAACGATGCGCCGCGACAAGCCGCCCGCGTTCATGACCTCACCGGCCAGCATGAAGAAGGGCACCGCCAGGAGCGGAAAGCTGTTGGCACCCTCCATCAGGTTTTGCGCGAGGATTTGCGCATCGAACATGTCCATGTGCCACATCAGGGCCACGCCACAGACCAGCAGCGAAAACGCAATCGGCACGCCCAGGGCCATGGCCCCGATCAGGGACACCAAAAAAATCGTGATGGTCATGTGCTTTCTCCCTTCAGGCCTTGTGCTCTGGCTGCTCGTGCGGTGACTCTTCGGACTCTTGGATCGTCACCAGCTCGTCGTCTTGCAGCTGCCCGCGCAGCAGACGCAGCAACTCGGTCAAGATGATCAATCCCCCCAGCACCGAAAACAGCATGCCCGGGAAATAGAGCCAGCTCATGGAGACCTCCATGACCGCACTGGTGGACTCCCAGTTGATCTGGGCCTGGGTGTAAGCGCCAATGAAGAGCAAATAGCAGATCCACAGCATCAAGCCGTGCGCCAGCACGAAGCACAGCTTTTTGCCCCAGGGGCCCAGGCGTCCCACCAGCATGTCGGTGCCCAGATGGCCATGCTCCTTGAGTGCCACGATGGCGCCCATGAAAATGGTCCAGACGAAGAGCCAGCGCGAGAGCTCCTCGGACAGGGTGATGCCCGAGTTGAGCGCATAGCGCATGAACACGTTGCCGAACACCAGCACGACCATGAGCGCCAGGCAGGCCGCCATCAGCACATTGAGGACGCGGCAGCAGCCATCGATGAATGTCTTGAGCACGTGGAGACTCCGAAGGGGAATGCCGATAATGTACGAACTGGTTAGTTTTTGCGAGTAAGTAGTTACCCCGACCCGCGAAGCATGCAAAAGCCTATCTGTTATTCGCTTCCGGCATGGCCAACGAAGCGCAACAGCAGTTGCACCACATGCTCGCGCTGCAGTGTGCGTGCAGGGGCCTGGCGGTCGTCCCGGTCAAAGATGGCGCCGAAGGTGTGGCGGTTGGAGACGTTGAAGACGGTGAGCGCCGAAATCACCGCGTGGATGTCCACCGGGTCAAGCCCCGGCCGAAACACGCCCTGCGCCACCCCACGCTCATAGAGTTCGCGCACCGAGTCGATGGCGCGGACGTTGAGTTCGCGCATCACCCGGCTTTGGCGCAGGTACTGGGCGCGCTGGATGTTCTCGTTCATCACCAGGCGGATGAAGTCCTCGTTGCCCTGGTGGTGGTCGTAGGTGAATTCGACCAGGCGGCGCAGCGCCGCCACCGGCGCCAGGTCCCCCAGGTGCAGGTCGGCCTCGATGCTGCGCATGCGGCGGTAAGCCTCTTCGAGCACCGCCAGGTACAGCCCGTCCTTGCTGCCGAAGTAGTAATAGATCATGCGCTTGCTGGTGCGCGTGGCAGCGGCGATCTCGTCGATGCGCGCCCCCGCCAGCCCCTTGTCGGCGAACTCGTGCGTGGCCACCTCGAGGATTTCGGCCATGGTGCGCGCGGGGTCGTTGGTGCGGCCCTCGCGGCCGACCGTCGCACCGTCCCCAGGACTTTCCTGCGAATGTACTAACTGGTTCATGCGCCCAGTATACGGAGCCGGCCCGATCAGCGGGCCGGCAAGCCGCGCTCGATGCCCTTGACACAGGCCACCAGCGTGGCATTGACCGGCGTGGGCACGCCGCACTGCGCGCCACGCCGCACCACAGCGCCATTGACAAAGTCGATCTCGGTCACCGAACCCTTGTCCAGGCTTTGCAGCATCGAGGCCTTGAACTCTGGCGGCAGGCCGGCCCCCGCCTTCTCCCAGGGCTCCTCGGGGCTTTGCGTGGCAAAGCGCACGCCACTGGCGCGCGCCACGTCCATGGCTTCGCGCACCGCGGCCATGGCGCAGGCCTTGAGCTCGGGCACCGCATACAGCGGCCCATAGCTCAGGCCGGTGATGCCGCTGAGCGCGCCCGTGGCGACGTTGACAAACAGCTTGTCCCAGATCACACCCGCGATGTTCTCGCTGAGGTGCGTGCGCAGGCCCGCGCCGTTGAAGGCCTCGGCGATGCGCTGCACGCGCGGGCTCAGGCGGCCGTCGAGCTCGCCGATCAGGGTGTCGCGGCCGGCCGTGCTTTGCAGTACATGGCCCGGCCCCAGCAACTGCCCGCCCACATAGCTCTTGCCGGCAAGCACCTTGTCGGCGCCCACGGCGGCGGCGAGCAGCTCTTCGTGGCCCAGGCCATTTTGGAGAGAGAGCACCGCCGTCTGCGGCCCCACCAGGCCCACGGCGGAAGCGATCGCCGCTTCGGTGTGGAAAGACTTGACCAACACCACCAGCAAATCGACCGGGGCGCCCGTGACTTCGCCGGGGTGCTGCGCGGCATGCACCGGCACCCAGCGGTCAAGCCCCTCGGTGCGCACGCGCAGGCCTTGCGCACGCATCGCCTGCACATGGTCCGCGTTGCGGTTGATCAGCCAGACCTCGTGCCCGGCCTCGCTCAGGCTGGCGCCCATGGCGCAGCCCAGCGAGCCGGCGCCCAAAACAGCAATTTTCAAAACAGCACTCCTTTGCACAGGCCTCTGGCCGATGGACCGCAGCCCCCGCTCACACCAGAGGAACGGTGAGTTGCGCGATCACCGCACGGGTGTCGGGCCGCACGCCGCGCCACCAGGCAAAGGCCTCGGCCGCCTGCTCGGCCAGCATGCCCACGCCATCGTGCAGACGCTGCACGCCCGCGCGCTGCGCGTGCTGCAAAAACGGGGTCAGGCCCTTGCCATAGGTCAGGTCATAGGCCAGGGCGCCCGCTGCGTACACACTGTCCGGCAAAGGCGGCAGCTCGGCCGTGAGGCTGGCCGAGGTGGCGTTGAACACCACGTCGAAGGGGCGACCCAGCAGCTGCGCATAGCCCAGGCCCTGCAGCGGCACCTGGCCGCTTTGGTGCTGGCGGCCCAGCGCCGCCAGTTCCTCGGCCTTGGCCACCGTGCGGTTGGCGATCACCAGCTCGGCCGGCTGCTCGGCCAGCATGGGCAAGAGCGCACCGCGCGTGGCACCGCCCGCGCCCAGCACCAGCACACGCCGGCCCCGCAAGGCGCAGCCCAGGTTGTGCACCACATCGCGCACCAGGCCCACGCCGTCAAAGTTTTCGGCGTAGACACGATCGCCCTCGAACTTCATGGCGTTCACCGCGCCGGCCATTTGCGCACTCGGCGCGAGGTCGGTGGCGTAGGCAAAGGCGTCGAGCTTGAAGGGCGCGGTCACGTTCATGCCCCGGCCGCCGGCCGCGCGAAACGCATCGACCGCCTGCGCAAAACCGCCCAGCGGCCCCAGCACCTTGGTGTATTCGATGTCCTGCCCCGTCACCTGCGCAAAGGCGGTGTGGATCAGCGGCGACTTGCTTTGCTCGATGGGGTTGCCGATCACGGCGTAGCGGTCTGTCATGAAAAGATCCGGATGGGTCTGGGCGCAGGCCGCGATCTTATCCCGCAGCTCGGTCCACGGCGCCGCTGCCGCCGTGGCCGGTCTTTGGCCACCCAGGCAGCAATATCAATGAACTTTATGAATTTTTAAATATGAAAAGTATTTTTATTTAAAAACAATTAACCTACAAAACCCTCAGCAAAATACCGCCTCGACTCAGAATGCTTTCGGGTCCACCCCCTTTCGGTTCATTGAATTCACACAGGAGAAGCACACCATGAACACCCGTCGACACTGGATGGTTTCGTCGCTGTTGGCCGCCACGGCGGTCACGGCCCAGGCGGCCCCCTCACCCGCCCTGGACGACCCCAACACCGTGATCACCGTCATGGAGTTCACCGCCAAAGACCCGTCCCAGCGCGCCGAACTGGCCAAGCGCATGGGCGCCATGCGCGACTACATCCGCAAGCAGCCCGGCTTCATCGACAACGCCGTGATGCAAAACCGGAACCCGGGCAACAAACCCGACTTCGCCGGTGTCTCGCGCTGGCGCTCGTTCAAGGATTGGGAAAACATGTGGCTCAAGGACGACATGCAAAAACTGGTGCGTGCTGTGGTCGAGGTCGGGGACATCCGGCCCAACACCTTCTCCCCCCTGAAACCCTGATCGCGCGGGCGGCCCAGACCGCGCTGCTGTAAAACAACAAAGCCCCCGGTGCGCGAGCGCCGGGGGCTTTTTGCTGGGCCTGACGATCAGCCGTTCAGCTGCTGCTCCAGCTGGTGTAGGACCTGGTAGCAGGGCAGGACCTGGGCCAGGCTGCTGTTGGGTTCGCGGCCTTCGCGGATGGCGGCGAAGAATTCGCGGTCCTGCAATTCGATGCCGTTCATGCTGACGTCGACCTGGGACACGTCGATCTTTTCTTCCTTGCCGTTGAACAGGTCGTCATAGCGCGCGAGATAGGTGCCGGTGTCGCCGATGTAGCGGAAGAAGGTGCCCAGCGGGCCATCGTTGTTGAAGGACAGGCTCAATGTGCAGATGGCGCCGTTGGCGGCCTTGAGCTGGATGCTCATGTCCATGGCGATGCCCAGCGTCGGGTGGATCGGGCCCTGGATGGCGTTGGCTTTGACGATGGGACTGCCCACCTGGTAGGCAAACAGGTCCACGGTGTGGGCAGCGTGGTGCCACAGCAGGTGGTCGGTCCAGCTGCGCGGCTGGCCC
>JACCDZ010703591.1_pt1 | contig 11211 bp, 12 predicted proteins | sample 7449551 | NCBI WGS metagenome assembly JACCDZ01 (sample SAMN15323452, study PRJNA562643) | freshwater metagenome | isolation source: river surface water | place: USA:Blue River Watershed | collected 2017-08-18
CCAAACAGCAGGTCATCGACTCCATAACAAAGGCAATCAAGCAAGAACTAGAAGCACGCCAGAAATACACAAAGATAGAACAGCTCGGTAAGAAGGGCAAGGAAGGAACCGTATTCCACGTTAAGGACAAGAAGAAGAACAGCTACGCCATGAAGGAGTTTTCAAAGACAAAATCAGAGAAGAATCTAGAAAGGGAGGCTATCTTCCTCAAGAAGGCGTCCGAGTTTGGAATATCCCCTCAGATGCACGATTATGACGTCGTATATAACTACATAATCATGGAGAAGCTAGATAAGAACCTCTTTGATCATATGAAGGAGTCAAAGGGTAAGCTCTCCGTTAAGCTTCAGAAGGATATGATCAAGATATTCAAGACCCTTGATAAGATCAGTATATTCCATGCCGATCCCAACCCCCTCAATTTCATGTTCGATTCAAAGGGAGACTTGAAGATCATCGACTTTGGATTTGCCAAGGTTATCGACGATAAGCTCATCAAGGAGCATGGATCCACGCCAAACATGAAGTATATGCCCATGGGATTCATACTCAAGATGGCCGATTTTGTACAGCCCTCTACATTCACGGAGCTTCTAAAGCATGTATCGGATGAGGATAAAGCACGTTTAAATCTACTAAATAAATGACGGAAGATGACTACAAGAGATACAAACGTCTCAAGCACAAGCCTTCGACTCTCAGTGTCACTATGACCATCATCGGAATCATCCTATCCATATATGGAATCTATATCGGATATACAAAGATCCAGAACGATAAATACAAGGGAGAGACTCAAGGCATGATCTACACCGTAAGGTGTGATGAGAAGAACAACAAGTGCAACGTGGTGGTCAAATACAAGATTAACAATGTAAATTACACAGGAGACATAACCACCGCATACCCATCTCCCTTCACAATCAACCAGGATGTAGTCATTCATTACAACCCCAATGACTTTACAGACATCTCAGTTAGCACTCCATCCAAGACCGTAGGCATTGCAATCATGGTCGTATCGGTAATCGCTCTTCTCAATCTCCTCTGGTATTTTTACACCCAGCAAAGACTCCTAGACGTATTCAAGTCTATGGGATACTAATCATTCGTAATACATAATTACGAATTATACAAGGACTCCATAGTGATTCGAATTGATATACACTATATGACAGTGAGGCTTATCGTCACCATCGAACTTGGTTATGCGCTTCAGGATCTTGCCGGTACCTCTCTTCTGTACTTCCCATACGGAGATGGCACTGCCTGTTATCGCATTGAACAGGGCCATCTCAATGGCTCCTCCCCACATGCCCTTTTCAAGCCTTCTTACATATTCATCATAGGTCACGCCATCGCTCCATACGATCCAGTCTTTGAAAGGGATATCGTTGATCTTGATGTTCTTATTCTTGTTCTTCTTCATATACTGGACAAGGGTTTCTCTCAAGTCTGGTCCAGAGATATCATAAAAATATCCAAGTGCCCAGAATAGACAGTTGCCATCAGCAGGCATACTCTTGATACTGACCATCTTTGTTAAAAGTCGTCCTCATCTTTATTTGCGTTTGATGACCCAATATAGAATGCAATATCATTCAGCACCTGTTTTCCCTTGTCATTCGTATGCCCATAATACCATGCCACAACAGGCTCTCTGAAAAGGTGCTCGCAATCGCTTGCATAGTACTCATTCATATAGTTGTTCCAGCCAATCCTGTACTCAAGCTTTAACAGCTTGAATGACGGTACATGGTGTGTTATTATTATAGCCTTGCATCCATCTTCGGAACATCGGTCTATTTCACGTTCGAGCCATCTGCATGACTCTAGAAATACCATATTGTTTATCTCTCCAAAGTTGCCTATGCTTCCATCAGGCCTGTGATACACAATCCTCCTAAACCTGTAGGGATCAGGATCTGCACAGTATGTCCATAAGGTAGTTCCTATAACCCTTATGCGTATATCGTCTATGTAGAAGTCAAATGTAGTCCCATCCAGGAATATCACATTGGTCAATCTCTTTCTGCGTATGGTATCTCTAACAAACGTCGGCACAAACCTATACGGTCCTATAGAAAACTCCTTATTTCCAAGTATAAGAAATACAATCTGGAACTTGTTACTGGCATCCTCTACAAACCTCCAATACGACTGTTGATTAGGATACCCTATATCTCCAGCAAGTATAAGATACGGACATAACGCCTCTATATCAGGAACAATATCTCCTGACATCTTCTCTAAATGTGTATCCGAAATAACCTGGAATTTAGACCTTATCTCATCGAGAGAAGTCGTTTCCGAGATCATTTATCATATTGAGAATGATAAAACTGTATTTATAAACATGCAAAACATCGAGAATAATGACTTACCGATGAAGCGCATTTATGAGAACGACGAACATATTGTATATGTGGATGACTCCACGTACAGCTATCCCCATGTATATCTAGGCCTGTGCTGTATAAACACCGAACTCAGGGAGAAGGATATATTCTGTTCCAGGACATGCACTCGAGACAGATACACAAAGGAGAAGTGTCTGGATTTGTCGAGGAAGAATTTCATGGATCTCAAGCCCATCCTCGACTGGAGCTTTCACAATGACATCAACGTATTCAGAATCAGCAGTGACCTCATCCCCCACTATACAGACCCTGAGATCCCAGATACTGAGAAAATAAGCCTGAATGACATTGATGATGTGCTCAAGCAGGCTGGCAAGTGGTGTCGCCAGTACAGACAGCGCATAACGATGCATCCAGGACAGTACAACCAGATCGGAACAAAGACCCGTTCAGTCTTTGAAAAGACCATCCAGGATCTCTCCATGCATGCAGACATCCTCGACCGTATGGGTATCGGCAAGGATGGAGTCCTCACAATCCACGGCGGAGGCACCTACGGAGACAAGGAGGCTACAATCAGAAGATGGGTGGAACAATTCGACGAGCTCCCCAGAAACGTAAAGGACAGACTCGTCCTTGAAAACTGCGAGAAAGGATACTCCGTAGAGGACTGTCTTCGTATCAGCGAACAGGTCAATATCCCCGTTGTTATGGACAGTCATCACTATGTATGCTATGACCATTTCCACCCCAATGAGACTCAGAAATCTGCCGATGAGCTCATCCCCCTCGTTGTAGATACATGGAAACGAAGGGGTATTACGATGCTGTGTCATATATCTGAACAGAGACCGGGTTCTGCAGTAGGTGCCCACAGCGACTATATCGAGACCATCCCCGAGTACTTCCTCACAGTCCCTGACAAGTTCAATGTTCCTATTCATATCGAGGTCGAGGCCAAGATGAAGGAAAAGGCAGTGATGAAACTCAAACACAAGTACAATAACTGGAATATGTAATCTCGTTATTTCCAATATCTATGCATATTGGAAATTATATAAAGCGGGTTATGGGGTGAGGGAGGGAGTAGATGGTCTTGGTCTTTCCAAATGAGATGATTGTTATCTGGATGAAGAACATGACGATGATGAATCCGAAAAGGGCAAGGTTGATGTTCTCAAGGTATCTAGTCTCAGTGGTGGGATTGGGGTGCTTCTTGTAGTAGAGGTAGTTATAGTATGATTGGAGGATCATGAGTACAAGTAGCGATACATAAATGATAAAAGGGATTACTAGTGTCGCTTTCATTTATTAGAAGTTGTCAGGCGCCTCAATAAATGAACATCCAGTTTCCCAAGCGTGTAGGAACTACCATGGTTTCTGTTGAAGGATGGTACAATAATACGAATATTATGAAGGAGCCTCGTAAGGGTCGTTTCACCAGAAGACGCCAGATGACTCACGATACCCAGATTGAAAGAGACCAGATGGAGGGTGCTCTCGACCGTATCTCTGAGAACATTCAGTATCTTCCCAGAGCTCAGAATAATATGATCAAGGTCAATTATTCGAATATTGGTAACCCCAATGCTCCCAAGGGAACCGTTGCTCAGCCTGCCCGTAATCCTTACTCTATTGATGTATTCAGGCCTCCTGCCACCTCTGTCATTGATATGATGCCTGTCAGCAAGCAGCGTCTCACAACCATCAACACCATGGTCAATCCCTCATACAAGCAGTTCATCGCCGACAGAAACTGCCAGAATGTAGATAAGATCATCAACCACGAGACCATCCGCACTGGAGTCACCATCGGAAAGGTATTCACCGATAAGACAGCGGCAGAGATCGTTCCCGAGGTCGGCTCTCAGTACATTCAGAACACTGTCCATGGTGAGCTCAAGACAAACAAGGTCGGATACCAGACCAATTACACTGGTTCAATCCATATTGCTGGTGGAGTCACACAGGAGCACCTCACATACAGCATCAACCCTCTTCCCACTCAGTACATTGATCTCACTCGTGAGACACATCATATAGATCCCGGAAGATACATCAATGAGAACCCTCTTCTCGTTAAGGATGCAAATACCAATGTATCATCTGACTATCGTCCTGTTGAGAATAAGGTTGTACCTATTACAGAGAGACGCATTGAGTCCTTCTCTATGCAGGCTAACAAGGCCGACCAGACCACCAGATATCAGTGGAAATACGATCAGGGACCTCAGACCCATCTCAAGGCTCCCATTGCAGAGATGCAGACCAATAAGGCCTCAGATATCTCCAAGAATATGGACAAGTCTCAGATACACACCAACACCAAGTATAAGACCTACTATGATTCCACCCAGAGACCCGAGATAAAGACCACTATACCTCAGGCTTATACACCTCGTCAGGAGTACGCTGTCAATAACAACCGTCTATCCAAGATGCAACAGCAGAGGCCTGTATCGGCATTCTAATATGGTCGATATATCCAGACTCATTTAAAAGTGATATGAAAGAGATGTTTCTATAACGAATATAGAAATGGATTCCATTATTGCCATTTGTGGTACGAATAATAACGATAAGACTAATATTACGCCGAAGAGGAATCGTGTCCCTACTCGTAGGTATCTCGACTTTGATAGCCCCGTCAATAGCCCCAAGACACCCAAGAGGAAGATCCCATCCGATGACGATGAGCCCACTGTTCCCGATGCTCCCAAGAAGCCCCGTACCTCTCGTAAGAAGGAGAAGGAAGAGGATGTCCAGGAGTCTGGCGTTGAATATCAGGGAACAGTCGAGACCCTTGATGATCTCATTGCTCTTGCGGAAGATAAGACCAGTTACTCCAATATCGATATGAAGGCTCTTCGTCGTATCAAGGATTACCTCGAAGAGCTCAGGGACATGGTCGGCCTCAAGTCCCTCAAGGAGACCATTGTAGCTCAGATCATCTACTACCTCCAGGGTCTTCATAAGGGATCTGAGGACTATATGCACACGTGTATCTATGGAGGACCTGGTACTGGTAAGACTACAGTTGCAGAGATCATCGGTCTTATCTTTGCCAATCTCGGAGTCCTGAAGACGAAGAAGTTCATCTCTGCCAGGAGGGAGGACCTCGTTGCAGGATACCTTGGTCAGACTGCCATCAAGACAGCTATCGTAATGGAGGCTGCTCGTGGTGGTGTCCTCTTCATCGATGAGATCTACAGTCTTGGAAGCAAGGAGGGAAGGGACTCATTCGCGAAGGAGGCGATCGATACAATCAACCTTGTCCTTAGTGAGAACAAGGGAGACTTTATGATGATCATTGGTGGATATGAGAAGGAGGTTGATGAGTGCTTCTTCAGCCAGAACCCTGGACTGAGGCGTCGTTTCATGTGGTACCACAAGATCGATAACTACTCGGAGGATGAGCTTGCCGATATGTTCTGTATGAAGGTTCATGAGCTTGGATGGAGTCTGGACAAGGATGTCAATAAGGAGTGGCTGTCTCCTCTTCTGAAGAAGAACAAGGTGCATTTCAAGGATATGGGAGGTAGTGTGGAGAACTTCATCACACTGGTGAAGGTACAGCATTCGAAGAGGATCTTTGGAAAGGATCCCGCACTGAAGAAGGTGGTGTCAAAGGACGATATCCAGGCATCCATGGATAAGATGAACAAGGATAAGAAGCCTACCAGCGAGCCGTCGCCTCCTCCGGCTATGATGTACCTGTAGTAAGGTAGAGCGTTCAGTGATATGTAAATGAAGTATCAATTCGTATTAATACAATATGAATTTCAAAGCATATATTAAAGATGGTCCGATACACTCTGATCAGTGATAAGGTTTATACAAATCAAAGGGATGTCAATATGAATGCGTTTTTGTCTCTTAGTATGCCTCGTTTTTCCCGATTCGTAATTCAGGCTATCAACACGATTGCAAACTATCACAATATCAAGCTTGATAGTATATACAACCTATCTCTTGCGTTTAAGAAGGGCTCTAAAGAGCCTGATATTCCATTTGAATTTGAAGGTAGCAACCGTTCTACAATGTCTTTTATTCGTATTGCTTCTAGCTTGGAAAAAGAGGCGCTTGGAGATGGATCTGTCAGCGGAGAGATCGGCAATGCTATTGGAGACATAAGGGATCCTTTCTTGCCTGCAAAGGTTTCTCGTGCTATTGCAAAGCTAACGATTCTGTTGTACATTAAACTAGCAAGGCATATAATTTTTAAAGTCCTAAGACGCCTAGTGAAAGATCTAGAGGAAGACATCTACCAACCTGAAGAGCTTGCAGACTATGGAGAATACCACCTTAGAGAGTGGAAGAGGGGTGTCTATTACACATTCGATGTGGATAGCCTTGATGATAAGATAATTGATACCTATGGTCTGTTGGGAGATATATACATAAGCTATGTAGAGTCTCTTCCAGACAAGATCAGAACGTCTATTATGGAATATACGTATAGACGTTACTCTGATATAAACACATACCTCAGAGAGGGGTCTGTAGAGGGGTACTATGGTGATGACTTGATTGACATCAAACGTGATATTTCCAATATAGACAAGGCGTTCAAAAAAGCGCCTCCTCTCGAGGAAGTCATGACTGTGTATAGAGGGCAGACAGAAATGATATATGATGCAAAGTCTTATACATCTACTAGCCTTCGTATATCAGCTGCTCTGAAAGACGAATTCACGGATATGGATAACAGGTGCTGTCTATACATAATCACCGTGGTCCCAGGCTCAAAAGTCCTTCCTCTGGAACCAATTTCCCACGTTAAAGGCGAGTATGAAATACTCTTGGATAGAGATGGCAAGTTTTTCGTTACAGATGTAAAGATGGAAACGCATACAGTAGACGATGTCGAGTATCCTCCTATTAGAACAATCTATCTAACCTATATGCCTCCAGAGTCCCACGTTGTAATGCCCGAAGACCGATGGGCTGATTACGAGGACGAACAAGACGAACAAGAGGAAGACGACGACCAAGAGGAAGAAGAGGGAGACTACTATAGTGAAGAGGAAGATGACGACCAAGAGGAAGACGACGGGTATTAGATGGATTATTCGTATTAATACAATATGAATTTCAAACCATATAGTAAATGGAGATTGAACTTAATTGGATACGTCCATTAGATGATGGCACATTATATATTATAGGATTGCCTCTTGACGCCATATACAACAATATGACCATATTTGGACCCTTTGTTATAAGCGCTATTAATGCGGTTCTGATACGAGATGATATAACCCTTAATGAGCCTAGTGATCTTCTTAGAGTATTTGAGAAAGGCTCTGAAGAACCAGACGTTATCTTCAAACACAATGACATCAGATACTCTATGAATAATTTTTTCAATTCAATTCCATATGAGACTAAAGATCTGATCCTTTCCCCTGATATGCCCACCAAAACTTCAGAGATTGGTTTCAGCCCACGATTCATGAGTGTACGGGATAGACTAATGACCCATATAATAGACAGCTATACGTATAAAGATGTGCCTTCGAGCGTCAGATTTAGTCTTGCCAAGTTTATACTTCTAATGTATATTGACGAATCAATTAAGTTAGAAGCTTTGGAGGTTACCAGTATAGCTGAAGATATACATGGGGGTGATGATCCTAAATCCTACGCGAGAATGGGGAATTTTCATCAGTTTGATTTTGTTAAAGATCAAGAGGGGAAGTTTAAGTATAAGTTCGTGATTAATAGATATATTATTAGAGCAATACTCAATATGTATAGAGTTGTAGATATAGATCGGACATATGTTATGTACGTAGAGTCTCTTCCATACAGAATTATAGAGTCTATTAGTGACTATACACATACCAACTTTAGGGACGTAAATACCTTTTTGAGAAAGGGACGCTTAAGCGGCAGTCCGGATGATGAATGGCTTGATAAGATTAAAAAGGATATTGAAAATATAGACGAAGCATTCCTAGACGCCCCTCCTCTTGAAAAGCCATTGACTCTCTACAGAGGCCAAAAGAAGAAGATATCAGATGCCAAGGCGTATAGCTCTACTACAACTGACCTTTCCACAATTCTTGTTGATGATTTTTTGAACTTAAGAGACAGGTGCTGTCTATACGTAATCACAGCGGTCCCAGGCTCCAAGATTCTTCCTATAATGACCATTTCCAAAGTACAATTTGAGGAAGAGGTTTTGCTGGATAGAAATGCTAAGTACATCATAACCAATATTGAATATAAGGAGTATACAGTAAAGGATGCATCGAGTGGTCGTGTCAAACACGAAACTCGCCGTATCCGAACAATCTACGTAACCTATATGCCCGGAGACTCCCAAATCATTCCTCCCCCCTCCTATGTCAAGCCTGAAGACGAGTACAGTAGCGATGATGATTACTAACCTCATCACCAAAGACGAATAACCATATCATAATATGGTTATAAAGCTACACCTATATTTGGGTATATAAGAATGAAGCAGTCGATTGTACCTATGTGCACTAACGGATGTTGTAAAGCAGCGATCATCCCCTACACACGCAAGTGGATCCCCACCATCGTCTCAGACGAGGAAAAGAGGATCAGGAGGAAGAAGGCAGGTGTATTTGTATATGATAAGGATACTGATAAGATCCTACTCGTTCAGTCATGCGGGCGTTTCTGGGGGCCTCCCAAGGGCTCCATGGAGCAGGGAGAGGATATAGAGACAGCAGCTATCAGAGAGCTCCAGGAGGAGACAGGAGTCTCTCTCACACGTGAGGATATCATCGGCAAGAGGATCTACCTTAAGAACAGCTCTCATCATTACTTTCTGTATTTTGGAAGTGAAAGCCATCCCGTAGTCCAGGATACACCTGGAGGCAACGATGCCAACGGCGTAGGATGGTTCAATTATGAGTGTCTAAGAAAGAGAATCCTAGAAGGACGGTTTGCTGCAAACTCAACGCTGAAGCAGTTTATGGAAAATCAGACAGTGCATAGGCTCTTAAGACCTGGCCTTCTCCCCGTACTTAAGACCGGCGTAGAAGAGGCCGATAACGATAAGGCAGAGGATGAATAGCCATACAGCAGTGGTCCTGTTCATAGAGCTGGATGAACGAGGATCCATCATGAAGCGCTCAACAGTGGCATCCTGGTCATAACCAAGGTTGCTACGAGATGACTGGGCATAGGGAGCAAAGGATCCAGCGCATCCACAGAAATTCTCAACAATAGGCTTATCAGAAGTCCTTGTTATAGCAGAAGGAGGTACCCTATACTCGTTATACATATAGGATACAGGAACTCCAAATGAGTAGGCAGCATTGACAGTAGAGTCATAGACACCAGCAGCAACGGCACCAAGAGAGGGCATGGTATGAAGAGGGATATAGGGGAGCTCACCCTCCTGTTGAGCAACAGTGACGGGCTGATCAACAGCGGGCTGTGTAGGAAGAGCGATGGGTGTATCCTCGTACTTCTCAATGATCTTGGGCTTGGGGCCTACAACCTGGACCATTCTCTCCTCAGGTACGGGATTGGTCTTATAATCGTTGAGGATGCCCTTGCGAAGCTTGAAGACACCATTGACAGGGGGGTAGGAGAACCAGTCTCTCTCGTAGAGAGTGGCTATGTAGATATTGGTTGTGGCAAAATAGTTGGGACGATCGCCTCCAATCATCGACGAACGATCAATCATAACCTTGTGGATTCCATCGTAAAGGGAGTTGGTTCCAGCAATATCAATCTCAATGATGTTGTTGGGGAGAGCACCCTGCTGGAGTAGATCGAGAAGCTCGATAGAGGGCTTAAACATAAAGGTGGGCATAAGGGCTTCGGTGTCGGCCTTGACGGCGTTAGACCTCCAAACTGGATTCCATGCGTGAATGGGAATAATCTGTTCCATTTCTTTTATTGAGGACATCTAAAAAACCTAAAGGTGCTTGTATTCATTGGAACCAAACGATCTAGTATCCAAGTTCTTTAACATAATAAAATAACCATGAATAGGATCGTTAGGAGACCTCCTCCCCTCGCACCCGTAATCATCCCTCCTTCCCCTACAAGAGATATAGAAGACCAATTAAGATCCCTGAAAAATGCTTTCTATAACATCTCAAATGCATGCGAGCGCAATGATCATACAGCTATAAACGAATACAGAGATAGAGCCCTTGATCTACTGTCCTATATGATGGACATCGCTCCTCGTGGTAATCTCTTATACTTATTGAATGATATTAGACAGCTAACCAGAGAAATCGACGTGAATGACTGTGATGAATCTCAGCGTCTTGCAGACCTTGCTGTTTCTATGATCACTCAAAACAGACCACTATACACATCCAATCCTTCCCCCATCATATCTCTATACAATATACGCAAGCCCAAGAGGTCCATGAAGAAGTCTGTACGCAAGCCCAAGAGGTCCATGAAGAAGTCTGTCCGTAAGGTTAAGAGGTCCATGAAGAAGTCTGTACGCAAGCCCAAGAGGTCCATGAAGAAGTCTGTGCGCAAGACTAGAAGATAATTTCTATATTTAAAAATTCCAAAGGCGCTTCATAAATGAGTTCAATCACAGGTGTCGTCAATGAGCTCGCTAATATTCAGAAGGAACTTCATTCTCTGAGAGCTCAGGTCAGAAAGCTTAACCAGCGCAAGGCTGACCTTGAAAGCGAGGTTCTCTCTTTCATGGAGTCCAAGGAACAGGCCGGCCTCAAATACAAGGGCATGCGCATCGAAGCAAAGGAACAGGAAGCATACCGCCGTCTCAAAAAGTCCGAAAAGGAGGAATCCGTCAAGGAGACTCTTAGAAAGCAGGGTGTCCATGACACCGACCGCGCCTATCAGGAGCTTGTCAAGTCTATGAAGGGCTCTC
>JACCDZ010326957.1_pt1 | contig 11210 bp, 8 predicted proteins | sample 7449551 | NCBI WGS metagenome assembly JACCDZ01 (sample SAMN15323452, study PRJNA562643) | freshwater metagenome | isolation source: river surface water | place: USA:Blue River Watershed | collected 2017-08-18
CTATAGCCGTTACATCCCCAATGTTACGCGCCGCGATGGCAGTGCATTTGAAGCCATGCTGGAAAAACTAAATACAGAGGAGCTTGCACATGAATAGTAAAGCTTTCTTTGGTGGTGTGGTCGTCAGCCCTGAAGCAGATATGGTCGCTCGTGAATTAATCCATGAGCTACACATTCCCAAACTTCACAATCTAGCTTTTTTGTTGGAAATCAATAAATGCTTCGATGATCACCAGGCGTTGAGACTCTGGTTACAGCGAATGTTGGATGAAGGGCAAGCCCATTACGATGACTTGGCCCAACAGGCCCGTCTCCGCTTAATGAGTCTCGCTCACTAATAAAACAAACACAGACAGAAGGTCATCCAATCGATGACCTTAGCCCCTCTATACCTATAAAAAGGTGAACACATGCATAAAGATATTTCAATTTGGATGCCACTCTATATTGGCGACCTACAGGCGAAATTTGCACGAATGACTGTAGAACAAATCGGTGCAACACTGCTGTTAATGATGGATTTCTGGAAAAATGGTGCCATTCCTCATGACCTAGCGACTGTATGTAGCATCACAAAATTATCGCAACATACCAAAGCTAAAACTTTATTGAATACGCTGTTGGCCCTTGAATTGTTTGAAGTCGAATCTGAGCAGATTCATTCAAATTTTTTAACCAGTTTAAAAAGCCAGGCATTGCAAAATCAGCAAATGAAATCTGATAAAGCTAAAAATGCAGCTCAAGCACGTTGGGGGAAATCCGCAAGTAATGCTCAAGCATCAGCCAAGCAACGAAAAGTAAATGCTCAAGCAGCTCCTGAGAAGAGCCCGAGTATTACTCAAGTCATGCTTGAACCATGCCCTTCATCTTCATCTTCATCTTCATCTTCATCTTCATCTTCATCTTCATCTTCATCTTCATCTTCATCTTCATCTTCATCTTCATCTTCAAATTTTGAAGAAAAAAATGAGAGTTTTTTAGAAAATTCAAAATGGATTTAGGAGAATAATCATGAATACCATGCTTAAAACGCTCCAGTTTCGCGCAGAAACAACAGAAACACTTTGCCCTGCCCATCATATACCCCTGATGGAAATCGCCGGCCACAGGCTCTGTAAATTGTGTGCGAAAGAAACTGTTCGACGTTCACATTCAGCCTATGAAGATGAGCTGCAACAGCGCTTACTAGAGCAGAAAATCAAAAATTCAGGGCTCAATAAACGCTACCTGGACCGTGGCTTCAAGAATTATGTAGTTGCATGTCCTGCTCAAGACAATGCCATCAAACTATGTCAGGCTTTTGCACAGCAGATTATTTCTGACCATTATCCAAACCTGCTGCTCATTGGTACACCGGGTACAGGAAAGACTCATCTGAGTGCGTCAATCATTCGCAACATTCTGCATAACAGTACAAAATCTGCACGCTACTATACCAGTGCAGAAATTGCTCAAAAAATGATGGATACTTGGTCAGATGCTTCACGCTCTGAAAAGGAAGTTATCGAGCATTTCTCCAGTTTTGATTTATTAGTGATTGATGAATATGGCTTGCATGACCGGCATGAGAAACGTCTGGAGATGGTGCATAAGGTCTTATATAGCCGTTATGACAGTATGAAGTCGACGCTGCTAATTTCCAATTTCACATTACAGAATATGCAGCGGGATTTAGGTGTACGATTATGGTCACGGTTGCATGAAAACAATTTGATTGTAGTGCCGTGTTATTGGGAGGATCAGCGGATCACCGGATAAGAGAATTCTTTACTAAAGCCAATTACCTTGTCGGGGTAATTGGCTTTTTAGTAAACCTTCAAATCCAGAAATCAAGACTATGCTAGATTTAAAAAATTAAAATGTATTTTTCCAATTTAAAATGGCTCTAATTCCAGTTTCTCGAGTTAATGCAACATACTCTTCTAAAGCAATAACATTTTCCATATTTGACTTATTGACATCACAAGCTGTATCTAATACAGCTTTTAAGCTATTAAAAGGTATAGGATTTATTGAGTATAAATTTTGTTTTCTGAACCACCTTTTTTCTTCGCAATAGTGTCTAGCAATAGAAGAATAAAAATATTTTGAATAACTTTGAGAAAACAATAAATTCAATTTTTCTTTAAATATAGATGGTTCTACAGGTTTGAAATATTCACAAAGAATATTATTAATAGCATTGATATACATATTAATGTCAATGCTTTTATAGGCTAATTGTGGAGTCGTATAAAGCATTCTTTCCACTTGAACGATAGAACCGTCTTCAAGCATTTGATCAAGGTAATAACCCGCATGACCAATACTTTTACTTTTCAATAAACTTGCTACTTCAACTTTTGTTAAGGGCTTAGGATTACGATTCATTGCTTCAATAATTACATTTTTTTGTGTAATATTTTTAAAGTTACGCTCTAAGCTAATAGAGTCAACTTGTGACCGCCCGTTAAAATAAAAACCATAATCCTCACCAAAATTCTTAACAAAATACCGAATTTCATAGTAATCAAATTGCTTCAGAAAAGGTAATGCTAAATAACACTCATTTAAGTGATAAGTGTTTCTTTGATTTATTTCAAAATATTTTTTTAATTCATAAAAAATTTCCTCTAAGGAAATTAATTCATTAATAAAAGAAGTATGTTTATAAATGCCCTTACCTGCAAGATAAATAAAGTCAGGTAAATCAAAAGCTGCATTATCTAAACGATCTTCATAGATCTCATACCGAGAATATCCTTTTGCATTAACAATTTTTGAAATCTCAAACCACGGTAAACCTGTTTTATGATCAACAAGTATGCATGCTATAGCCTCAGACTTTTTTAGAAATTTTGGCCATACATACTGATTTTTTATTAACAAAATATCTTGTTGAGCTAAATATCTAATAATATTATCAAAATTTCTTGTATTTTCAATATCATCACTTAATAGGTATTCTTTTAAATCATCTATTTGGATTGGTGCGCCATGCTCTGCAAAATAAATATTAAATATTGATTTATCTATTTCTGGATATACATATTCATAAATTTCCTTCTTATTACAAATTAACTCTAAGAAATCATAAAAATCTCTTTCACTAGAAAAACAAGAATAAAAGTCTTTAACTTCTAATTTAATATCTGAGTTTAATTCTGGCTCAATTAATTCCCATATTCCTTCTGGGCTTAAACGAATACACTGAAGAAACCTATTATTTAATTTAGATTCTTTCTGCCTTATTCGCTCTCTTGTAACATTGAAATCTATAGCAATATCTTCAAGAGTTTCTTTTTTTTCTACAAAACCCCATCTTCTCTGTAAAATATCAATTTCTTCATTACTTAGTTTATCAAAATATGAATCAATATCTTCTAATAATATTTTTTCAATTTTTGATAATGATAAATTTTTAAAATATTTTGGAAAAATTAATTCAGACTCAAATTCTTCATATTGAATTTCTCCTGCTAAAATTAATTTAATTTCATTTCTTAGTAAGTTTCTAAATTCAATTAATTGATTAATAGCAGAATTACCAAAACCGGGTATATCCTCTAAAGCCTCTTTATCTACAATTTGTATTTGACTCATCATATTTGACAAGTTATCACCACCCAAATATTTATTATATTTCTCCAAAGCTTTTAAAAACTTAACATCAATATTACTAGTTGATAACCTCATATTACTTAAATCAACTGAAGTAATATCAACTTCATCCTTATAATCTAAAGAAATATTCAATTTTAATTCTATAAATGATTTTAGTTCTTTAAGATTTTGAATATAGCCTTTTCCAATTCCAGGAAGTGATTCAACTTCTGATACAGATAAGCTCACTATATCAGCAAATGTATCTCCTAATTTGAAATTAGAATTATCTATACTAACTTTCCTAAGTCGTTTTACTAATTTTAAAAACTTATCTGGTAATTGTAGATCTGTTAATTTTGTTTGTAATGGAGGAAGTTCAAAACTATCAATCTCAACATCTATTGACGAATTAACTGAATAATTAGTATCTAATATTGATGCAGGATCAATTTTTAGCAAGTGCTTCATTTCTTGTAAAGTTTCAATATAACCCACACCTACTCCTGATAGTGAAGATACTTCAGAAACTGGCAAATCAATAATGTCCTTAAATGTTTTAACAAGTTTGAATTTTTTATTATTTAAACTAATATTTCTTAGACGCTTAATTAATTTTGAGAAACGTTCAGGCAATAAAAAATCATCTAATTCCTTTTCTATAATTTGTTCTAAAAATCTATCTGATATATATGAGTCTTCATTATTATTTTCACATAGATCCATATCGATAGATTGTGTTAATAACTTTAACTCATCGAAAACTTTAAGATATGATAAACCAATTCCTGGGAGTTTAGATATCTCAGAACTAGATAAACTTATTAAATCACCAAAAGTTTCACCAAGTTTAAATCTCGCATGAAATTGGGTGATTTTTTTAAGTCTTTTAACTAGATTTAAAAAACGATCTGGGAGTATTAAATCATCTAATTTAGTATTTAATCCTGGAAGAATAATAACATCTAAATTAAGATTAATTTCTGAATTTTCTATTTTATTGTGCATCTTTTAACTTCTTTAGAAAAACAGAAATAGATTGATATTTCTCTTTTATTTCTTGTTGATCATTTATAGATAGATTTTTTATATCCCCACGTGAAAATATTTTTGACTTAAACTTTTGAATTAAGATACATTCTTCAGAAAGTGTTTTAAATTTATTGTTTAATTCAAAATTCTCAATAGAATTAACTGATATTTCAGTTTCAATTGTCATCAAATCTGGTAATAGAAGTTGAATATCTTTTTCGCTAAATTCATATAACTGCTCTTCCATAAAATTCAGAGAAATAGTTCGAAGACTTGGCTTCATACTATATTTTAAATAAAAGGTTTTAATAAATTCTTGCAATCTATCTAGCATCGATTGTTGGTCGATATCATCTCCAAATGCAGCTACAAGATAATTATAATAAGAGCCAAAGTGTGTAGCAATTTGATCATAACTTACATCAACCAAACTGTTTGTCACATCTGAAATTAATGGAATTAAGTTCTTTTTTTCCTTATAAAATCTTAACTTATCAATTAAAACTTCTCGGCTATTTAGTAAAAATTTCATATCTTCAATCAAAGATAATACTCGAGCAGCTTCGGCACTATATTTTACTTCTAAAGAACCATCATGAAATATTTGTGGAGAACTTGAATCAACTATATCATCAATTAAGCTTTCACGATCTACTGCCAGCCTTTGGACTGCTCTTGATAGCTCTTTGACTTCATTCAATCTCTCTAGAGATCCGACAAAATCTAAAACATGTACAAACTCTTTATTTGGTGTTTTTCTTAAACCTCGACCTAACTGTTGAAGCCAAATAGTCTTAGATCCTGTATAGCGCATAAATACGAGTAAATTAGTTTCTGGAATATCAATACCTTCATTGAATAAATCACACACTAAAATATATTTACAATTTCCTTCCCGAAATTTACGAATATTCTCACGTCGTTCCTGATCCGACATTCTTGAATGAACTAATGTTGCAGTGCCCAACTGGAAAAAACCTATGAGATGCCTCATATGTCTGATATTACGACAGAATATAATACCTTTAATGTTGTCAATTTCTTGTTCTACAACAACTTCTTCAATAATTCGAACTACTTCTTGATCTTTTTTATGTAAAAATAATTTTTTATCCAGATCTGAAATAGATAATCCGCTTTCTAATTGGTTTATTTTATCTTGATCCAGATCATCAAGTAGAACTAAATATTTTGGAAATGCCAATTTTCTATGTTTAAGAGCCCATATAAGATCAAATTTACCAATATGTCCATCAGTACCACCAAAAAAATTAATAACATCTTTATTATCAGCACGATATGGTGTCGCAGTTAACCCTATTAATAACTTTGGATTAAAATTCGTTACTACATCTAAATAAGTTCTTGCTGGTGTATGATGTGCTTCGTCAACAATAACAAAATCAAATAAATTTTCTGATAATTCGTTTATTTGTCCATAAAGCGTATCAAACGTGGCAAATACAAAATCTGTCTTTTCGGGTTTAGAACCAGAAAAACAAGCCGAAAAGCTATAATTGCCTATCCCTAATACATTTTTAAAAGCAGTAACTGATTGAAGTAATATTTCAATTTGATGTGCTAAAAATAAAATTTTTGGTCTTCTATCAGATGCTTGTATTAATTTTTTAATTAAATGAGCTACTGTGTATGTTTTACCTAATCCAGTAGCCATTTCTATCAAGAGTTTAGTCTTACCATTTTCATATTTTGTTATAGCTTGATTAATTACATCTTGTTGATACTTACGAGGCTTAATATCTCGACCAATTTCGGAGTGTTTTACAACCCATAAATTTTGTAATTCATCACGATCTATAAGTTCTACCCCTAATCTTAAAGCACGAACTTTTACTTCTGAGGTAAAATACGAATTAGTAACTAAAATCATATTTGTGACATTAGCCAAGCTTGCACCCGTAACAAGTTGATTCAATGCCTTAACATCTACTGTAGTTTGTAAATTGCGTTGTTTAACTTCGATAGCGAATTTGCGTTTACCTTTATAAGCAAAAATATCTACGCCACCATCTCCATGTTTGAATTCTTTTCCAACTTTAGTAATTTCAGCATCATACCAACCTGATGCAACAAACAAATCTTTAATAAATATCTCAAAGTCATTAGGTGAAAGTTTATCAATATCTTTAAATTCTTTAATCATAAACCCCAAAATCCCTAGTTTTAAAAATAATGTATTACTAATAAAAATACTATCCGCAAATGGTAGATATTCATATAATCAAATTGAATTTATAGTAGACCTCTATGCAAATAGTAACCTTTCCACATCTGATCAACCATCTAAAATATTGATTTTTTTAACTTAAAAAATAATCAAATAAACTAAACATTTATTTCACCTAGATACTTTCTTAGAATTTTAGGCTCATTGAATACTAGAAAACAATTTTACAAATCACCATTCCTCAGCTTCTCAAAAAAATTATTTAATCTGCTTTCCTTTCAGTGTCACACGATCAAAACTATACACGTGGGCAAAAGGACTCTCAACGCATCGTCCTACTAAAGGCATCTTTTGATCTGGTTTTCCGTCTTTTAAAATCACATCAGAAGTACATATCGGGCATGTACCTTTAAACTTTGTCACCCGAGTAATTTGATTTCTATCTTTATCCCGATACACGCAGATTCAAATCCCAAGTGCGACACATTTGTAGTTAGTTGAAAAAGTTAGGTGTATTCGTAGAATCATTGGACTTTTTCAACTCGTAATTGGAAAGCACACAATGAAGAAATACACCCAACTTTCTCAAGATGAAAGATACGAAATTTATGCTACTTTGAAAAGTAAAAGTTCAATCGCTACCCTTGCTCGGGAGTTAGGACGTTCACGATCAACCATCTACCGTGAATTAAAAAGAAATACTGGACAACGTGGATATAGAGCTCAACAGGCAGCTAAATTTGCAAGTCAAAGACGGTACCGTCCTTCATCACCCATGACATCGTTTGCCTTCGCTTATATTGATTATTTGATTGGCTTGGACTGGTCACCAGAACAAATTTCAGGTGCTTTAACACAACGCTGTTGGCTGGATGTACCTTCACATGAGTGGATTTACCAGTACATTTATCAAGATAAATCAAAAGGCGGTAAACTCCATCTACACTTAAGGCATCAGAAGAAATATCGAAAACGAGGTTACAAAAACACGGATCGTAGGGGTCAAATCATTGATAAAACAAGTATTCATTGCCGAGACCAGGTCATTGATCAACGACAACGTTTAGGAGATTTCGAAGGTGACACGGTGATTGGTAAACATCATAAAGGTGCTTTATTAACTCTCGTTGATCGAAAGAGCCTGTACGTACATATTGTTCATTTAGGGCCAACGAGAGCATCCTCTCAAACGATTACTTGTGCATTAGATCGTTTACAGATGAGCCATGCTTATAGTGTGACATTTGATAATGGCAAGGAATTTTCCGAACACAAAAGAATTACTGATGCTGGCATAGATACGTATTTTGCTGATCCTTACAAGTCTATTCAGCGAGCTAGAAATGAAAATACGAATGGTTTAATCCGGCAATATCTGCCAAAATCGTCATCGTTTGATGACGTGTCAAACGAACAAATAGAGCAGATAGAATTTGCACTCAACCATCGTCCTAGAAAAACACTAGGTTGGCATACACCGAGTGAAGTTATGGCTGGTTTTTATACTGTTGCACTTGCCGCTTGAATCCGCCACATTTCAAGATCAGCATGATCTTCAGCGAATGAAATCAAACTCATCGGAGCTTTAATCACGCGATGCTCTGGTAAATTCCATAATGGAATTGCCCAGTACTTAAACATAATGAATGAAAAGAAACCGAGACAAGTGATCCAAAATAAATCCAATGAGGTGAAGGATTGTTCATCCTGAACTAACACTAATGAAAAAATAAAAACATAAGCTGCCCATCCAATTACACTGCTAAAGAGTACAGTAATCATCAGCAGCCCTCTCAGACTCTTATTTCTTAGCTCACCATTTTTAAAAATGAATTTATACAACCACGACAGTTTAATGTCGGCAGGATTACTACGTTCATAATGAACAATATTATCTTCAGAAGTCTCATGATTTTCATCGACTTCAGCTGTAATTTTTTTTATTTCCAGCCAATATATCCGCTCATTTCCCTTCCCCCCCTTAGTATCATTTGTATTTACAAATGGGATGTATCCAAGCTCATCAAACACCGTACGGTGGCGCTGAATACTACACTTTAGAAAATCATTTAATCGTGAGTCATTGATCCACTTTCCAAGTTCTTTAGAATCCATCCTTTCCGCTGACAATTTTCCATCAACAGCAACTTTCAATTGCTGCCTGGAGTAAGTGACTTTCTCTTCAAAACCATTCTCATAATTCTCAATTGTTTTCTCAAATAAGACCTTTAAACAATCATAAGCTCTGTTCATCGTAGGCTGGCTCATTAGTAGGCCATAAAACAATCTTAGTACTTTTATTTCTATTTCAATCACTTATACACCCCACTTACCCGTATTACCCCTGTTAATACGGTGTTTCAGCGATTAAATCACAGTCATAGTAAAAGAGTAAATTAACTTGCTAAAGGATTTGTACTCATGACTATGTATGTTGCTCTCAATGAAAATAATAATCTGGTCCAAATAGAAAATGTTGAACGTGGCTTAGCCTGTAAATGTACTTGTTTTGAATGTGGTGAAACTGTCATTGCACGCAAAGGTGATATCAAAGAGCATCATTTTGCACATGCTAGCAATAAGGAAAGTTGCAACATTAATCCAGAATCTGTATTACACAAATACGCCAAAGAAGTCATTTTAGAATCTATGGGTTTAATGCTTCCTGCGATCCCAAATACTGAAGACAATGAAGCTGCATGGTGGACATTTGATAAAATTATTCCCGAATTTCACTTAGGGTTAATTCGTCCTGACTTAGCCTGTTATTACAATGATGAACCTGTATTTATTGAAATTGCTGTCACACATTTTGTTGATGACAATAAACTTAAGATCATTGAATCAATGAACGTTAATACCTTAGAGATTGATTTATCGAGCTTATTACAGGCTGAACTTGTAATACCAAGTGAACAAGCAAAGAAACTGATCCTTGAAAGTCTGGATCATAAAAGCTGGCTTTATCCTCAAGCCCCTAAAATGATTAAAAATGGAGTTGGTGGGGAAATATCTAAAAATCCTCTTGAAATAACTGAACAGCTAGCCAAAGACACGACTACTAATATTTCATCTTGGGAAGACTATCAATTTACCATTAATGGAATATGGGTACGTGCTCGTAAATTTTCGAGTGGAATGCTTTCTGTGAGTTGTATTTACAATCCCGAAATCATTGCGATGCTAAAGCAGTGGAGGAATGAAGGTGGCGGCCGTTTTGATCAAAGATATCGTTCATGGAACTATTGGCAACCGTTCTCTGCTACCGTCTTAGAACGGTTAGAACTGATGCATGCACCCAACGACATAAAGCACCACTAAGGTGCTTTATGTCTTTATTACATTCAAATACTTAAAAATATTTATTAAAAATTACTTCTTTAATACACGTGGTCTAATATCTTTTTATCTTTTCCACCCAACCAAACTAAATACTCATTCTCTATTGCCTGCTTATACGCCCAGTCGGCAACCCGATGCGAACGCTGCAGATCGGTTAGAAAACCTAATTGAGAAATCTCTCGAACAATCGATTGATCATGCAGATGATTACGCTCCTGCCACTGATGCCAGAATTGCTGTGATGCTAAATAATTACTTTTCTGGGAATTGCATTTTTCATCTGCCAGGACAAAGTTATGTCCGGTATCGGCAGGATATAAAGACCATGGGATAAAGTGATCCACGGCATATTTGGAATTTTTTAGGCTTTTGCCGCAATAGAAACATTGGCATTGCTGTAGATCAATCAAAAAGTCTGCAACCTGCCCCAATTGATTCCGACTCGGTGCAAACATGAATTCATCCAAATCAGGCAAACCATCAAGTACAACCAGGTTCTGCTTATTCAGCCGGACAAAATCAATCCAGCGCTTCTGGCACAACTCCTCAATAATTTCACTAAACTGTCTCAAGCAATACATCACTTTGGGTAAAAGCCTGAGGGACTGTTTGGAATCTTCAAGACAATAGAGAAATTCTACGGTTTGGCCATTCAGATTCTGCAAATACACTACTGGCATTTGCTTGACGGTCGCTGCAACCACTTTCTTGAGCCGATTCCAGTAAAGCACATCCTTTCTCAACGCTGCCAAGGTCTTGAATTGTTGCTGTGCATTCTGAATTTCACTGATGATCTTTGCCTGCCTACCAGCGCTTTGATGAATAGTAAAAGGCTCATACTGGTTAAACTGAAACGGCAGTGACTGTTTCCAGTATAGGTCAATAAACTTTTCAGCGATATCCTGATATTCCAAATGCAAGGCAGCACCGGTATCTTGCCCCTGTTCAATCGCTAGACGTGTGATGCTTATCAGCAAGGCAAACTTATAGGTCGAAGTAAACGTCCCTGACTGTAAAATCTGCTGAATGTGCTTTAAGAATTTTAGCTGTTCATGATGTGTTGGTA
>JACCDZ010591228.1_pt1 | contig 11210 bp, 16 predicted proteins | sample 7449551 | NCBI WGS metagenome assembly JACCDZ01 (sample SAMN15323452, study PRJNA562643) | freshwater metagenome | isolation source: river surface water | place: USA:Blue River Watershed | collected 2017-08-18
CGGATGGTGACTTGCTTGTCGATGGTCGACAACTAGTTCACCCCCGGCTCGTTGTTCAGTTGGGTTCCACGTACTGCCGCACCGACCAGCGCAGCGCCGACGGCTGCTTCACCGTGTCGTCCATCCACGCCTCAGCCGACGCGTCCCGCGCCGTGCACGGCAGACACCGGTACGGGGCATCATCGACGTCCCACAGCACCTCGGGGTCGAACGCGACCCACTGCGGGATCCCGCACCCGCCACACAGCGACGCCTCGAACGTCGTCAGGGCTACCGCGAGCTGACGGTCCCGCGTCGACCACCGATCACCCGGCGCCGCCTCACCCCGGAGAACGGACAGCGGCACCCCGTGGGCACGCGCCGTCCGCAACTCCTCAACTAGCTCAGGTTCATCCCAGAGGCGGCGGGCGAGAAAGGGGACGACGCCGCCGTACGCGACGTCACCTCCTGGCACGCCTCGAACAGCTTCCCGAACTCCGGTTCACCGACCGCGGCGCGCAGCTGCTTCAACTCCGAGACGGTGAACTTCTTCGGGTGGAAGATCTGCGCGGCCATCTGCTCCAAGAACCGGGCGTTATAGACGTCGACCTGCTCGTCGTCCGTCGCGCCCTTCTTCTCCGGGTACTGCCGGCGGATCCGGTCGCCGTCCTCGGAATCGAGAGACCGGACACGGAACACGAGACCGGACGCGGCGAGCTTCCGCCGCGCCTCAGCGAGCCGCTTCTCGATGCCGTCGAGGTCCGTGCCGCCCGGGTCACCCCACGACCCGCCCGCCGACGCGCGCGCCTCCGCATCGGCGCGTTCCCGCTCGAGGCGGGCGATGTCCGCGCGCAGCGCGTTCGCCGCGTACACGGTCACCTCACGCTCCGGGGCCGACGCGCCGGTCAGCCACGCGCCGAAGTCGAACTCGTCCGGCGATTCGGGTTCAGTCTTGGGTGCCGCCATGCTGTGCTCCTTGGTCCAGGGAAAGAACGGTCCGGGGCGGTTGTTGCAGGGGGTGGCGTGGCCCCGGACCAAGGGGCATGAAGCACCCACGCCACCCCCCGAATGGGGTTAGGCGACGTGCGCAACGTTCCGCGCCACCGACCCGATGACAGCGACGGCCTGACGGTCCCGCAGCGGCTCGTTCTTACCGGTCCGGTCAGGGACCGGCGCGCCGAGCTGGCACGCGAGGACGTCAACCTTGTCGCCGACCGCGAGCGGCAGGTCCATGCCCTTGCCGCGGCGGATCACGAGGAACCCGCGCTTGCCCTCGGTGAGGATCGCCGACGCACGCGCCGTGCCATCGGACGTGGTGGCCTGCGGGTCCACGACGTACACGAGGTCACCGACGGTGTATTCGACGTCGCCCATCGACTCGAACTTGGTGCCGCACCACCGCTCGTCCGCTTCCTTGTTCTGCTCCGCGGAGAACCCGTCCCAATCGACGTTCAGCCAGCACGAAATATCGAGCGACGCAGTCAGAGACGTCACCTCGGTCAGCTTCGGCGCCTGCTCATTCGCAATCGCATCGACCCAGATCGCGTTCCGGTTACGGGCCGACGCGACGCCGGCCGGGTTGTAGATAGCCATGAGTCAGGCCCCCCTCTTGTTGGAGACCGCTGCGGCCTCATCGACAGTGCGGTGGTACTTCGGGGGAAGCGGCATGCCGTCGGGCCCGGCCGCGTCCTTGGATTCGATGACCCGCGCGTTGAAAGCGCGGGCCTGCTCGGTGGAGATAGTGATTTCGTGACCCGTGTCGGGGTCTTTGACTCGCACCCACTCGGTCATGGGGAAAGGCCCTCCTCGGGCGTCGGAAATTGGGGATGAGAAACTGCCCCTGGTCCGGGGAGGGCGAGCCGAGAAGAACGGCTCAGGGAACGACGTAGGCGTGCCACGTCCAGCGGCACACCGTCGTCACGAGGCGCCGGTCAGGCAGCGCCGTGTATGCGTCGAGGAGACGCGGTTGGGTGTCCATGCGGACCGGCCACACGGACCAGCCCGCCACGACCGGAGCCCAACCGAGAAGCAGGGATTCGACCTCGTCGTGCAGCCGCCCCGACTGGTCGACGTCCTCACCGACACACGAGGTCTGGAACCAGCCCACGCCGCGATGCTGGTCGGGCGCCGACCACCGATCGGTCTCCTTGAGCGGCGGCGGGAAGTCCACCACCACCCACGGCGACGGCATCGACGAGTCGTCAACCTTCGCCCGGTCGTCGATCACCCGCCACGGAGCCAACCTCGCGACCACGGCGGCACGGTGCGCCCGGATCACCCGAACGCCTCCGCGATCACCTTCCCGAGCCACTCCGCGGTCACGGCCGCCTCAGGCTCGAGCTGCGGCACGATGTGCGGGTGAGGCGCGTTCGCGCCCTGCCCGTACTCCAACACCGCCGACAGATTCCCTTGGCCGACTGCCATCGCCCCGACCTCAACGGCCAGCGGGCCGTCCTTCTCGAACACGATGGTTCGGGCGTACTCCGGGATATGCGGGCCGGTCGGGGCAGCCTCACGTGCCGCGCGCATCATGTTCCCGCCCGCCCGCGACATCACTGGGCCGCACACCTTCGCCACGTTCACCGAACGCAGGTCCGACGCAAGCTTCGACAGGTCGCTCACGACGACACCTCCGACACGTGCAAGCGGCGCATCGTGGCCTGGGACTTGACCTCACGTGACGTCACGCTCAACGCGACCCCGACGAGGTCCGGGTCGAATACGGCGACGGTCACCGTGACGCGGTCGTTGTCCACGAACCGTTCCGGCCCGATGGGCAACTGCACGACCGCGTCGGTGATGACGAACGTCCGCCCGCCAGGCTCCGACTCGGCCGGCTGCGTGCCTTCGACCTTCACCCGGCACGCCCCGGCGTACACCGGGGCCCACTGGTCGACGTACTCCAGGGTCGTCTCGTTGAGCACACGCCCGACTCGGCGTTCGATCACGCACTTGTCGAGGAAGATCCCGGCCGCGGCCTGACGTCCACGTGCGACGGCTTCCGCGACGTGCATCATCGGATCCACCACGCAGGCGTCTTAAGCTTGATCGACCCGAACGCGCCACCGGCCCGCATCGGCCCCGCGAGAAGCGCAAGCTCCTCAGGGGACAGGTAGAGCGCCCCGGAGGACACGGCCCGGTCGAGGGTCTCGGTGTAGTCGTCGATCGACAGGGACCGGACCCCGCGCGGGTTCGACGCCACCCGCAGGACCATGTCCTCCACCACCCCAGCAACGAGGTCGACGGAGAGGGTGCCGGCCGCGATCCTCGCCGGGATCGACGGGATCGCGGCCAGCAACCGTGTCTCTGCCTTGTCGATGAGCCGCTGCAACGCCGCATCCACGACATCGCCTTGCGGGATGTCGATACCGAACGCGGCTTCCCGCAGCCCTGTGACGGTGACGTACACCGACATGGGCGGTCACCGCCTTCCTGGTCAGGCCCGGCCGTCGTCGGCTTCGAGCGCCGCGATGAGGTCGGCCTTGTTCCCGTCACCCGAGACCCGCGACTCGTCGTCGCGGCCCTCATTGCGGGCCTTGATCTCGGCGCGTAGCTCCGCGACCGTCTTGGACTCGTAGCCCTCAGCCGCGGGCTCCCCGTCGGCATCGGTCTTCTCGGCCTCGGGGGCGTCGCCGCCCCACGCCTTCGGGTTGACGATCTGCTTCGACGCCCACGCGGGCACGTCGTCACCGGCAGCGATCACGACGTGCCGCCCGCCCTCGTCAGTGACCCGGACGGACGTCGCCAGCTTCCCGGCCGGCATTAGAGCACGTCCCCGACAACGACCTGCTTCGCGCCGAGCAGCAGCGGCAGGCCGACAGCGTCCACGTAGGTGAACTGCCGGAACGGCACGCCCTGCTTGACGGCGAGACCGACGATGCCCGGGCCGTCGGAGAACGTCATCTCCGACTGCGGGGAGCGGATCAGCTCAAGCGCCGTCGCGGACAGGCCGTAGCGGAACTCGAGCGCGTCACCGAGGTTCGCCGGGGCGAGGATGATGCGATCCTCAGGGAGGGCGCGCTCCTCAAGTCCGGTCTCGTCGTTGTAGAACGACGTCTCGTACTCGGTGATGAGCTGCGGCAGGCGGTTGTTCCGCAGCCAGTTGTCCAGCTCGTCGCGGTTGATGTACGTGCGGCCCGCGAGCGTGCCGATCGCCTCAGCGACGACCTGCGCGTTCGTCAGGAGGGAGTCGATGACCGCCTCCGACGTGATGATGCGGCCCGCGCGGACACCCGCGGAGGTGAGGTAACGCTTGCCCATCGCGCGCAGGTCGTCACCGGCCTTCGCGGTAGCCGAGGTCGTCCACGGCACAGCAGCCGTGAACTTGTTCGCCGCGGCCATGCCGAAGTCGGCGGTGCCGCGGTAGCCGTTCTCGTTGACGTCGAACACGCCGGTGTAGAGCGTGGTCGCGAGTGCCTTCTCGACGCGGTTGTGCATCGACGTGGTCAGGTTCTCCGCGTCGTCGTACAGGGCGTCAGCGAGGACGCGGCGGTTACCGCCGGCCATGCGCTCGAACTCGATGACGAGCCGCTCGTACTCGCCGAGGTCCAGGCTGTTGCTGAACGGGGCGAGACGGATCGCTCGGTCCGCGGCGTCATCGCGGGCGGACTTCGCGACCGGGCCGTCGAACGCGCGGTACTTCGCGAGACGGTTCCGGCGGGTCACCTCACCCCAGCGCACCGTGTGCGACTCGGAGTAGGTGATGTTCGCGAGGCTGGACAGCACCAGCTCGGACCGCAGCGGGATCTGACGGATCGCGAAGGTAACTTCGTCGGGAGACGCGGGAGCGTCCCACATGATGTCAGGCATCAGTCAGTCCCCTTTCAGTCTCGGAAGATGACCATGCGCAGGTCGACGCGAGCGTTCGCGTCGAGGGCGCCAGGGCCGGTCTTGTAGGGCAGGCCAGCGGTGATGCACTGGAAGTGCGGGACCGCGGCCGAGGTGATGACGCGCGAGGTGTCCGTGGGGATCGCCTGGTCGTCGTAGAGCGCGCACACGGCGGTCTGGCGACCGTCGGTGGCGGTGTCGTCGTACGGGCCGTACTTCCCGGACGCCGTGATCTTCCCGAGCAGGCAGCCGTTCTGGATCTGGCCTGTCGCGGTGAAGTTCGCGTGCGTGAACGTCGCGAAGTCGAACGTCACGTGGATCGGGGCGTCCGTCCCGTGGGGACTGCCGAGCCACAGCCGGCCGGGAGCCCGGCGCGACGTGGTCGACGTCACCGAAATGTCGGTGGGCATCGTGTTGTACCTCCGTTGTGGGGGGTGTGATTACTTGTCGTCGCGGACCCAGCCGCGTTCGCGCGCGACCTTCTCGGCGCGCGCCTTCGCGGACTCATGCAGGGGCCCGCGCTTCCCGCCCCCCATGTCGGGGAACTTCTTCTTGCTGCCGCCGTCGTCGTCCGCTGCGGCCTTGGGCGCGCGGCGGGACTCGGCGAACTGCGACACCATGCCGGTGTCGACGTCACCCTTCGGGGTGAGGAACTTGGAGAGGTCCGTCCACTCGATCTCGTTGTCGATGCGGTCCTCAGGGACGCCGGCACGGGCGAGCGCGGCTTCAACGGCGGCGCGGGCGAGACGCGGAGCGAACTGCGCCGTGGCCTCTGCTGCGGCTTCGCGGCGGGCGTCCGCGACCTGCTTCTCGTGGTCGCTCATCCGCTCGCGGTTGACCTCGTCGAGCCGCTGCTGCATCTCGAGCACCTGCTCGGGCGTGAGGTTGCGGTCGATGACCGACTTCCACGTCTGCTCGTGCTTCTTCGACTGGTGCCGCCAGTACGCTTCCCGCTGCTCGACGGTCATCTCTGTCAGCGGCGTTGAGGTCGGGTAGCCGTGCTCGCCGTTCTCCCGCGCACCACCCTTCGGGCCCGAGGGCGCCTCCTGCTGCTGCGGGGGCTGCTGGCCGCTGTTCTCGGAGGCTGGCCCGTTGCCCGCCTGGCCGTCTTCGCCTTCGACGAACCGGACGCCCATCGCGGCGAGCCGGGCACGCTTCATCTTGTTCACGTTCACTGGTCGGATCCCCTTGCCGGGTCGGTCGCCCCGTGTCGGGGCGTACGAAAGCCCCGGCACGTGCGCGCCGGGGCTCCTATCTGGTGGGTCAGGCCGCGGCCTTGCGGATGCGGTCTTGGATGAGGCGCAGCCTGACGCTGTGCCACTCGATGAGGGACGGGGACAGATCGTTGTCTCGCGCGAACGCGAGAGACTTCTGTGCTATCGCTTCCTTGCGCGCCAGCTCGGACGTGCTCAGGCCGTTGAGCCCGTGGGCCGGGTCCAGACGCTTCGCCTGCGGCGGCGCGGGGCTCTTGCCTTCGACGCGTCCGCGGGAGTCCACGCCGGACACCCGCTGTGTCGCGTTCCGCAAGACCGGCCCGAGTTCGCCGTGTTCGTCCACGACGTAGCGGACATCCTTGAGGTCGCGCGCGGACAGGGACCGTGACGCGCCCGCCAGGGCCCGATACTCCTCATCCGACACGATCCGCCCGCCGCCGAGGACCGACCCGACCTCGATCACGGAGCATCGGCAGCGCGAGTGCATCGGCATCAAGTCGCCTCGGGTGTAGACCCGGTTCGACGCGGCGACGCACAGTCCACATGCCTTCTCGCCGCGCGTCACGCGCCGGAACTGCTGCACCTGCCGCTTACGGGTGAAGTCCGCGACCTGACGTTGGAACGCGAGGTTCAGGTCCTGCGACGCTGACTCCCTGGCGCGGTTCATCGCCACACCGAGCGCCGAGTCTGGGTCGAGGCCGCGGAAGATCTGCCATCTGAACTCCTGCGCGACCCGCGCCTGAACCTCCGGGCCGGTCACACCGTGCCGCAGCGACTCCCGCATCGCGGGTGACACGCCAGCCGGTGCCGTCGCCGCCCCACGTACAAGGGTCGTCGACGCCGCAAGGTAGGAGTCCGCGAGACCAGCGGTCCCGGCCTGCCCCGCGCCCACAGCCGCCGCAGCCTGCTCCGACACGTCCTGCACAAGCCTCGGCCGATACCAGCCGTCGAACGGAGCCCACAACGCGTACAGCGCCGCGAACACCCGGTCAGCGATCGTCCCCCGCCCCGACGCGTGAGCGTCGACCAGCGCCAACAGGCGAGGGTCAGGCCGTGGCATCCGCCGTCACGTCCTGCGCGAACGCCGCCGCCTCGGCCTGCGCGGCCGGTGACGCGGCGACGGTCTCGGGGAACAGCAGCGCGTCGGACATGCGCTCGGACTCCATGCGGGTGATCTGCTCCGGAGAGAACTGCCAGAACTCCTGCATGATCGTCCGCCACGTCACCCCAGACGCCTTGCCCTGCGTCGCGGCCTGACCCTTCTCCGTCAGCGAGTACCGGACCGCCGGGGCCCACCCGATACGGATCTCGTCGACGTCGGCGCGGTCCTCGAACCCCGCCAGACGCAGCAGCGACGCCGCGACCAACGCGTGAGGCTGCTCGCACCGGTCATGCAACGCCGACACCTTGTCGGTCAAGCCCTCCTTCACGAGCTCGGCACCCGCCGCGGACTGATTCACCGCGTCGGAGTTGAACATCGACAGGGGAGTGAACGTGACCGCCGACAACCGCTGCATGTCCTTCTCGGCCATCGACAGGATCCCGTTCAAGTCGACCTGACCGGACTCCCACAGCTCAGCAGTCGCGGGCAGCTTCCACAGCGCGCCAGGGTCCGCGGAGAAGATTTCGTCGTAGTTGATCGGCTCCCCGGTGACCGGGTCGTTGTCGGGCATGTCCTGCGGGTCGACCTTGATCGCCCGCTGCCGGAACGCCTGCATCGTCGCGATGACCATGCCCTGCAGGATGATGTGGTCGAGGCGGTACAGGATGTCTTCCTGTCGCTCGAACTCGCCGATCCCCTCGTCGTTGCGGTAGCGGACGACGCCGGTGAAGTCCTCCATGCCCTCCGGCCACGCCTCGCCGTCTGCGCCGCCGTGGTCCTGGTCCCACACCCACGTCGCCGGCGCGAACGATGCTCGGGACTCGCCGTTGACGACCACGACCGACCGCGCCCGGTCCACGGTGCGCGCCACGAACCGCCGCCCGGGCAGGTACAGGTAGCCGTAGTCGACGCCCGTGTCCTCGTCGGTGAAGAACTTCGCCGCGGCACGGATCCGGGACTGCCGGATCGGGTCGTGGATCGTGACGACCTGCCGGGGGTCTTCGGACGTCGCGTACGGGCCGTCGTCGTCCACGCCGAGGATCACGTACGCGTCGCCCGCGATGAGCAGCGTGCGGTGAACGTCCGTGGCCTCGGCGAGCATCCCCGCGCGCCGCCACACCCGCCACGCGACCTCGTCGCCGATCTCCGAGGAGTCCGCGGCCGTCATGATCGACGTGACCCGAAGACGCCGAAGCGGGGCCTTCACGATCATCTCCGCGAACCCCGTCCGCGCCGCCCGGTAGAACCGCTGCGCCGCGTCCGGCGCGGTCGCGAGCCAGTCAGGCTCCCACGGGTCGCCCTCGTACCGGTCGAACAGCTTCCGCAACCGCTGCTGGCGGCCCGTCAGCTTCGTGTTGCACCGCAGCAGCCACCATCCCGGAGACTCGGGGGTCTCGACGTCGATCGCCACATGCCCCCCTCGTCATCGGATACGCCTCGGAATCGACGGGGCCCGTGGCTTCGCGCCCTTCGCGAGCGCGTCCAGCCGGCACCGCCACGACAGACACCCGGCCATCGCCGCATCGAATTTGCGGTCCGGGTGGATCTTGTCGAGCGTGAACAGCCGCGCCCCGTCGTCGTCGTACAAGTTCTGGTCACGCCGGCCAGCAGCACCGACGTGCTTCTCGAACCGGTCCGCGTACATGGCCTGAGCGGACCACGCGACCTGCCCGGCCTGCATCGCCTCCCGGTAGGCGCGCACCGCCTGCGCCATCACGCGGATGCGGTTCGTCCACCACTCCTCGACACGGTCCGGCCAGCGTCCCGACCACGACCCGACGGTCTCCGTCCAGTGCGGCGGGTCCGCGTACACCTTCCACACCTGCATCACCCGGATCAGGTCTTCCAGCGACGCCGTCACCTCGGCCTCGTCGATCTCCCACGCCTCGTCCGCGCCCGCGGGGCGCTCCCAGAGCCCCCACACCTGCTGGACCCCGGTCGGGATGTCGGTGATGACGAGGGCAGTCGCGTCCTTGAACCTCGCGCCGTCGAACCCGGCCGCGACGAACGACCCCGACGCGATCGGCTGCACCGGTCTGCCGTCACGGACACTCAGCTCAGCCCAGCGGCCCGCGTCGAACGCCTGCCGACCCGACTTCACCCACCGATTCAGCCACACCCGCTCGAGATACGAACGGTCCGCCGAGGGCCGGTCCCACTGCCGCGCGATCGACTCGAACTGGCCCGGGCCGAACTCGCCGACCGGGCCCGTCGCTTCCGCGACCGCAGCGACCCGACCTTCCAGCGGTTCGAGGTCGTGTCCCTGCCCCGCCTCACGGTGGAAGTAGAACAACTGCGGGTCGTCGATCAGGCCGTCGCGGATCTGCTCGGCCTCCCGGTGAAGGCCCTCAGCGACGGAATCCTCACCGATCTCCCCGGCGGTCCCGACGTACAGGCCCCAAGGGTCTTCGAGGACGCGCTTCTCGAGGTTCGCGACCATCGTCTCGTGCGCTTCGACCTGCCTCGGCAGGTGCAGGCGGTGCGGCTCGTCGAAGCAGTTCAGCGTGGTCCGTGCCCCATCTCGGGATCCAGGGGAATTCGCCAGCGGCACGGCCTTGCCGTCCGCGCGGCCCCACTCGTCCAGGCGGATGATCCGCTCGAGGGAGACGTCGAACAGGTCCGCGTCAGGCCCCTCGGTCAGCATCACGTACAGCGCGCCGTACGCCAGCTCCTCAACCTGACCCTGCGTGACAGCGAGCATCGGAATGTACGGATCCGCGACCGGCCTACCGACCGGGTCGCCGTCCGCGTCGAATCCGTCGCACCTGACCGGGCCCTCCGGGTGCAGCTCACAGCCCGCGACGACCGCCATCTTCTCGGTCTTCGCCAGCCCCTTGCGCACCGACAAGCCCACGCGCTTGAACCGCCGCCGACCCGCCAGACGATGCCCCCGCGGGTACACCTCGTACGCCCGGTAGAGGAACGCCCGGAACTCCGGGTCCACCACGTACGGCCGGCCCTTCAACGACCCCGGCCCGTAGATGAACCGGTCCTCGATGAAGTCCACGATCTGCGGCCCCAACGTCGGCCACGGCTCCGCGTCCAAGCCGGGGACGACGAGCGTCCCCACCCGCTACACCGCGTACAGGCCGGCGCGGGGGTCCTCACCCTTGCCGGACGGGCGCTTCGGCGACGCCTGCGTTTTCTCCCGACGGGCACGCCCACGGTCCTCAGCCGCCGCGGCCTGCTCAATCTCCACCCGCAGCCGCAGCAACGCTAGCGGGTTCAACCCCAGCCGGTCCGACCACTGCCTCGCCTCAGACGCCGCCTTCATGTCGCCCTGCTCCGCGCGGATCTTCCACCGCACATACTGCGCGACCTCCCGGTGCGCGTGAGCCTCCGACCACATGACCGCCTGCGGCATCGCCCACAGCGAATCCCACAACGCGACCTCGAGGTCACGGGCCTGCTCGATCTGCAACCGCAGCACGGCCGACGACATCTCGAGCTTGTTCTGCTCGCGGCGCAGCCGGCCTTTCGTCCGCCCATCCTCCGCGCCGGCGATTTCGACCTCAAGCTCAGCAAGGCGATCCTGTGCCAGCTCAAGATGAGCCGTCCGCGTCGGATCATCCAACAGCGGCCACGCCGGCGCCGGACCCTTCAAGCCAGACGCGGACAGCGTCGTGAAGTCCTTCTTCGGGTCATTCCGTCGAGCCCGAACGCTCGGGTGCTTCGGGGGTACAGGCATGATCGCCTCCGTGTCGGAGTCAGAGCCCCTGACGGGCTCGGGATGGAGCATCCCCCTGTCGGGAGTTGCACGAACGGCACAGCACCGACAGCAGCGACCCCACCCCGCCAACGGCAACCGCCGTCGAGTGCGCCGCAGTCAGATCACGCGACTCATGCGGGTCACGCTCCCAGCCGGGACATACCCAGCCGTTCACCCGCACCCACGACGCCACCGCCTCAGCGCGGCGACGCCGCTCACCAGGGACCCGCGAGTCAGCCCGCGACGACGGCGACGGAACCGTGTGCGGTGCGCAGTACGTGCGCCCCACGACCCGGGCCTCGCATCCCGCAGCGCCGCACTTCTTCGGAGCCCGAGGCATCTATCCCCACCACTAGAGAATGCTGGGAGGCGTACACAG
>JACCDZ011730546.1_pt1 | contig 11210 bp, 9 predicted proteins | sample 7449551 | NCBI WGS metagenome assembly JACCDZ01 (sample SAMN15323452, study PRJNA562643) | freshwater metagenome | isolation source: river surface water | place: USA:Blue River Watershed | collected 2017-08-18
ATGCTTCTAATAAACATTTAAAACCTGGAAATCCTGTTAAAATGACTTCTTTGATAGGTAGAGTTTTCGATCTAGCTTTTCATCACGGTGATGCTTCATTACAATCGACGATAGAATTTTTAGGGTCTAAACATTTATTCAAATATCATCCAATTTCAGTTTTAGGTCAGATACCATCTCTTAGAGTAAGTAAAGTTAAAACAGCATCCAGATATTTGAAAGTAACTAAATCACCATATTTTTTTATGTATGAATATGATACTGAATTATATGAATACAAAGAAGAAGATGGACAATTAGTTGAACCAGAATTTTTATTTCCAATTGTACCAATGCAATTATTGCAAAGAACATCATCTCCAGGTTTTGGTTTTGCATATTTTTCATTCAGTTATAAATTAGACGATGTTATTGATAATTGTATAACTTCAATTATGAATGGTACTTGTAACACATTATTAAATAAGCAAATTCTTCGTCCTGAAATTGTAGGTATTAAAGATGAAAATCTTATTTATAATGAATCAAAAGAATCTTGGTATAATGTTGGTGAATATGAAATTGTTGATGATAATACATTAGTAGTTACTGAGTTACCTTATAATATCACAAATGAAAAATATGAACAACTTCTAAATAATTATGAAGAAAAGTTTCAAATAAAATCTTGGGTAAACAAAGGTAAAGGTGGTTCAATGAAATATGAAATAAAATTTCTTGGAAATCAACTAAAAGAACAATATAAATTTAAGTGGAAATTTTATCAGAAATTTGCGTTGTTTTCAAAAATTAGAAAAACACATTTAAATCAACTTGATATAAATGGAACAACAATTCTTCATTTTGATAATGAACATAAATTAATTGATGGTTTCGTAATGAGACGTTTAAATTTCTATCGTAAACGTAAAACACAATTAATTGATAAACTCGAAAATGATATTAAAATTTTAGATGATAAAGCTAAATTTTTGAAACTTGTTTTAGATGAAAAACTTATTATCAATAAAAGAAAAATAGAAGATATTAGAAAAGATTGTGATAAGTTTGGTGTTACTTATGAAGGTTTGAAACTTTCTATTTCCAAATTAACTAAAGAAGAATTTGAAAAATATTTACAAGAAATTGAAGATATTAAAATTTATTTGGAATATGTTAAAAACACTACTGAAAAAGAAATGTATATCAATGATTTGATTGAACTTCGTGAAAAAGTTTTTGGTATTAATAAACAAACTAAATGAAAAAATTAATAAAATTTTTCGATTCAAATATATACAAATCAATAACCGCTATTATGTTTATATTAGCGGTTTTTGGTTTTTATTTGAAAATTAATCGGGTATTAAATTTATTTGATAAAATATTTTTCATAAGTTTAATACTAATTTATCCAATCCGAGAATCTTTAATAAAATTATATAAAATATGGGGATTGAAGCAAAGAAAATAAAAATTCCAATTTATACGGGTTTAAAAGTTGATGTTAAAAATTTCTTTGATTATGATTCAATACCAGAATATTGGACTGTTTTAAATATTTGTTATTAAATGGTCAATTATTTTAAATAAAAAGTAATGAAATTTTAGTATAAATAAAAATGGAAAACTTATATAGAATACACGATAATGTATTATTATCTTTGGAATATAATACTCGCACAATTAGACCTGTTTATAAATACGCCAAAGATAATATCATACAATATGTTGATAAAATTGAAGAAGAATTATCATCAACAGTTTGGTATAAAGATTATCTAAATATTGGAAAAAAATTAAACCGATATTGGAGTCAAAATAATTATTTAGTTGATATATCAAATTTTGAAGAGGTAACAACATATAAACAAATTGAAGCTCAATTATTATTGAAACAAGGTTTTGATTGGGATAATATTTTCGGTATTTTATTTGTTTTGAAAGATAGAAATTCAAATGTAATTTATAAATCAAGAATTTTCGTAACAACAGATTTCCAAATAAATTATAATAATCAACAAATAAATGGTACTTTTTGGTCAAGCTCAATAAAATTTTGGATTCCTGATATTTTATTAATTGAACAATCAACATCTTTTGACGTAGAAATAATTGATTTTGATTCGATACATTCAGATAATACTATTTTGAATTATCCACAAACTTTTGAAGCATTAATACCAGATATGCCATTATCTGATAAAGTTTCTATTAATTTAAATTGGAATGATAAACTTCAATTAGAAATTGAACCTGTTTCATTAATTCCAGAATATAATGTTGAACAAATATTAATGTGGAATTTTTCTGTAAATGAAATTCAGAATATTTTTGTTCAACATTTAATAAAATATTTGGCAGATACTGATGGTAATTATTCGGAAATATTAATATCAAATAATATTAATCAATTAAATAAAGTAATATTAGGTTTACCATTAATTTATACTGATAAACCACAATTAATTGAAGTTACAACATTTTTTAGAGTTAATGGACTTTTAGCAACAAGATATAACACAATAATTTGGAATCATTTTGAAACTATGCAAAATTTATTGGAACAATATATTGCAACAAAAAATGATAATATTGTAGTGAATCCTGTTAATGTTATTGAAGAAATTAATATCGAAAATAAAATAATCGATACGATAAAAGACACTAAATTAGCTCAAATAATAACACCAGTATTTACAGAAATTATTTCCGATAAGCAAATTATTTCCGATAATAAAAATATATCATTTAAAGAAGTAAAACAAACATCATATATTAAGGTTTATTTTGATTCTGAAGATGAATCATCAGAAAAAAATGTATATATTTTATCTAAAATAACAAATGAAAATATTATATACTTTGATTTGGGTGAAGTCAATACATTAATTCGTGAAGGTGGAATTAAATCTGTACCATTTAAACTATTTGATTATGTTACTGGTAAATTAATTTTAGCTGGCGATATTGTAAATAAATAATTTTATTTGTTCAAACTTATAATAGACCATAAATACGGATAATATTTATGGTCTATTTTTATTCATACTAAAATTTTTCGAATATGATTAACACATTAATTCAACCAACAGAACTCGATATTAACGAAACTAATATTAATAAAGATGTTGAGCTCAGAATTATTCAATATAATAAATCCAAAATTAAAAAAGAAATCGAAATTTATCGAAACAAAAAGAAAATAGAATTAAATGATGAATCATATAAATTAACCAAAGAAGAAAAAGAACTTATTTCAATTGAAATAATTAATTCAAATGATACTAAACAATTAAGAGATAAATTATATGGTACCATCAAAAAAGAAAAAGAAAATTATCTTCAATTACGTTCTGATTTATACGGTTTAAATCAAATAAATAAAACAAATCTCCAAGAATATATTTTATTAGAAAAATCGAAATTATATTCGTATGATAAATTACCAAAATTTAATGATTTATTAATAAATTCATTAAAATATTCTGATATATATCATGAACTTATTAAAAATAAGCAACAAATAATAAATGATGATTTTAAATTAATTGATTCTAATAATCCTAAAAAACTTGAAGATTTAAAATATCAAGCATTAAATTATATTCTCAAAATAAAAGATATGTATTCAATAGATAAAGATATTGATGATATTGAATTATTTGAAAAATATGAATATCATACAAATATTGATTATGCTAATGAATTAGCTGAAATATTAAAACAAACAGTTATTTATGGTGATAATCATACAAATTATTTGAATGAATTTATTAATGCGGAAAATAAAAATTTCGATTTTTCTATTGACAATTTAATTACCAATAAAATAATTACCAATAAATTTTTATCAATTTTATTTAGCAAAGATTATATATCAACAAACGAAGTAACTTGTTTTGAAAATATGTTTGATAATACGCAAACAAATAAAGATATTTACATGACAAGAACTTTGGGTGAACTTTTATTAGAAATTACAAATCCTGAAAATGTTGATATTGAAAAGGGTAAACGTCAACAAATTTATATGACTTATGATGGTACTCGTCCATTAAAAGATGAAAATTATAAATGGAATGGTTTACAAATTTTTGACTTGGACCTTAAAGAATGGATTAATTCAGGCGGTAATATAGATGAATTGAAACAATTGATACATAATATGTTAATTGATTTTAATTGGTATTTATGGATTTGTAAATCTTCATCTGGTAATGGTTTACACATTTACACTAAAGTATCACCACCTTTCCATATTTTTACTGATATTAAAAATAACGAATATATTTCGAAATATGTCCATAGAGTTAATTATGTTACTAAAAGACAAGTAATAAATGATATTCTTTTTCGATTACATAAAATTAAAAACAATACGATAAAATTTGAAATACCTGATTATGGTTATCCTTTGGACGATAATAATCAACCAACAGGTATGAATTTCAATAATAAATATCTTGATAATGTTGTAAGTCGTATTACTGCTGGTATTAGATTATCATTTGATTTACAACCATTAATTAATTTAAATTTCGTAGATTTACCAATTGGTTTTAATTTATTAAAAACTGTTGATGGTATTAGTGAATCAAATATAAATAGAATATTTGATATTAAAACTGATGATAAATTTTACAATAATATTTTAAATGATATTAATGAAAATTTGGCAATTGAAAATTATACCGAATGGTTAAATGGTAAAAAAGCCGCAAAAGATAATGAAATCGATTTATCAAAATATGAGGGATTATTAAATCTTTCAACTGATTTAGATGAAATAAAAACATTACCAAAAAATAATATTAATTATGTTACACGTTATAATATATGTAATACATTAGCGGCATTATTTGGTAAAGATGGTTTACCGTTAGCACATATAATTCTTGATTCTGCTGGTTCAAAAAATATGGGTGAAATTAATTCTTTCTATTCTTGTGCTATTTCTAATAAGAAAGAACCAACAAAATTAGGTATTGAAATACTTAAAAAACATGGTATTATAAAATCTGTGAAAGAAGAATTGGTACAAGAAATTACCAAATCATATAAACATGATTTAACAGATAAAATAAGACAAGTATTAGTAAACGATTCTTTGGAATACAATTATCATTTAGGTGAAAATCAATATTTATCTGATTTACAAGAAAATTTAGAACAAGATATTTCAGGAGAATATGTTAATTTTATTATGTCCCCAGCAGGCAGCGGTAAAACCAATTATATATTGAATCTTGCACGTCAAGGTAAAAAAATAATGTTAGTATTACCATATATTTCAATTATTCAAAATAAAGTTGAATCAGACAAAGAATTAAGAAAACATTTCGATATTTTTTATGGTACGGCAGATATTAGAAATTTAACTGACGGTAGAAATATTGTAACAACTTTCGATAAACTTTCAAGAGCAAATTATGAAAAAATATCAAGAATGTTTGATTATATTTTTATCGATGAAGAACATTTAATTTATATTAGTTCATATAGAATTGATACAACTTCTAACGTTATCAAAAAAATTAAAGATTTATATTACATTTCAAATAACGACCCTTATGCTGCCAAAATTGTTATGTTAACTGGAACACCTATTGGACATGAACAATTTTTCAGTAAAGTAAAAAATGTAATAACCGTTAATAAAAAATCACATAAGAAAACTATGGAATTTTTAATATGTGATGATAGTTTGGATGCTTTAACAAGACTTAGTGTTAAGGCAGTGGAATTGTTAAAAGATAATTATGTTTTAATGATTCCAACAAATAAAGGTGAATTATATTCCGAAAAATTAATAGGTCAAATCGAATATTTATTACAAAGACCTGTAAAATATGGTTACTATAAACGATCAAATATTGAACAAGAAATATGTCGTTTAATTAATGAAGAAACTACTGTGGGAGATTATGAAATTATTTTCTGTTCAAATTATTTATCTGTTGGTGTTGATATTAATGATAAAGACAAAAAGTTTGCTTCATTATATCTTGGTAATTTTTCTGGTTATGAAATTGAACAATTTAATGCTCGAATTAGAAAAGAAGCAATTCGTTCAATATATTGTATTCCAACACAAAAACAAGATGGTTCAATAAAAGACGAATTATTATATGAACCAGATTTAGTATTAAGAATTACCGATGATGAAGCACAACAATTTGTAGATGATAAACAAATTGCATCAGCTAAAAATGAATTTCTTGCTACTTATGACCCAATTTTAAGAAAAATAACAACTCCCGGTTTTAGCATATTAAATGGTAAAATTGCATTTAATTTGGAAGAATACGAACTTGTTACATTTGAATCAAAATATGCAACTTGTATGGAACACCCAATAAAAGTTGCTCGCGAACTTGCTAAATATGGTTATGAAATAACAATATCGGAAGAATTTGATGGATTATCAAAAGAAGAACAAGAACGTATTAAAAAGATTGGTATTGAATCAATGCACCAAGAAAAACAAAGAAAACATAATTTGTTAATTGGTACTTTTATTGATTTAGTAAGAAAAAATAATTATCAAAATGAACATGGTTTAGAATATTTTAATTTAATTGATTGGATAAGTAAAAATCCTGATAAAGTAATTGAAGATAGATTATTATACGATGATGAAAATTTAGATGAAAATGGTTTACCAAAAGAAATATATATTAAACCAATATATGATGTTTTTGCAACACCAGTTGAAGTAATAGTTAAATCTAAGGAGTCTCTTGAAAAAATGCTTAAATATGCGAAATTTTTGATGAAACGTTATTCGGATGTTAAAGCGATAAATATCATAATGGAATATGTTGATGAAAACGGAATTTTGAAACAAAAATATTTTCAAAGAGCAATTAACTTACTTAAACTTATTGATTCATCAGAAGCAAATGAATTATCTGAACCAATTTCAAAAGCATTAAATAAAATGTATCAATTTGTAGATGGGTTTGAAAGTGATAAAAATAAAAGAATTGGGTATGAAACATATCAAACAACTCTCGATAATTGGGTTAACGAATATGTTGATGATTTAGGTATTAAAATTACGACAAAATATGCTTACGACAAAATAAAAGATGGTTTATCTGAAATGTTAAGTGATTTATCTACCAGACAAACTTCGAAAAACGGAATAAGATTTATGTATAATAAATTACCTGAACAAGATTCATCATTAATTTTAAATCGTAGAAGTATAGATAGTTTGGTAACGAACATGTTTAAAGTAACAGAAAACATTATACAAAACAAAAATAAGATAAAAGATAAACACATAATACTTGAAAAACAAGAATTTTAACAATTAAAAACAAATAAAATGAATATTATTACAAAAAATCGTGGTGCTGGAAAAACATTAGACTTAATACAAATAGCACATAATAAACCAGAATTAATTATTGTTTGTTCTTCTGAAATAGAAGCAGAAAGAATATTTGCTTATGCAGATAGTGAAGGTTATAAAATAAATAAACCAATAACATATGATACATTGCCTGATTTATCTAATAGAGGTATGAATGCTTGGTCAGAATTATTAATAGATAATTTGGATAATTATTTCAAATGGTTAACAAAAGGTATGAAAGTTAATACAATAACATTTACAACAAATAATTAATATCCTATAATCGTAATAAATTTCGGATATATATAATATATCAAAAAATCAATTCTATGAAAAAAAACGATAAATATATTTTCGATTTAAATTTTGTTGAAGAGAGAACTCAACAAATTTTTGATTTTCACAATTTCATTGACCGATGTTTAGTCGAAATGCGAGATATCCATTTATTGGATTGTGGTTGTTGTAAAGGTGTAAATGTACTTATCATGAATGAAAAAGATATGAAATGGTCTGATTTTCTTGATAAGGAAACATTCAACAATATCGATACGAATGATGAAATCGATATTATTGAATTGGAAGTTAATTTAGATTATTTAAAATTTAATATAGTTGAAGAAGTACAAGCGTATTGTTGGAAAGTATATTCAATTTTATTTAAAGAAAAAAATAGAATTGAATCACTTTATGTAAATGAGTATAAATCTTTAAGTCCTGAATTTTTAGTAGAAAATTTTACTTATATTTCTTTGAAAAATACGTATATATTGATAAAGCATTTATCTGATGATAAAATAGCTAAAAATATTTGGGGTTTTAGAGAAAATGAAAATAAAGAATTCATCGTTTATGATTCGTTTGAAGATTTTAATGAAAATGGTGGAATGAAAATTTTAGAATCAAAAATTAATGAAAATCAATATCAATATAATAAAAAAATTGATTAAAAATAGTGTGAAATAACAATAAATTTTATATGGAAATAGAGACAACAAATTTAAACAGTAATTTAGATTATTTTAATTTATTTGAAAATCTTAAATTATTGCAAACAAATCTTCCAAGTTTAATTCAAACAAATATTTTCAAATTTGATACGCCCGATGAGGTTTATAAATTACTTACGGGAAATAGTAATAATTTATTGATATTTTTTGATAAACTCAATATTATTGATAGAATAAAAATCATAAAATATTTTGATTATATTTTATTATCAGATAAGGAAAAATTAGATATTTTACAAAAAATAATTAAAAATATCACTTTTTATTTTAATGATAAAATCAATTCCAATAATTCATCACCCATAAATATTTACGATTTTTTTAACTTCTTATATAATGATATAAACTCGGAATATATTATTATAGATTTTAAATTGGATTTTAAATTAACTGGTGATTTAGAAAATAACACAATTGAAATTATTAATGATTTAATATTTGAATGGATATTTAATTTAACAAATAAATTAGATACTTTATATCCAAAAATATTTGATAACGAAATAAACATTTTTAAAAATTATTATAATGAAAAATGGAAAGCAAAATTACCATAAATAATAAAGATAATTCATTAACAAATAAAGAAAAAGTTTTATTATCTCAAGCAATTTTTAAAAACACAACCAATACCGGTATTGCGAAAATTTCGAATACCGGTAATTTTCTTATTGATACATTTCAAAAATTACAAGGTTTTGATTTTAGATGGACTTCGTTAATTACTAATGAACCTTTATTATTTGAAGATTTAAATTATTATCACATAAAGAAATTTATTAATAATACAATAACTGATAATGAATTAAAGGCATTTAATAATGGGAATTTAACTGATTTATATTCGACCTTTGATGAATTATTAATCTGTAATCTTAAATATTATGATAGAATTATTTCATATTGTACTATGGTATTTATGCACTATGTTGAAATTAATGACATCAAATATGATAAGGGTTTAAATAAAATTCCATTTGAATTGGAATTAACACCTACTAAAATATGGTGTGCCGTTTTAACAAATGAACAATCAACAAAATGGGAAATTGAATATGGTTGGAATATTCGTAATTTATCGTTACCAATTAAAAATTCAATTAAATCAATTTTCGAAATAAACTATAATCGAATTTATCGAGAAAATAAAACGTTTGCTAAATTTTGTGAATATAATTCTGTTCGTGTTGGTGTTAATGGTTATCGTCAAGTATTATTAATGGATAATACACCAAATAGAAAATTAGCGCAGGTTTGTCAAAAATTTACAAAAACATCCACAGCAATATCGGAATCTCAATTAGATACTATTTATAAATATTCAAAAACATTAAACAATATAAATGAAAAATTATATTTTGCTTTGGATAGTTGTTTAAATTTAATGTTTAAAGGTGATAAATCACAATACTCGATTTATATTTTTAACAATGAATTTTTTATTTTCACATCAAAATTTTCATTAAAAGTATCGAAATATGGTGGTAAAATACAAAAAGATTATTTGGCAAATAGTTATGAATGTTTTTTAGCTGAGGAATATTTAATTGAATCAATCAAAACACAAATAGAATGGTCTCAATTTAAATTAGATGCTGGTTATGATTATGATAAAAATATTCTGAAATCATTACTCACAAATTTATTGAATATTGATTACAAAAAAATTGTATGTATAAATAAATCATTTTTTATTGATGATGAATGGAAAGAATCGGATAAAAAAGATATTAAACTTGTTAAGGTAACATTTTCCGGTATTTTCAGTAATATTAGAATTACTGAAAATTTTATGATAAACAATAGAGTTATCAAAAAACAAGATAAAGTATTGTCCAAAGCCAATGCTGCCGATTATTTAATAGACCGTGGATATTATATCTTTGGTTATGAAGAAGATGTTAATAAATTAATTGAAAATGATATTATAACCAAAAAAGATTTAATAAATTATTATTCAAAATATTGTATACCTGTATCTCAATATATGTCCGATATTGTTACTATGTATCAATTAAATAAAATGGATATATTACAATATTATTTGACTGATAATTTAAATCCTGAAAAATTAAATAATCATAATATCGTGTATACGAGTATATCGAATAAAGATGAATTTGCTGTTAAAAATGTATTCAGTAATCAATTAAAACGAATTACCGATTCACTCGAAACACATAAAAAATCTTATTGGAAAGTTATTGAATAATGGAAAATAATATAGAATATTGGAAAAATAAAATTCAAAAAGAAAGTGGAATACCACCACATTTTTTTGAAATAATTAATAATCAAGAATTATATAATAATAAACAAAAAGCTAAAATTAAAAAACTTAGTAAACATATTAAACATAAATTAACTGTTAAACAAAATATATTCATACGTAAACTAAATAAAAAATATCAAAAAAATAATAATGGTAAATTATTTTGTTCTTCAAATGATAAAATTTATAAAATATAAAAACAATATGATACAAACAGAAACAAAGAAAAGAAAACAACCAGCAAGAATTGATTTAAGTTTATCACAATCATTATTAAATTTATCTATTTTAATACCATTAGCATATTTATTAAATGGTTGTATGACTAAAATGACTTATGATGTTCAACATAAAAGAAATATTGAATTAGAAAATATTAAATTAAAAAATAATTTTAAAATTGAAAGTTTAAGAATCGTTAATCAAAAATTTGATACTATTAAAATTCAAAATCAAATCAAATTAAATAAATCTGAATTAGAAAATGATTTATTGAAATTACAAATTCAATTAGAACAAACAAAAAATAAAATATTAAAATATGAAAAGAGATGAAATTTTTAAATTTATTGAAAATTATTTA